>Ga0307947_1000694_pt1:0-7500 | contig 24723 bp, 27 predicted proteins | sample OrgLakmetagen232_FD_201840 | JGI IMG/M metagenome (GOLD analysis project Ga0307947, IMG submission 201840) | Saline water microbial communities from Organic Lake, Antarctica - #232 | ecosystem: Environmental > Aquatic > Non-marine Saline and Alkaline > Saline | place: Antarctica: Organic...
CCCATGGGACACAAACAGCAAGTTGGCAACATATCAATCTCTTTTTGCAATGGCACTTGATCTCAATGTGCGTGCCCTGTTCGTTTGCCGAGACATTTGCATTTGGACCTGTCTCAATATGTCTTGCAAAATATTAGCCATTTAAGGCTGAGGCTCGGAGGCTTGGAGGCTGACGCTCGGAGGCTGAGGCTTGGAGGCTCGGAGGCTGAGGCTCGGAGGGTGCATACAGCGGATACAGCATCTTGGATCATGTAATTTCTCTTTTATGTGACTGTTGTGCTTGTGAGCAGATTCAAGATGAAGTCCATGCCCTTTTGATGTGTAGAGACGCAGACGTCTGTGCTTCAAGGAGAAAGTTTGCTTGCCTGTTCAGTCAATTTTCGGATGATTTTCCAGCAACCTCATTTGCGACAATATGTCAGTGCTCGGGTGGCTTATGATTTCTCCTTGCAACACAGCAACACATTTTTTATTTGTGTCTGAGCTCATGGATTTATTGTTGACTGGCGAGGACCAGTAACAGGCCGATAAATTGAACAGTCTGGCAGAAGGTCTAAAATCTAAATCATTGCAAAAGGAATGAAGCAAAAACATAATCGTACACACTACCGTAGTTGGCGAGATATGCAAGTTGATATGCTATTTCCTATAGGAGCACCCATCTAGTGATCAGACTCCATGAAAGGCCTCCCCTACGTGTACATTTTGTCGCTCCTGTTAACGTGGCTTCAAGTTGGCTAAACCCGAGCACACCCTCGAATAGCTTATAACGTCGCTCAACACTTGAGTTTGAAGGCACTTGAGTTTGAAGCTATAAATTGGATCTGATTCGATGAATTCTTCAAAGTTATATGTAAGAAGTTGCAATTCGAACGTTACAAAGGAGCGTGTTTGACCCTTGCTCAGTGAGCTCCCTCTGGCTGTTCACAAGGTGATCTTATAACAATGGAACATGCTCAGACTCAACACCTTATCATAGGTGGCTTTCATAAGAAAGCTAAGGATTATCATCTTTATAGATCAACGCTGCTAAAGTGTGCAGCATTATACAGCACATTGCAATACACACTACTTTTACACCCAAACAAACTGGAAGGTTTTGAAAGTGCATCCTGCTTGTCCCTGCCATCTGACCAGTCCCCGTCGTATCTTGCGGCCACTGAAAGCTGTGTGTCATCCTCCTCCGGTTGCTGCTCAACGCTCTCATGCTGCTGCATCTGCTCCTGCTCCTGCTGCTCAATATTTTGATGGTGCTGTACATGAAGCTGCTCCGTTTCCTGTAGCTGCACCTGCTGCTCACAATCCTCTAACCCTGAAGCCCAACCTCCAGAGTCACCACCAACCTCAACGCTGTCCTGCAGCCCTGAGGCCTCATAATACCGATCTGGGCTGCTGCTCCTGCTGTTGGTCTCGCTGGATGGTGTCTGAAGTATTACTGGATCATTATTAGGAGCGGTGACTGAGTAGTGATTTGTTGGTGGTGTACGGGGTAATGAGAAGTTGGCCCCCGCCGACCGTGTGTATACAACTTCATTTGGGATAGCTTGCAACTGCTGGCTGCTCTGGTTATGCGGGTGAGAAACCTCATCCTCCTGTGTTTCGCCTATTGGCTGCAGGTGTGACAACCTCTGAGGTGAGCCTGACCAAGGCTGTGACGGCTGAAAGGGCTGAGGAGACAAAGGAGGGGGAGGAGTGTGTACAGTAGATGCTGCTGGTTGCTGGGCCAAGTCGGTGCTTGTAGCAGGCTGAACTGCGGTTGTTCTGCGCATTGCCATTCCTACAGCACCAGGAGTATTCTGAGAGGGCACTCGTGGATTCAGTGCAGAGGGGGGGTGCTCCCTAGCAGGAGCGCACGATCTACCCCTGATAGGGAGATTATCTATGCCCCCATCCAAACAACCCCCTCCCCCAAGACCTCCTGATGGCTGGTGCCTTTCAGAAAGTGTGCGCTCCTGCAGGGGCGCACATCAAAACAGTGCAAAAAAGTTGTATCAGCAGACCTCCAAACGTTCAGTTGTAAGCAGCAAGGAAAGCCTTTGCAGTGTCCCACAGTTTTCTATTTCATTCCCCCCTCATCTCCCTTCAGCATTGCCGTGTGTGCAAATGAGAGCTCCCTAATGCTCATATTGACCGTTCAGCTGTGTACACGTGTCTATGGCAAAATGCACAACGGCCCCCGCAGACGCACCGCTGATGGCCGGTGGTGCTGGTGCTGGTGCTGACTGCCCTCCACCCCAAGAGTAGCGAAGCGTGAGTGGGCAGCGAGCGTGATTCCCAGAGCACGAGAACCAGAAGAAGTGCGGAAGCTTAGCGGGTTTGAATGCCCTCCTCCTTCAGGAGTGACCTATGAGACACAATAACCGAGGAGAAGGGGGCATTAACGCTGAGTTGGTATTGCTTAAATGACGATGACATTGACTAGCATACAATACGTGCCTTACTAGGCCAGCCAAAATTGATATTGATAGATGCGTTTCCAGCCACCGCTTACAAAAACATTCACGCATTTTGAACAACTAATGCCGAAGACACTGCCAGTGTTACTTGCTTGACAGAGCATTTGGCTTGGCCTTGAGCGTTTCAAACTTGCAGGAGTGCACTTTGACTGTACTGGTCCGAATTGCTTGGGCAATTACAAGGACAGGCAGCCAAAGAACGCAAAAGGGTTTAGAAAGGTGACATAATGAACATGGACCTAGGTGCACTTTAAGTTGGCAATTTGGTCGTTATATAAACACACACTCACCTGCAGACCAGGTACAAGGTGCTGCTCCTCCCCCTGACAATAATTCCTGGTAGCACCGTGTACCCGCCCGTTGTAAACAACAGGCCCAGCACGCAAGCGTTGCCTCTGCCGCTGCTGCTGCTGCTGGCGCTGCTGCTGCTGGCGCTGCTGCTGCGGCTGCTCGGAGCCATTTACCTCAAAAGCCGGGTGCTCCTTTGGTGCAGAGTGATGCCGACTGCCATTCCTGACTGCATGCCCACTGATTCCGCCACCATTAACAGCTGCATCCCCAATTCCACCACCTCCAGCAATACACCCGCCCTCCACATTAACCCCACCCCTCCCTTCCATTGCTCTCAGCTGAGCTGCCTCTTGGCCTCTACAACGGGCTGCTCTAGTTGGCACAGCAGACCAATGCTCGCGCAGCTGTAGCCCTTGCAAACCCCCTGTGAGCTCGTGCTGCTGCAGGTCCTCCCTTAGCTGTTGCTGCTGCTGCTGCTGCTGCTGTAAAGCCAGGCCACGTCTCACACGCCCGGCTTGAGGCAAGGGAGAGGCTTGTACGGTCAGCAAAGGCTGTGCAGGCAACTGAGGCCCCGGATGATGCTGCTGCTGCTGCTGTTGGTGTTGGGGGTGGTGCTGCTGCTGCTGCTGGTTCTGCTGCTCTGCGTTAGTGGAAAGGTGTTGCACGAAGCCAGAGGAGTGTCCTGTCATTTGGATAGGCGGGTGTATACTGAACTGCTGTGGGGGCAGCAGGGTTTGGGTGGGGACGTTTGAGGGAATGATGACAGGAGCCCCGCTGATCTGCAGCCCTTCTTCAAGAGAATAGGCTCTATTAAATGCATCTTCTCTGTGGCCGGAACTGGATCTGCTGCCTCTATGCGTGCTGTTGGTGCGGTGCACATCATGCCCTGTGTGTGCGCCACCGGCAGACCTGGACAGGAAGCATGTATACATTGTGTTGTTGCGTGTGTACGTGTGTTTTGCATGTGTATGTGTGCCTTGCGTGTTAGCTTGTGCTGCAAGGGATTGCACGCATGCCACACCTGCCTGCATGTGCGCAGGTTGGTGCACACGCTTTGTGCACACGTTTTTAAAGCAGGTAAGATAAAACCTCACGTGCAACAGAATCTCAACCTCAATTTGTGTATGGAAAGGGTGCAAGCCACCAATACACGTACTTGCATATGAGTTTGTAAGCACACACAAACACACACACACATACACACCTGGGTACCCTTGGAGCTGACGCATGGGTAGGTGCTGGTACTATTGGGCGGGCTCTGACAACAAAACTGCTGGGCACCCTCCGTTGGCTACACAGGGCGCGAAATCGCTGCCCTGACAAAGCCTGCTGCTGAGATGGATAACCTGCACAGCATGCACGATGTGTCATGCTAGGAAGGGTGCTTATACACGAAACAGGGCACTGTCTGGAATGCTTGATAGGTACTTGAAACTGCTGTGCTTAACAACCCTGCGACGCCCGCATAGGTTGGTTGCTGTCCTCCTTAAATTCAGAATTCGATGCTCACCCATTTGAGCCGCATAGCAATACACAGGTAGAGCAGTGAGGTAGCATAATATATGTATGTACATCATGAAAATCTTCAAGATGCGTGCATACATTTCATAAGTATTATGTTTGCAGCATTCTTTGATGCAAAAGTTCGTTAAAATGCATGGATGTAGACAGCCCAATTGTGGGAATCGAAGTCTGTTGCGTCTGCCTCCCTGGGTTTTCCAGGAACAACGATCCATGCACCAAAAACACAATAACAAAAAGTATGGATCAATTTGGATCCCTCCAGCCACGCCTGTATCCTGTGGCCACACTCTCGATTTCTGTGCACTCACAATAACTACTTAACAAAACTCACCGACCAGCACACCTGCACTCCCATCATGCCTGTCCCCTTGGCCGCCGCCGCCAGAGGCCTGACCCACTAACCCACTGCCATTCACAAGCCCTTCCTCTCCAGCCCCTCCCCTCTCGAATGTGCTACCATCGTTACTAGACGGCGCCTGCTGTGCCTGCAGGGGTGACTGGATGGCTTGCTGAGGAATCGTTGAGGTGGCAGGGTCAGGCTGATTGGGGTGCACTGGCTGTGGCTGGCAGAAGTGCTGAGGTGCGGTAGCTGGTGTGCTGCAGCGTGATTGCAGCAGAGCAGGTACAGCTATGTCACTGACAGCTTGAAGCCCCTGTGGGCCATGAGCCTCTTGTGGATCATGCTCTTGCGTGGTGGCACCTCCCTCTCGCAAAGTACCACCCTCTTGTGCAGGACCGCTCTCGCCGCTCTGCGCACCACCGCCACCGCCTCCCCTACCAGCCAATGCTGTAGAATCTGCAGCGGGTCCGGGACCTGCTCCTGTCAAGCTGCCAGCAGCAGCTTCTGATAAGCCAGCAGAAGCTAATGCAGCGTCACTTGCTGCAGCAGCAGCAGCAGCAGCAGCACGCGCCTCGGCAGCCCTAGCTGCTGCTGCCCTAGGGTCAATCCTCTGCCCCTCCCGATGACTCCCCAGCCTTAAGGTTTCCCTTTGGATTACCTCGTGAGGAGGGGTTTGTGACTCAGCCATGGGATGGAACGCTGCCTGAGGTGGTGCGTGGAGCGCAGCATTTGGAAGCTCTGTTGGCAAAGATGGCACCGATGGTGTGTGCGGCAGGGGTTGTATGTGCAGCATAGCCAAAGCCGGGGTCTGTGGTGTGCACGTGCGTGTGGTGTCTTGCAGGTTGTAGGTCTGCAAATGAGGGGGAGCAGGGGTGTTTGTGTGGTTGTATGCTGGCATGGTTGAGGAGGGAACATGGGTGGCAGAGGTGGCTGGGACAGAAGGGCGGCTGCTGCTTGTGTGGTGGCCCTCTATGCAAAGGCTCCCATGGCTTGTGCCGTTAAAAACGGGTGGGCCGGTTCCATTTGCTGCGTGGAGGTGCCTGTTGTGGTGGTGTGCGTGGGCAGCTGCGGCAGTGGAGGTGGTGATGGTGGAGGTGGCACTCTCAAGCTGGTCTATGGCCCTGGTGGGGTCACGTTGATGGTGGCTGTGGTCGTGATGCTGGTAGTCGGCAGGGGGGGTGCTGTGGTGGCTTGCACTGTTGGATGAATGTTGGGTGTTGCTGGCAACACAGACCCCCATGCGGGTGGCGGTGGGCATGAGGTCTGGGCGCTCAGCAGGTACTCCGAAGGCTGCAGGGTAGCAGGGCAAGGAGGGAGGATCTGGTGAGCGGTATCTTAATGAGCCGGCATATGGGGCGGATTGAACTGGCCAGCTTCCGAGATTGCATACGGTGCTACCGTTTGGGATAGGGAGGGGAGGTTGTAGGGTAGAGTCGATGGCAGATTCACAGGGCCAGGCTGACAGGTAGCAAGTTTGCAAGAGAAAGTCAAGAAAAAACAGCAGCTGCTACAGCACAGAAGACCACGAAGGCACAAGCAAAGTTTTGCTGCAGAAATCACGATGTAACGAATGAGGGGGACCCCAAGTGACCTTGAATTCTAAAGCATTAGTTCTTTCACACACAACACCTCAACTGTGCCCTCCAGTGGTTCTCTTAAATTAGTTTGTCCACGCGCCAAAGCTTGACGGATGGCTTACCGGTGGGCGTGGCACGGCACGCAAAGGGGTGCTGCGCGTGCTGGCCACTGCTGAAGCAGCCTTCACACAGATCATAGTCCGCACACACAAAGCAGCGGAAGCGCTTCCCACTGATGGGTGCCTGTGTATCACATAGATCATTTGACAAAAGGAACAAACAGGTGATTAAACATTTCCTCTCCAAGTGTCCAAACAGGTACTAAAGGTGTAAAGTCTCCTGCTCTCACACTGGTAACGAAAAGGTTATGCGGACATTCCACCCACAGGGTGTTGTCTGGTGCGGGCACCTATATGCTCTCCTCATGCTTAAGCAAACTATAACAACCAGCAAAATTGTTTGTGATGGGTATCCATCCTGGAGCTGCTAACTTGTTCAATGTGTGTTGTGTTGTTCATTGGAATGCAAAGGAGGATGAGGAAAGCATATGCATCATTAGAGAGCTCATTCTGTTGCAAACCTGCAACGTGATTGGTGGGGAGCAAAACGGAACTAACACAATACCTAAAAAGTGGGATGCAAGTCAGGTAAAGCTGTGTATCAGTTGCACCCCTGCACATGTGTTGTTCATGATTCACTCTCACCACTTTGCACACGCCACTTTGCACACGCCATTCTCACCGCTTTGCACACGCCAGTCATGATCTCACCACGTTGCACACGCCACTCATGATTTCACCACTTTGCACACGCCACTCATGATCTCACCACTTTGCACACGCCACATTTGCTGCCCATGTGCTGTAGAGCATGCACTCCTTCAGGGCCCCCTTCCCTGCGGTGCACACGTTTCTTGGGAGGAGGCGGCCGCCACTGCAAGGGCATAGCACGTTTGCAAAAGTTAGAATTGTGCTCTTTGTTGTAAAAAAAGGGGAGGCCACTATTGCAGGGAATCCTCGCGGTTTAAAAAGGAAGCAAAATTAAATTGTTGCACCAGGAGTACGAGACAGACGCATCTGTCTGGCGGGCAGTAGAACTTATAATATCTGCGTGCAGTGTTAAATGCACACACTTTGAGATTCCTGGAATTAGCTGCCAACAAACAAGATTGTTTACAGCGCAGCAAACAAAACTTGCACAATTATTACAGGCAATGGATTATCCATTTATGGTTGTTCTCAGATAGGCATGCCATCGCTCACAAGTCTGACCTTCCTATGGGCACCACACTACAGACGTGGACAGCATTTTC
>Ga0307947_1000694_pt1:12500-24723 | contig 24723 bp, 27 predicted proteins | sample OrgLakmetagen232_FD_201840 | JGI IMG/M metagenome (GOLD analysis project Ga0307947, IMG submission 201840) | Saline water microbial communities from Organic Lake, Antarctica - #232 | ecosystem: Environmental > Aquatic > Non-marine Saline and Alkaline > Saline | place: Antarctica...
GCAGAGTGCCAGTCACATTTGTCATAGATCCTGAGCTCATGCTCACAAAGTTGCGTAGACCAAATCTGAAAGGCATACGTGCCAGCTGACAATGCAGGTGTTTTGAAAAGCCACAACATACGGTTGGTGTAACTTTATGTGCTTGTCAAATGTTACAACATTCCCAGGACGATATACCCCATAACCTCCCTAGCCTAAACCTGACTCCCTTGCGCACCACGCATATTCAACAAGAATTCTGGACTTACAAGAAGGATTAGGCTTTTTCAATGACACCCACAGAGGCTATCAACACACTCTGCTATGATGATATGGACATCGCTCCTACCCATAGGTATTTGGAGGTTCTTCACTACACCCAAGAAAAGAGACAGATGATACACCCCAAAGACAGACACAATACCACACTTACTACGCCCCCATGAATATTGAAAGATGGGCCCCACCCCTTTAAAAATCAGTTGGACTAGTGCCCAAATCCAGTATGACTATTGCCCGGAGCCAAATTTGGTGCGCAAGCTGTAAAATTTGCTCCTACCATCTAGGACTTGAATTTCCAGACCTCTCCCCACCTTTTAAAGACATGTACATCCGTGACGTCTGCAACCTTACCTACAAGGGGTTACAAGGATGGCCTACAGCCCGAGTCTCTGGCTGATGGCAATTGGCTGGTGAAACAAAAACAACCAGTGTCGAAAATTGAAACTAAATCTGACACAAACTTGAGGAGTCTGATGAGTCTTGATTATTAAGGAATGCATTGATCTCAAAATCAGTGAAAAGTTAGAAGGGTTACAAGGATTGCCTACAGCCCGAGACTCTGGCTGATGGCAATTGGCTGGTGAAACAAAAACAACCAGTGTCGAAAATTGAAACTAAATCCGACACAAACTTGAGGAGTCTGTACGAGTCTTGATTCAGGAATGCATTGATCTCAAAATCAGTGATACTGTGATGACAAGAAAAGAAAGGAATAAATTCAGAGCTCGAAGGATCCAACACATGCAGAGTCTTAAACATTCCTTCAAAAAGGTCTTTGTACCTCATGCGCAGCTCGCACACTTCAGCACACTTGCAGAAGAAAAGCACATGCTTCTCATCTTGAACTTCTCCACACTCACATTTATCACAAATGCTAGAACCACCATGCCATTTGCAAGACTCCACTCTCAAATGGTGTGCTCGCAATCTGAACATGCTGAAATTTCTCAACACATGTTTGTCCAAATCCTTGTACAAGTAGGAGGGGATAGAAAAAGGAGAACCTCTAGGACCACTCTCAGAACTCCCACACCACTTGTGATACGACTGGCAATGTTTGCTTAAAACAAGCTCCTGCAATGCCACTGAAAGGGAAGCTATTGATGCCAATGATTCATGGGCGGGCCTGCCCTGCCTGTATTATTCTGAATCAGAATGAAAAGGAAAATCGTATCCTCTACTCTCAAAAAAGAGAGATTGTGGAAGATTCATGGAACCCAACCTGGGAGCCAGAGGAAATACAAAGCACGTGTGAAAGTTTCAAGCAGAGCCTCAATACGTTTGAAGAGCATATCACCGCACCAAACTTATCTCAGCCTGCACCAGATGAACACCTAAATGATCTTCAAAAACAAGGGTTCTCTGCCATCCAAGAGGGCAACAAGTACCAACCCTACAATGTCGATCTTTGAAACAAAGTTAGTTTTAAAATCCAACCCACCAACCCACAGGCTGACCATACTGCCACAGGGCATTGTGAGTAATGGATCATAAACATTGATCTCATGGAGTATCAAGAAAAGAGTATCCTATCCTCCCCAGATGACGCTATGTTTCCTGAAGTGTACACTGACACAGTAGCCTGTATTTACAATGTCGACGGAAAATGTAAAGGTATGATTACTCCCGAGCGCCTTCACATACTACGAAAGGCCTTTGACAGGTCAAAACGCAGCGGTTTACACGATCACGTCCAACCTTCTCCCATTAGCTTTGCATCAGAACTTGTAGCTAGGCCTCATTGCACGTAAAGACATCTCTGCCTCTAAACATACAAACAAGAAAATCAAAGACTCCTTCGCACGGATACTTCCCTCCCACATCACCGCCTTGCTTTCAGAAGTGGGCCCTGGTCACTAAAGAAAAAATGGCATCCCCCCTCGACCATGACCCCAAATTCCCCCATTATGGAGTGAGCACCCAAGGGACAAAGTGTTTGGGGCAAACACCATTGCCTTGTCCTCCTCCCGATTTCCTGGGTTCTCCATCTGCCATCCCATTTACCATGAAAACACCATGCTCTTGGCAACAAGACACGCCATCTACTCTGCTGCTGCCAGCACAGAGGAAACAGCCACATTCATGCTCCTCCCTTCCTGGAATTAAAAAATGACCACAAATCCCTATGCATCACTCTGCCGCAAATACCCACACATGTGTAAATTCCTGGGCACCATCCCATCAACCCAACTCCAGTATGCGAAAGTGCCCCTCTGGAACAACATACAAATACCACTTTCCAAACACACCTGGGAATTGCAGATCATTGCCATATGGAGCACCAAGGGCAGGGTCTGCCTCAATGCTCACAACAAGGGAGGCTAAAAGAACTTGCCAAAGAAATCCCTGAGGCAAAGTGGGAAATTCAAAACATACATAACCATCCCTACCAAACAGCCTTAGGTTCCGGACAACACTCAGGACTCAACAAAGTTAATAAGCTACCCAATGACCACCCTCAAGCCCCAGAAGGTCCAGATAAAACAAGTGCCCTGATTAGCACTGACCAACCTCATAATTGTAATATCGACAAAGCACCCCAAAACAGCTACAGCCAAAACCTAACTCGTAAAGTAAAAGATTGGCGGGATTGGACTTACACTGGTGGCAGCCTCCAAAAGAATGAAGAAGGGCAAGACACCGGATCAGGTGTATACCACCCTCACTTAAACGTTTCAACGTTTCCCATTATGTAAACCCAAAAGGCATGGGTATAACCAACACCATCTCACGTGCAGAGCTAGCAGCTATAGCAGCTGCAGTCATACACGGCTACTCACATATAGCCACAGACAGCCTTACATCACTGCGCCAAATCAAAAAGCAGCTGTCACACCCGAATCTCCATCGCCACCACATCCAAGGAGATGTCCTTCAATCCATTGCTAAAGCAATCTGCCAATCACCATCGCCCATCTTCTTCTTCAAAGTAAAGTCCCATGCCGGTATTATCGGTACTAATGAGCATGCTGACGCCCTTGCTAAAAAGTCAGCCACCACCTTCTCCGACCTTGCAGACACCTCCATCAAAACAGGTAGGAGGCCCTGAGGGAAATCCCTTCTACAACATCCACTGGCTTGCAAAAGAAGACATAGAAAACCGAACCCATAATCATACCCATACAACAAACATGGCCCATTCTCCTCCCCCAAAGCTGTGGTACCTACCAAACCACCGTGACGCCCTTCAAACACACATGCATTTTCTCCATAAATTGGGAAATGCCAAAACTGAAGCGAACTACCTTGCGTACTACCAGACCCTCATAAAGGACGGCACTGCCAATGGAGCCGCTAGCAATGCTTACCTAACATCATCCGATGTCCCTTTTAAGACCAAATGTATCATTATGAAATACAGAACAGGCACCCTATATAATCAAAAACATGTGGTATTGTTCAAACTCTTACAAGTCAAACTTGCCCCCTCTGCCCACAAGTAGACAGTGTCCTGCACATCCTTTCTGGGTGCCAACACACGCAAATAAGGAACATGATCACCAAAAGACACAACATAGCATGCCGCATGATCTTTAAGGCTATCAGCAAAACAGGCTCCTTAGGATCATGCATTGTCTCCAAAGATATAGGCAGCAACGAACGGATGACCATGCAAAACCTCCAGATTCCTGAAACCGCCGAAAGTATAATTGTTCCCAAATGGCTCTTCCCACCCTGCTTCCCAAATAAAGACAGATTTACCTCCAGCCGCCCAGATTTTGTGCTGGTTACTCCCATCGCTGCAAAAACACAAAAACAACAAACTAATGTAGGTGGGTGGGTTCTTCGAAGTGGTAGGGGGCAATTGAGGGAGACTGGGAGCACCTCAGCAGCACCGCCAGCCACCAGTAAAGCCACCAACCCCAGACAGCACCGACCTAAAGACCTCAGCAAATAAACCTCGACGTGACATCCACCTTGTCGAGATCAAGTACTGTGAGGACACCAGACCTCAGAGCCAGCTGAACGCCGCAAAGGAACAGCACGTAGACCTCTGCAACATTCTCCAAGGAGCCTCTGTTACTCTTCACATCATCCTTTTGGGTGTGGGCGGCACCATCTACAACACTCACACTCTGAAGCCTTTCAAGGAACTGGGTCTCGATTCTCAAAGAGTTAAGAAGCTTGCCTCCAAGCTCCATGTGCACACTGTGAACTTTGCTACTAAAATTGTCCATACCAGACGTGCCCTTTCCAGTACTGTTATCAACTCTTATCAGGAGCCGGTTTCAGGCCAAGCCTGCAACCCTCTTGATCCCCATTGATTTTTCCTTTCCTTTCCGCGGTGGAGGAGCTTTATGGTACTCGGTACCAAAGTGGCTCCTTTTCCTTAATTTATGTGGGGAGTGGTTTTTACTGCCTGCGTAGTTTTTCTTTTCTTTTTCTTTTCCAGGTACTAGGTGAGATTATCTCTCTCTACAAGCTCCTGATTGTAGAGACGAAAAACAGGAAAAACTGCATAATTTTGGTACACATTGGAATTAACGATTAGGATTTCTGAACATTCATTGTAAGCAAATCCTTTCCTAACAGCATACAATTCCAGACGGTTCAACATTTCCTGCAATTGGACTGGATCATTAGCTGCAAGATTCAGGTCACCAGCATAGAGCACGTGAGTTACCCTTAGCCCCTCAGTGCCTGCAGCAGCAGTCACAGTCACCCAAAATCATCAACAACATTGACAAAAAGGGAAAGGGGAAAATGTCTAGTCATGCTTAAAGAGGGAAGATATGATGATGTAAGGAAAAACGGCACCATGCACCTAGGCAGGCGGACCAGGTGTTTTGCCACCCGACGCTGTTCTGGTTGCTCACAAAGCACGATGTCAACAGCAACTGAAAGGGGTATGGGTCTTCAAAGGAGTGGTGGGAGCGGCTCAGGGATTGACGGATCATTAGCCGATTGCAGAGCCACCAATTCGTTACTCTGAGCAGTCATGTCATGCCCAAACCCGTCTCAGCAGCTCAGTTACTGACATCTGGTGTAACCCTAGAAAATACCCTACTCAAAAGCCCCTCCTCTTGTATTCTTCAGGTTCCTAATCCATGCCGGAAGTATTTGCATGCTCACAGTTCCCTTCTCCTAATCATCCAGGTGGGGGTTTGTGTGGCTTTGCATCCATTGGATGCTGCAGGACACAATCGAACCTTCCATCTATATCGTTGGTGTGCTACACTACCTACGCTCTTTAACTAGCCAGAAAAGCAGATTACTCGTTCAGCAACCATTGATGAGCCAGCCGTTGAGATAATTATATTTCATGCAATACTCTTTTTCCACTAGATCTACTAGGTATTAGTTTAATCAAGTCTAGTGCTAAGCTGATTTTACCTTGATATCCACCCCAAATGGCCTTGTCGACACAACACAAAAACGGTCAGCCAAATTAAGACATAGGTATAAAGCAAAAATTGGGAGATGATGTGAGCAGCAACACAACAAGATCAAAAATCGATCTCTGATGATCTTAACACTACATGAACTAAAGATGTGGTTGAGTGTAATAAGCATAACGGGGCCGCAAGTTGCATTGCAACAAAATTGGTCTTCACAGCAACTGGAACTCGTCGACGCAAAACTCTATGTCGCTTAGAGCCTGCAAAAGCAAGAATTTACATGTTGAGTGAAGATGAATAGCAATGTTTTTTCTACAAATGGCACGATGATCGAAGTGGCAAGCAAGTTGTAGGCACAAGAGCTTTGCTTCTTGCTGCTTTTATACCAACTCAGTGGCTTTTCCTCACAAACAGGTAAAAGAAAGTACTTGCATACCTCAGAATCACAGAAGGCGGGCTCAGGCTCTCCAGGAAGAGGCTCCGGGGAGTTTTAGGGCTTGGTGGCGTCACCCGATACAATCAGCTGCACAAGCAGGAGATGTGGCGTACATGAATCAATCGTTTTTTCAACATTGGTCAAAACCCCTTCCGACTCTCTAAGCATTAAGCGCTCCTGACGTTACTTTTGGTAATTTGATGATCAGGTTGCATACTCGCTTTGGCAGCCATCTTTCCAGACTTACTCGGATGGGCAGGGAAGAGCCAGGAGAACCCTTGTTTTTAATCCAAAATGACAGAGTCTCAACACCATCAAATGGCTCAAAATTAGGAATACCAGCTCCTGCGTAGTGCGTGGCACAAGCAACAAACCAACTGTAAAGTGAGCTGCAATGCTCTACCTTAAAAATTGGATACCCAAAATGAGCTTGTTTACCTCTTGCCCACCAAGTCATGCCCAATCCCTCAAATATTTCCGCACAGGCAGCTGCACTTCCCCCAATGCCTTCTCCATCAGCCTGTGTGCACCAGTAGGAAACATCATCAGTTAAGCAAAAAGCTGCCTTTTAAAAATGCCACCTGCAATGACATCTTTGGTGTAAAGTGAGTGTACCTGTGAGCAGACGGTCTGCACTCACCCGCACAAAAAGTTGTTGTCTCCATTCTCTGAGGGATTTCTACTGGCAAACAAAGACTACCCCTCCCCAACCATGTCTTTGTACAGCGTGCTGCTGATGAATCCTGATTGAAGTGCAGATTGTAAACGCCACATTTTTTAATATGCCTTAAAGATGGACTTGCACATTGGAAACTAAATTATTGCTTAACGGTCAAATAGCTGAAGGAAGACTTTCTACTGAACTTGAAGCAAGTTTGCTGGATTCAGTGAGCAACGATTGGAACTCTGACTCCTGCAGTGGAAATCTGAATGCACACAAAAACGTTTAGAGCAGAACAGACCTGAGCGTGGATCACACCTGGTATTGGATTGGCTTGTGAGTCTGACAGTCAACTGGATGATAGTCGATCTGTTCGCGATAACCGCGGCATTGTAAACAGAGAGAGAGAGAGAGAGAGAGAGAGAGAGAGAGAGAGAGAGAGAAAGAGAGAGAGAGAGAGAGAGAGAGAGAAAGAGAGAGAGAGAGAGAGAGAGAGAGAGAGAGAGAGAGAGAGAGAGAGAGAAAGAGAGAGAGAGAGAGAGAGGTTCAAGTACCAAAATCTTGTCTGGGCCATGCACGGTGCGTCACACAGGAACCCAATTAAGGTCAGACACAAAAACAGGGGTTAGTAGATCCTTCACATTGACTGACACACTGATCAACACAAATTGCCTTCAGGTGCACAAGGATGTTTGGAATGCTCCTCCGATGATGCTGATGCTCGAGGGTGCTGTGGTGGATGTTGGGGGTCCTCCTTTTGATGTTGATCTGGTTGACCCTTTTGCGCCTCTCGAGCCCTGTGGAGATGCCTCCACCATTTGCACAGGCATTGTGTCTGTATTGCCCCCGACTAGCAGTCAGGTGACTTGACGATTTACACTCTTGTATCTTGTATGTGTGTGGCCTGTTTGTGTGTGTGTCTGTGTCTGTGTGTGTGTGTGTGTGTGTGTGTGTGTGTGTGTGTGTGTTGCAAGTTGCAATGAATTGCTACAAACTGCTACGAACTGAGAGTGGTGCTGAAAGAAGATGAACTTAATTGAAAGTACAAGATATTGAAGGAAAATTACTGCTTGTGATCTTGCAATGCCAGATTGAGCTTATGTGCTCTAATTTCTAATCTTGTATCTTCCTCTGTAGCAGGTGCTTGGACTCGACCAACCCACCTCTTGCTATTTTCTTTGTGCGTGCCTAACTCACCTTAGCAGGTGGAAGATGCTTCAGAAACAGAAGGCGTGTATGTGACTCCCAGTTCAAGTCCCAGACGTACGAAAGTGGTGGGCTTTACCTGCCAGATATGCGGCGCTCGCAACCACAAGGCAGTCAACCCAAAGTCGTTCCTTCAAGGTTGGTTCAGAATCAAGGAGCAGAGCAGCAGCAATATGATTTTGCCCTGCTCATGGGGTTTTGAACAGTCCTTCAGCTTGCAGGTCTTACATAGAGGTCTGTGTTGATTGTCTTGTCATAGACCTGACCTGAATTAAAGACATCTTCCGTGCTGAAGTACTCATGTTCCCCTGCCGCTACACAGGGACGTTGGTGTGCCAATGCTCAGGCTGTGCACGCAAGCACATTGTGACTGACCACCTGAAGCTGTTCTCCAAGAATGTTCTCGACAGCTCCCTGAAGGGCTTCCAGGTGAGCCTGGTTCTCAGTGAATGCATGTATTGGTAAACAGTCCAAGTGGCTGCGTTTGCTTACTATATGTGGCAAAAGTGGCTTATTTTTTAGTTAAATGTGAGAAGAGGTTTTCACTGGTTGCGCACATTTCTTTTCTGTTGGACTAGCGTAGCCTTTTCTTTTCTTTTCTTGTTGGAAAATCTCCAGGCTGTAAGTTGTGACACCATTGCTCTCTCATTTATTTGCGTGCAATTAGTAGAAATAAACAACAGCCGTTTTGGCTTGCGTCATCGCAAAACAAGAGTCATGTTGATTTATTTTCTATGGACAGATTGCAGAGGGGGCTAACGGAGGAAAGGCCTGAAAATGCTCATTTTTGCTTTCAGGAGGCAGCCACTCACAGCCACTTCATCGATCGACACCACATTAGTATTAAAGTGTAGCTGGCATTGAGAGCTACCTGAATGTGTACCCAGTTTTATGTGGGTCGCTTTGCGTGCTGAGATAGACTGGATTAAGTACACATGGTGCATGTAAACCCTAATGTGGTGATTTCCATGGGGAAATGACTCAACTCCTATAAAACACCAACCACTCAGCCGTTTTCTTTCATTTTTGTTGCCATATTATTCTTTTCCGATAAGAATTCTACACCATAAAAAATACTCCGGATTGGTGCAGTGGCTGAGTTTGTATGAACAATTTGTGGTAAAAAATGGCCTGCACGCCACAGCAAATTAAGCACACGCCCCAAAATTGGCAAGCTCCAAAATTTACATCTATGGACAGCTTTTAGATTCATATTATGTAAAATTTGGAGCTTGCCAATTTTGGGGCGTATGAAGCAAAGAGCATATAAAAACTTGCACGTTTTGGGCCTCAGTTAGCCCCCTCTGGACAGATTGCTGAATTGCAGGCTATAATTATGCATAAGTATACAGATGTGTAGTTTGCCCCAACAAGGAAAGTATTTGAATACAGCAAGTACTATCACAAATCTGTTACACTCCATTTTGTTTGCAGACATCAACAGTTAAAATCACCGCAGAAGACATCCCCCCCAGCTTGAGGGAAGTGGACACATCTGTTTTGGACGACTGACACCGGATAATTACACCTGCACTCCAATATTTAACCACTAAGTAATGTCTGTCATCCAGGGTCTTCTTGTATTCTGTTCAGTGCCTAGCTCTGACCCTGCCTTGATTCCTAACAACAACCTACCTTTTTGTTGACTTTTGCTGTTGTACAAATTAGTGTATACCTATATAATAATAATACGGGTCAGAAACACAGCTTGTGGCATTCCTTTAACCATGTGGTGCTTTCTATCTCCTTCTCACGGCAGGAGTTGTTGTTTTTTGGTGTACCATCTTGTAACTAATAGCGCTGCAAAGCATGTGGATTTAATGCTAGATATTGTAACGTCCATTCTACCATTTTTGACAACCTCTTGCGTATTTGCCAGTGTTGATTCTGCAGCCGTGCTTTTGACTTGAGTTGTGAAGTGTAAGTTCTCTACGCATATGAAACGCTTAAACCAGGCGAATGACTTTGTTTGAAGGTAAGATCTATTTGCTTAAAAATGCGAACTGAGGCTCAACTGTCACGCCCAATCATTGGCAGTGATGAATCATGTGACAAGCGGTTGTTGGTTGACAGTTGAGATCTTTGTGTGTCTTGTTTGATAAGCTGATGTGCCAGTCTTACTTTTCATCTTCTGGCTTTGATAGTTTGGGTAAGGTGACCGTGGCGGATCATTAAAGATGAGTAGCACTAGCAGATTTCAACGCACGCACACAAATTTGAGCAGCGGGCGCACAAGCATGGAGACAGAGAACTGCCAGACTAGCTAGCTAGTGCGAAATGTATTATGGGCTCGTTGATGAGTCGGACTCGGAGCTGGATCAAACGAGGTATTTGTTTGACATATGATTTAGGGATGAGTTGCAGTTAAATCAACCATTCCATCCCGACCTAAAGACCTCAACAAAACTCAGCGCAACGTCCACCTCGTCAAAATCAAGTACTGTGAGGACACCAGACCTCAGAGCCAGCTGAACGCCGCAAAGGAACAGCACAAAGATCTCTGCAACATTCTCTAAGGAGCCTCCGTTACTCTCCACATCATCATTTTGGGTGTGGGTGGCACCATCAACACTCACACTCTGAAACCTTTCAAGGAACTGGGTCTTAATTCTCAAAGAGTTAAGAAGCTTGCCTCCAAGCTCCATGTGCACTCTGTAAACTTTGCTGCTAAACTTGTCCATACCATACGAGCCCTTTCCAGTACTGTTATCAACTCTCATCAGGAGCCGGTTTGTCATGCTAAATCAGTGGCATGGACGAATCGTGTGATTTTCCCTGGATTTATAATGTGAGCAACGTTTTTATGGTTATTTGGTTGTTTGGCCAGTTAAGATGGTCCTCTTGTAACAAACTCGCTCTTTTCTCAGACTTGTCTGAGTACCATCTCCTCTTGGGCGTTGCTTGAGCCGTCGATTCCTTCTCGCGTGGAGAGGGAGGAGACGTTAAAAACCACCTTTATGGCTCATACTTGCAATCCATGCTTAAGCTGGTACCATGATTCGTCGTGACAGGTTTCAGGCCAAGCCTGCAAACCTCCTGACCCCCATTGATTCTCGTTTCCTTTTCGCGGTGGAGGAGCTTTACGGTACTCGGTACCAAAGTGGCTCCTTTTCCTTAATTAATGTGGGGAGTGGTTTTCACTGCCTGCGTAGTATTTTTTTCTTTTTCCATTCCATTGGTCATAGTAGCTTATTTGAAAGACCGCCTGATAAACAGGCTGACTGCTTATTTAGCAATAAGAGTTCGACTAGACATTCTTCAACTATTCCAATGCATACTAGTCATACCTTGAGTTAAACCCCTCGCCAAAACTAACTAGTTTCTGGATAATTTAATAGCAGTCAACATCTCTTACTTTTTGATGTGGTCAAAGCATTAAGGATCCCAATCCCCAATAATGTTTCTACTTCCTCTCTGGTGGAGGAAATTTATAGTACTCGATACCAAAGCGGCTCCTTCTCCACACTTGATGCGGGGAATGGTTTTCCCTGCCTGCTTATTTTACCCCTTATATTTTTGTGACAAGAGGGACCCGTGAGTCGTTCTGCTACACCTGTGCTAGCAGCAGGGTTAAATTTGAAAGTTAAAAGCGACGAGAAAAGTATAAGAAAACATTCTTGACTAGTACTGCTCACACCAGCCAGAGCTTCACAAAAAGAACACACCCTGGTGCCAATGGACAAACAGTTTAATGTACATGTCTCAAGAGTGCAGCAATCAGCTAGGGTTGCTGCTAAAGTACACATTGGAGTTGACAAAGAACCCAAACACAATTTAAGTAGATGTTTATGCATGCCGTGAGCCGTGAATTTTAATGATAAAATTATGATACACAAGTACACAAGTTTGAATGCCCTGCAAACAACGTACGCACGCTCTCAAACTTAACAACGTATATTGTGTTTTTTCCCTCTGTTTTTCACTCAAAGGCACATTTACAATTCATTCCTCTCACATCTGTCTCCCTGTCTCACTACAAATAAACACACGTACTTATCCACTGTAGAACAACAAATGGAAAACATCAAAGCGTTCCAAACTAAGAACAGCTCCCTCCTCACAACAGCTCACAACCAGGTCTTGAAGAGCTCGTAGCTAGTCACCACGATGGCGCACGCAGGTGCACACCGCACTGCTCTGGGTCCGAGACCCACAAACAAGCCCCTTGCCCCTCCTTCTGCATACACCTGCCTCATCACCCCCATTGGCGTGAGCATTGGAGGCCCTGCCGCTGGGCCCCCTAGTCCACCCACAGCTCGAGGGGCCGTCTGCATGCGGGTCTTGATCACGTCAAACGGGGTGGTGGCCACGGCTGCTGCA
>Ga0307947_1000696_pt1 | contig 24639 bp, 25 predicted proteins | sample OrgLakmetagen232_FD_201840 | JGI IMG/M metagenome (GOLD analysis project Ga0307947, IMG submission 201840) | Saline water microbial communities from Organic Lake, Antarctica - #232 | ecosystem: Environmental > Aquatic > Non-marine Saline and Alkaline > Saline | place: Antarctica: Organic Lake...
GCCAAGGTCTCTGAACGTTGTCGTAGGCAGCAAGCAGATCAAGAAAAGCCGCGTACACCTTCTTCTGCTCATTTTTAGCACATGTAAGAACGTGTCGAATGATGAAGAGAGGCTGATTGGTATTTCATTACAAGAAAAAAAGCCTTCAGTCAAGAAGTATGACTGCTCACCTGTTCACAAAGTAAAACAAGGAGTTTGTTGATTCTTGGTGTAAAAAAGGAGACACTTCCTGTCCTGTCTGTGATATTATTATGTTCGCACTTCCTGCGGAGAGAGACCATCTGAGGGCGCGTGCAGTGGAAAACATGTTTTTCATCCTGAACATCATCATCAGCGTCACACAAGTCGCAAGTAGGGGAAGAGATAGAATTCCAAGTTGCGGTTTGAACGCGAAGGGTGTGGACGCGAAGTCTGAAACGAGGCGCACTGCGAATGACATCTTGAGGAAGGTCAAGAAGCATGTACCTGGGAAGCCTGCTATAGGGAGGATGGGTAACCATAGCTCACCGTTCAACAACTTGTTGTTTAAACATGTAGGATTGTGTCAAGCCTTCAATTGCATGTCAGCTTGCTAAACTTTGCTCATAGTGGAACTGTTTGATTGGGTAGTAAGGGAATTGTACAATCGCATTGCAGCGCAAAACCTGTTGAATCGCAGAGGCTTCCGGCCACACTCTCGCACAACGCACCATGAAAGAGTGGTGTCTCTGACTCCAAGATTCCTTTTGAGCACTGCCAAAAGCCATTTCTGTAAAGGGTTATCCATCTCTCTACCTTGTCGTAAGAAGGGAGTAGCCCATATCTTACTCTCGTACATGCTAGCAGGAATTGCGTAAGTTCTGAAGAGCCAGTTATGAGTGTAATTTGTTAGCAAAGTCATGGCTCTTGACGAATTGCTTGACTCTGAAGGTACCAGCCATGAATGGTCACAGAGTTGCGTCAGCCGCAATATTCAGAATCACAACCTTGAAATGAAGCACTATAGAAGGGCCAAATACTGAGGTCTTTGGCAAAAGGCACACCCTATCACATACCAAGGGCACGCCTGACAATTAACCTTGTGTCGATAGAAGATGTGAGCCTGATACTAGATAAATGGCTTTATCTGTAAACCTTGTAAATCCTGATACTAGATAAATTTCACATTGAAATTACCTCATTGGCCTACGTACACAAGTTTGGTGCTCAAGGCATCCACACTTCTAGAATGTTTGGCAGTGCCTTGCACCTTACGTGGAAGACACACATCAAGGTACCAGTAAAAAAGGCATGCTGTGTATTGAATTGCACCAACAAATTTTAATGGGGATAAAAGTAGTATTCTCTCGATAAAAAGTATACTGTGCTTCAACTGCATTATGCTCAAGGATTCACAGGGTAGTGTACGTCCAAGGTCAGCATGTAAGGCTTGGCAGCGTATTCAGCAAGTCAAAAGAAGAATAAGGTGGTAAAAATTTATAAAAGAACACGTTTTAAGATTGCGCTACTTGCTAGGAGTTGTCAAAAGGTCAGCCGATCGGGGGGTTGTTGTCTCTCAAGAAGTGCCGTGCCAGGTCTAACTACTTGTTCTATCACTAGCATCCAACTTAATAACTGAGATTATATATGTTATTATTTACAACTATGTGAATTTCTAGACGTGCTTCTCATTACCCTAATGCAACAGTGGCTGACGCAAGGATCCCTCAGACAGATCAGCTTCCTGTGTAGGAAAACAATTAGTAAAGTTCGAGGAATTGGTGATGGAGCTCCATTGGTGTAGGAAAGGCTGCAAAAGAATGCTGTGCATTTTGTGTGGAAGCTCTTTAGATAATTCCAGCAGCTTATAAAGTGTTTTCGTTTTTTCGTGCCTTCACTAAAAATAGAATTGGTGTATGTTTACCTTGTGAACTATGATGGGCAATACTTCTTTTAATATAGCAATTCTAATTTGCTGTAACAAACCATGAAGCCAGTTAATGTTACGACAAGGAATGGGAAATAGCAGGTTCTTGTTTGCTAAAATATGTGACTAAAGCTTCACTGCATCTCAACTGCTACCTATCGTAAGTTAAGTGTGCATTAGTTTAAAGCTTTTCTTGATGCACGCTTACCTGCCGCGTATGCTGTTGCCTTATTCCCGCCTTGCTAAATTTGCGAAAAAATTCTGCTGCTACAAATTGCATGCTCTTTGCTTACCTTGTCCTTCTTTGGGAGGCAACGCCACAAAGATAGCATGGCCAAAGCCACGCACATTAAAGCCACTGAAAGCCCGCAAATCCAGTTCAGATACTTGTCCAGAGCAAACATCACCGTGACAACAATCCACAGCCAAAACTGCAGTGCGCAATGGGCAAAGATGGTGGCAAAAGAGACATGCTCATAACGTTATGACCTACTCAAGGCATAGTTGTAGATGCCTGCTATTACAAAAACAGTGCCGCTGCTACGCTTGCTCTAGCAGAGCTTAAAATGCTCTGTTCAGCATGTAAAAGCCAATCAGGCACTCTAATTAAATTAGTACTCTGTTGGACCAAGTTTTTTTGCTTAGCCCTTTTCAATCTGCTATGGTGAGAGAGATTTACCAAGCACTAAAGTGACTTCCATCACTGCCTATGAATTCGATCTTGTTATCTTAAGACAATGGTTGATGCATACTCACCTTAAGAGCGGACCCAAACTTCACAAACTCAATAGTGCGATAGTTTCCGGCTCCCATAACCATCAAATTGCATTGGTAGCCAAAGGGACTAATAAAGGCAGCAGATGCACCTATGGTGCAAAGAAGGGTTGAAAGAAAGGGTGCTTTGCCAAGTGAAGGTGCAAAGGATGGTGTAGAGTGCAAAAGTCGCGTAGCTGTGCAAAAGTCGCAAAGCTGTGCACAACAGGGAGCACAAGAGAGTCAAAGCAAAGCAAACCGCACTTTACATGACTGAGTGAAACACACTTCCTCTTGCATCAAATGCTGAGGTGACCTACAACAAATGATACCTGCTCTACGGTTCAATGCTCAATAATGCTCAATTGTGCCTGAATCTGTGGTCACGGTTTCTGACATTTGCACCCCAAAAGAGAAGCGCAGCGCCTGAAAACGCTATTATGCTGTGCATAAAACTATTGCTCTGAAGTCATCGTACACACACTGTTGATCGGTGCACGGAGTTGGCCTAACAAGGGAAGACCTACCTAACATTAGGGAGATGCTGATGAGGCCAGGGGGAACACCTGCAGCGTTGCAACAAAGAAATCGCCACAAATTAGAGGTGTGTCACTTTGGCAATGGGGATGGCAAACAATACAGGAAAAAACGTCACTAATATGCCCAGCCTATAATAGTTCATAAGCACTACAAAAAGGTCGCTACCTAGACTGTCTCCGGCAACTGCAGCAGGAAAGTACATGAGGGCGGCTGCCTGCAAAGCAAGAAAAGCATCAATTTTGAACGCTTCTATGCTTGCTTTAGAACACGTGCTGCCAAAACGTGTGTGTGTGTGTCTGTGTAACGACCGAAGCACTAAGAGGTAAACAGTAAGTCCCAGGAGAAAAAAAAGCAGAGAACTCACCGCACTGTTTGTGAGAACCTCTGACAAAAGACCGGTGCAAATGTACATGCCACTGAGGATGGCCACCTGCAAATTTGTGAAGTGTATTTTGAGCAGCCTAAGAAAAATCATGTCATCAAATGACCTAGCAGCACATTTCAAGGGAGGTAGTTTTGCATTGTTGCCTCATTTCATGCATGTAGATGCAAATACGTGCTCAGTAGCACGTGCACAGACCTCAGTGTCCACCCCCCCACCTTGCCTCCGATCATCTTACTGGCCGCAATAAAGACCTGTCCAAGACTTTCAGCAACGTGCGTACTCTCCATGGCTTTGGACACCGCAAATGCCGAGCCGATGGTCACGTAGACACTCCTGTGTTGCAATGGCAAGAGGTGGGCAATTTTGAGGAGCAATGCAATGAGGAGCAACCTGAGCTCGACCCGAGCAAGGCAGACACTGCAGTGCCGGGCAGATGGTCACGTGGACACTCCTGTGTTGCATTGGAAAGAGGTGGGTAATTTTAAGATGGGACGACTGTAATTTTGATGCAGGACGATGGGTACTTTTGATGCAATGGAAAGAGATGGGTAATTTTGAGATGCAAAGACTGTAATTTTGATGCAGACCGATGGGTACTTTTGATGCAATGGAAAGAGGGGTATTTTTGAGATGGGACGACTGTAATTTTGATGCAGGACGATGGGCACTTTTGATGCAATGGAAAGAGATGGGTAATTTTGAGATGGGACTGTAATTTTGATGCAGGACGATGGGTACTTTTGATGCAATGGAAAGAGATGAGTAATTTAGATGCAGGTCGACTCGAGCCAGGTTGACCTAGAGGCAAGGAGGGTACGTGCTCTTTTTTATGATTTTTTATGATTTCGCGATCAACAAGGACACAGCGATCCTCTCTCGTGCAGCAGCTGTGCCTGTGTATAATTGGTACTGCACAAAAGAGTTGCTGGAAGAGCAGCTCCAGCAGGGAAGTAACGGTCACAATGAAAAGCAAGAAGTTGCAGATTCGTCAACAATTGCACTTCACTTGAAACTCAAATTTCGTTGATGGGATCATGGTTGCAAAAGGAGCAACCTGTTTAGTTGTGACGGTCATCGTAAGAAAGTTAGGAAGAGCTCTTCCCACCACCATTGCCACCACTGTGCGACAAATATTTGGGCTTAGGATGTGCTACCCTTAGTGACGTGCTACCCTTTGTGATGTTGCTACCCTTAGTGACTTGCACAACACTCAACAAAAGCATGCAGTTTTGCAGCCCACAACAAGTTGTGAGGATGCAATAGTGGACTCAGTCTTAATACGTACACACACGCACACACACACACACGCACACGCACACGCACACGCACATGTACACACAAGGCCTCGTGGCACTCACCAGTCCATGCTCTGTCGAGCCTGCTTGCCACTCATGCAGCGTGTGAGAACCATGGTGGAGGAGGTAAGCAGTGCGGCAGTCCAGAGCTCCAAAGGTTGGCTCAAGGGCTGGATTGATTGGGCGATCTGAATAATTGGAGCACATGTGCATTTGGAATTCATTGGGCGATCTCATCATTTTGAGCATGAACATATATGAAACGGCTTTGTTGTCAGCTACGGTGGTGTGCAAGCAACAGAGCATAGAAGTGCTCTGGCACTTACTGACCTTGAGATGTGGAGCGTATTGTGCACAAATTGTGCGCTTACATATATTGCGCACTTATTGTGCACCCAGACAACTATTTGGTCACAACACCTGTGTGTTGGTGGGTCTCTAGTGATTGGATGAAACTGATCATACACCACCAAAAGAGGAAGCCTCACCGTGAAATTTTGGTTGCAAAAGAAAAAAGCACACGTAATAAAGCATTCACCTGTGTTGCAATCATGCACAAGCCCAGAGAAAAAAGCATACATATTTAAGCATTCACCTGTGTCACAATCATGTACAAACCCAGAGAAAAAAGCACACGTATTAAAGCATTCACCTGTGTGGCAATCATGCACAAGCCCAGGCCTGTAGCAATCCACATTTTTTCCGTTTTGGGGGGCGAGCTCTTCTCCACCTCGCTCACAAGAGCAAAGGCCTTGTCTTCACGGTAATTTTCCAGGAAACGAGAGCCTGATGATCAGAGGTGACCAGGAAAACAACTTTATATAATATGCACAACATATATACAACAAAGTCCAAGGTTGCAGGAGACAAACACACCTGTGTCTAGTAGCAGCACGTCCCCCCCTTTCAACACGATTTCTCCGATCTTTTGTTTTAAGCGCTCTCCCTGCAGGTGGCGTGCAATTGAAGTGCATAAGGGGTATGTACGATGAAGGATGAAAGAAGAAAAGGCATATATCCCCGAGCACACTCACCCTCCTCTGCACAGCCACGATGGCTGCATCGTACTTGGTCCGAAACTGAGCATCTCGAGGTGTCCTGCCAATCAGCGGGCTGTACAGGGCCACAACTACCTTCATGGAAAATACAACACATAAAAGTCGAAAAGAATTCCGATTTTCCGGATCAGACAAAGTATCCCCGCAGTCCTCATACTCATACAGAGTGCCTTCAAAGTCAAGACCAGGTGATTATTACAAGCAGTTCTGCAGATACGGCATTCCCACCAGTATTGTAATTAACAAGGTCATTTCCCTGTTATCCTTGTACAAAGTATCTTCAGGTCCAGGCAATTTATTACAAGCAATTCTGCAGATGTAGCAAATTTGGTGCCCTACCTGCACCAGCCTTCGCTCCAGTATGTCCACGTTTGTTTTTTTGGTGTGCTCCTCATCAATGTGACGCAGGCCAGGCATCTTCAAGAGAAACGCCACGCCTTGCAGCCCGCCTGCAAACCACAGGGTGTCATTTTCCTGCGGCCGGCACGACATCAGGCATGTGCTGATGAGTTGCTTGTTTGGAGTTTGTAAAGGTAAGCGGACAACAGGCACATGGAGTGACTTGTAGATGTGCACAAGGTATATTCTCAGCTCATTATGAAGGCATGCAAATGATCCCTGCAGGGCTTTGTCCATTCATCGCCTTACTTTTGTTAATCACCCTAACCACTTCTTACCTGCAGCACATAGTCTGGAGCGACTGCATGCATTTGATTGCCATCTGCTTGATCAACGTAGACCAGGAACAGACCAGGCATTCCACGCAGCCCAGCACCCTGCACGCTCTTGCCTACCAGCTTGGACCCCTGCAAAAAAAGGCACAGTGCATGGAAGAAAAAGCCATTGATTCATCAAGCATGGAATCCTAATTAATGAAAAAACATGGTGTGTTTCTCCTCTTCCCTTCTTGCTTTCATGCACAACTGGATATCGTGAATGCTTTACTCCGCACCTTTGGGACTACAAAGGCGGACAAGTACTCCTTCTCTCCACTACTGTCCATGTATTCCATGTCCTCAAAGTTGTGTGTGACGTCCGGCGAACTTTGGCTGAAGCCAGGGCCTAAACAATAGTATGGTTTGACATGTGACATCAGGACACACTTAATTCAAGATGAAAAAGGGACATCAATGATCAAACATTTGTCTGCGGCAATATTTTCGGGATCCTGCATACAGGGCATTCAAATCTTTTTTTCAGATGGCAGAACATGCATATGCATGCACGATCAGCAGCATGTTCATTGACAGCTTGTTTGCATTCACTGACGGACCAAACAAAACAAATACATTGACACATTTAATGCTCGTCCACATATTTACTACTATCAAAAGAAACAATGACACACACCTGTGTCCAGGACCAACTGGTCTCCAGGCTGCAGCACGATGTCACCTATCCTGCCATCCACCCTCTTTCTGTCACGCCGCACAGCCACCACAGCAGCGCCAAAGCGGCTTCGGAAACTGGTATCACGAATGGAAGTGCTTACAAGGCTGGCACACTCTTTGAGTGTGCACTGCGAGAGAGAGAGAGAGTGTGTGTGTGAGTGTGAGTGTTAGTGTGTGTGTGTGTGTGTGTGTGTGTGTGTGTAATTCAGAAACAGAAAGGCATAATGTCCTGGTTTAAGTGCAATTGAGGATGGCAAGTGCACATGCACAGAAACCTTTCAGCTTTTGTCCTTGACCTAAGATGAGGCCGGGAGTAACTTTGGTCCTGAGGTTTGATCTCACAGTCCAGAGCTGATGCCCATCAAAACAGGAAATGAAATAAAAAATCAGTGATTCAGGCGTCCCGAGATTTTTTACCCTTCCTTAGTCTCCATGTGCCATTATCATTAAGCCTACAACAACACATCTGCGGCACACTCACTTTGAGCAAGCGTGAAGGACCTTTTGACCTTAGACGCGGGTGAGGAGCATTGAGCACAGGCCCCCCACCTAGCCCCTTCTGCTGAATGACACCCTCCTCTCCCACTCCACCACCGCTTCTGACCTCTGCTCCGTCACCGCACATGGGTGGATGCACACTCAACACGGTGTGCTCTTGAGTTTGCCTGCGCCTAGCTTGGGTGGGAGGGCCTTGTCCTCTTCCTTGAAAATCTTCTTTGAAGCCTTCCTGACAGCTCCCTCCCACAAGGCTGCTCCCTCCCCCTGCCACCCCCCCGCCCCTCCAAGAAGCACTAACACTATCAAGCCTGGCGCCTCTCCCATCAAACACACTGGCACCCTCCCCCATAATTACCCCACAACCATACGTGCTCGCACCATCACCCACACTCACCCCGCAGCTAGAAGTGCTTGCCCCGTCACCTCTCGCATTTCTATCAGCATACCCCTCCCCCCCCAAAACGCCCCCCCAACAAAAAGAGCCAGCACCACCCTGAACTCCTCTTCCACTGCTGAACATACCATCCCTATCGCTCTCCCTGATTCTGAAAGCACCAGCTCCAACCCGGGCCTCCTCATCCGACCCTTCACTGGCTTTTGAAGCACAAGCTGTCACAGAGACTTTAGCCCCTGCCTGATGAGGAAGGCTAGCGTGCGCCCTACCCCTCCCCCCACTGCTGCCATCTTTCTCGGTCTCGCTTGTCACTAGATGCAGCCCAAATTGGGTTCCCACTGCTTCAACCTACGTGCATGTAGACATAGATTGCAAGAGGTACAATGACATCATGTGCGTATCCCTTTGACGCAAGCATTGATATTTGATACGTGCACGCATGTTTTATTTTATATGCACAGCCGGTCTTTTTGAATGTAGGTATGCGCAAGCTTTGAGTGGTGGGCATAGTTCAATGCCAAAAGGACATTTTTGTGGAGTTGCACAGAATCTATGAGGTCAAGGAGCTATTGCCAGCAGCCAGGGGCCGCTATGTATCACAGTCAATCTGTTCCGACAGCAATGAGCCAAGTACTGCTGTGTTAAGGACTGTCTAGCCTCTTTGTCGACCCATTCACTCATACTCTAAGTCAGATCCATTCACTCATACCTACTCTAAGTCGACCCATTCACTCATGCCTACTCGAAATCAACCCATTCCTCATTCACTCATACCTACTCTAAGTCGACCCATACTCTAAGTCAACCCATTCACTCATACTCTAACTCAGATCCACGCTTGCAAAGTTAATAAAGAAAAAGCTCCGCCTCAGCATGGCCACTCACTCCTCTTTGTTCCTTAGCACTTTAGTCAGTGTCTTTCATAGGAAAAAGTACACGCGCTGTTCCTAGTAATTATACTTCAACTTAGGAAACGAAGACCGTCGCTACCGGGCAGCTATGTACTAACGTCACCAGGCAGATTCAAACCCGTGGCCAAAAAGGAACTCACTCCTTCCTACACTCTCTCTCTCTCTCTTTCTCTCTCTCTCTCTCTCTCTCTCTCTCTCTCTCTCTCTCTCTCTCTCTCTCTCTCTCAACATCTGTGAGCGCTCTCACAGTGTGAGCACTCTCACAATGAACGACACACAGGTTGCGTACGCAATTAAACTGAAGAGATCCCTGATCCCCTCAAACGCCGCAACCCTTCCAGAGTCTGGCCTGACCATGGACTACCAAGCTGTTAGGGCAGCTACCCAAGTGTGTTCAACATCAATCACAGTGGGCATGTGTTTGTTTTGTGCACCGCTCGTCTTGTTCTTTCCACACAATTTTGCACTGCACCTGGGATCCATATCCCCAGCAACAAAAGTCCTCTTAATAACTGCTGTAACTCCTCCTGCCTACTTTAAGAGCCATAATGGAACAATCACCATACCTGGGACAAGTCTCCTGCAAAGTACAGGGTGTCACCTGCAAATGGGACGTAGCAACCAAAATGTGTAAGGATTGGAAGTTTTTAATGTGCGTTGCCTGTTCATGACATGACATGCATCTCCTGCGTTTCACTTCCTGTACATGCATCACTTCCTGTTACATTCCTGCGTTGCGCTTCCTGTACATGCATCACTTATGTGCGTTGTGCTTTGTGTACGTGACATGCATCACTTCCTGTTACATTCCTGCGTTGCGCTTCCTGTACATGCATCACTTATGTGCGTTGTGCTTTGTTTACGTGACATGCATCACAATAAGGGCATTAGGCCTCATTGGAATTGAGATGGAGAGAAATATTTCCTTTTGTGCACACTATATGTCCTTCCCATGGATGCACGCATGCACAACTATGCAATCGTTAAGCTTCTTTGTACCCTAGACGTACAGAGCGTCCAAACTATGCCCACGGGGTGAGATTCCCTCCTATACTCCTATATCATCATGCGAGTTTTCCTCATTAAAAAAATATGAAACATTCCTGACTGTCGAATGCCAAGACATAAGCATTTCAAAGTCACGCGGTCAAAGTCAATTGCCTGGACCTTCAACACAAAAACAGCACAGCACCTCAGCTCACCCAGTTTAGAGCAGTGACCCTTAACCCTAGGTTAGTATAAACCAGCCTGGCCTAGGAAGGTTAACATGCACCAGCCTACCTTCTTGGAGGATGAATGATGGCGCCACGGCGTGAACCATCTTTTCCGCACGAGACACAGAAACCAGGAAGACAGTGCCTAAACCTCGGAGGCCCACCTCAGCCACTGCGAGTGGGATTTGAAGGTATGCTTTGCGTGCTGCACGTGTGCATCTGTTGTGTTTGTGTGTGACTGTGTGTGTGACTTAGACACCAGGAAGACACTGCCTAGACCTCGAAGGCCCACCTCAGCCACTGGAGTGGGATGCAAAGGTATGCTTTGCGTGCTGCACGTGTGCATCTGTTGTGTTTGTGTGTGCTTGTATGTGTTGCGCCGTGTGCGTTTTTTACACACCAAGTTACTGTGTGTATGGAATGGATCAAGATTTTCAAGTTTACCAGAAGCGTCACAAGGGGGCATGCCTGTGTGTGTCTGCATACACAGGGAAGAAAGTGGTCTTTCTAAAAGCTCTTCCGGTCAGGCGTATTCTGCTGCCTACCCACTTTAAGGCAACCAGTGCCTGATGAATGTGTCGGCATTCCTTCTCTCAGGCAAGCGGTCTTTCTTAACAATGGATTGGGATTCCTGGTTTCTTACAGGACGAGCAGCCTGGAAGCTTTGGCAACCCAACTGGAGGCTTTTATATTTTCCCACAGGATCTAACGAAGAATTAAACATGTAATTCAGGTCGTTACAAAAGGCAGAACACAACTTGCTGGCCCCCAATGCTTTGCTCACCTGACATCAATGCATGCTTGGAGCCCTTGGGTACTCTGAGCCCAAGAGTCAGGTCTTCGGTTTCTTGTGAGCTTGGGCAGCACTCGTCCGCAGCGTTGCCCGGCAGCAGCCACTTGCTTAAGAAAAGAACGTAGAGAAAGCCCCTGTTGCAGTCCAGGCAAGTACAAACATCTGAAACCTTTTATGTAGCGTTGGCCAAAACCATACACGTGTACGGTGTGTTCACGTTCATATAGCAGGGAAATTTCCATGCATATGGTGGTGTACAGTGTATGCATGCGGTTCTGAGCAACCCTGCTATACAAGGTCAATCAAGCCCAAACTTTTTAGCAGGGAAATTTCCATGCATATGGTGGTGTACAGTGTATGCATGCGGTTCTGAGCAACCCTGCTATACAAGGTCAATCAAGCCCAAACTTTTTAGCAGGGAAATTTCCATGCATATGATGGTGTACAGTGTATGCATGCGGTCCTGAGCAACCCTGCTATACAAGGTCAATCAAGCCCAAACTTTTTAGCAGGGAAATTTCCATGCATATGATGGTGTACAGTGTATGCAAGCGGTTCTGAGCAACCCTGCTATACAAGGTCAATCAAGCCCAAACTTTCTTTACGTGAACTCTATCAAAACACCACAAGCATTATCTCTTCTTCTAATGCCGCTCAGTAAGCCTGCCTCTCTCACAGCCCTTTGAAATTCGAGGGATTCAGCATGGTGTACTTCATCTATGTTTGAGACCTATGGTGCGTCAAAGACAGATATGCACGCGCGGATGTGGAATATAAACGCCCGACAGGATTTGCCTGGCTTGGCAGCAGACATCCCCCTAAAATATTTCCACTAGAGAGTGCTAGAGAGCTGACGGATGCCTACTTGCGTTCAAGCAGCAACAACAAGCTTACCCCGCAACGTTACTCAGCTCACCGAAGACAACATGCTACTCAGCTCACCGAAGAAAGCATGATACTCAGCTTAGCATGATACTCAGCTCAGCATGGTACTTAACTCAGCATGTTCCTCAGTTCACCAAAGAAAACATGTTACTCAGCTCACCGAAGAGAGCATGGTACTCAGCTCATCATGGTACTCAGCTCAGCATGTTCCTCAAATTACCGAAGAAAACATGTTACTCAGATCACCGAAGAAAGCATGTTACTCAGCTCAGCATGTTACTCAGCTCAGCATATTCCTCAGCTCACCGAAGAAAATATGTTACTCAGCAGATTGAAGAAGAGAAACATGTTACTCAAGAGAGTGGGAACGCTACAAGAGCAGCAGCAGCAGTATTTTTCATATATTAGTACTATGCAAGATTGGAGAGTACAACTCAGGTCACTCAATACGGAGGAGTTTTCATTTTATCCCGCGCACCAGGCTGCATACGTGACGCCATATGGTGCAATCTCAAAGATGCGCATCCCCTGCTCCGGGTATCGGTTGGCTTGGAAACCAGCCACCACAAGATTAGTTGACGTCCCTATTAGTGTGCAGGTTCCACCAAGTGTAGCTGCACAGAAGTCGGGTAACGGTATTGGATGTGTGATGTGGTTTGCGAGACAAGTGATAAGGCGTCTGTGTTTGTGGCCTCCTTATGCCGTGTGGGGTAGCAAGTCTGGCCATTCTGCTTCTTTGCACCTGCTTTGTGGAACTGGATACACTTTTAATCTGCACAAACAGCGGAAACAATCAAGTACTGGATACTGGGTACAAAGCCAATACGGCAACCACACTCTCTGGAAGCCAAAAAAAACTCTCTGAAGCTATCTCTAAGCACATCAAAGCCGCTTGCAGAGCTGACACCACCTACATGCATAGCTCAAGGGTATGAGCAACTTTTTGAGAGACACCTTGTTCCGCATGGACCACGTCTTCAGGATCGGGATGAGCAGAGCCACGATGGGTGAGTTGTTCACAAAGGCAGAGGCGGCGATGACCACGAGCATCAGCTTTGCCTGAAGGGCAGCGGAGTTTCAAGAAGGGAAAAAGATGTTGGGGACCCAACTTGGGGTCGCCCTGTACACTGGGCACTCATATAGCAAACGCACACTTCTGCTGTATGTTTCCATCTTTACATATTTACCATCGCATAGGAAGAACTACAGCTCAGGCAGTGGAATCAACCCATGTCTGATTGAGGAATGAAATGGGGCACAATAATACATTAATACACCACAAGAGCCACGTGCAGAAATGTAAGACACTACCTGTGCAGTGTAAACGTTGCTGGACTTCCCCATGACTCGGTTCATGACTTGCTCGAGTCCGCCTGTGTGAGTTGTGTGTGTGTGTATGTGTGTGCTATTGTGTGTGTGATTGTGTGTGTGCGCTACAATAGCATTTAATTAAAGTTAGAGCTTGCTAGTTGCTAGGGTCATCGAACAACTTTCTTCAAATAATATTGCAATGCTTGCACTCGCAGAGCCAACTGGAGCCTCACATTTATGAAGCAGAAAAGTGTGTTAAGCAAGGAAGCGGGGAACCGTGGCTGGTTTAGAGTGTTTCAGCACTATTGCAGTGTCCAACATACCTGTTTGAGAAATGCCTTCAGCGACAGTGTACAAGAAAATTACGCTCAAAACAGATGAGTTGCCGAAGCCGCTTGCAGCTGAAAATGTGAATGTGTGGAAGAGTTCACCACGTTAAAATTTGAAGCCTCAAGGCGCTCCTAATTTGCAGAGATAGCGTCCAAGCGCAGGTATATCAGAGAAACAAATTGAGACGCACCTTCTTGCGGTGTGATGAAACGCAGAGCTGTATAAACTGCCATGAGTGTAGAGAATGCAATGTCTGCAAGGAGAGGGTTGGTAAGTTTCAAGTAAACTGAAGCCGTATGGACTTGTAGCTAAAAGGAAACTAGAGGAGCGCGCGGGAGTGGCAGAAAGGTAGCAAGTTCAATTTAACTTTATTGCTATATGTATGTCTTATTCCCGTAACGGTGGAAAATGCACAATAGGGGAGAAAGGGAGTCTAGTTAAAACGTATGTTAGGATGTGACCCGCGCTCAAATGCAAGCATGCAACACATCTTCAATCATCATTTTGCGCAATGTGCTATATAGATTGCTTACCAGGAGCACAATAGTCCGTAGCCATCAAAATCATCGACAAACACAGCGCAGCGCATGCCTTTATTCATTCATTGCATTGGGTGGCGCATGAGTTCAGATATTCAAGTTATGCAGGGCCGCAGGCAAGTCTGCGTAATGGTTTGCTGTGCATGCAAGGCCTCTGTGCGTGATACTTACCAAACAACCATCCCAGCCGAACATTTGTCAAGGACCAGGTTTGCTCTACATCCCCTTATGATTCCTACATTGATTATTGCATATTACATGTTTTCTCCTTTGTTCAAAATCATTTAATTTGAGCAGGTCAGTAACTCTTTCCTACAATGGCCAGAGAACACACACAAACACACACACACACACACACACATACACACACACAGGTAGGACTGCGGTTGGCAGGGGTCCCTAGCTATATTTCCTCCCAGTAGTTTAGAGGGCGAACCGCCTGTGGAACGCGAGCATGATGTATGCTCGCGTTCCACAGGCGTTCCACAGGCTTAAACTATCTGCTCAAAGGGTTTGAGCCCAATGCAGACGAAAGGGGGGGAGGGGCAGCAGACTTTGTGGGGCAGGACCAGAAAGAGATACACAAGCGCCACCCAAAAAGGTTTGTGTCAGGATTTGACCAAGGTTCCTGCGACCTCGCTAAACACACACATACACACACAAGCACATACGCGCACACACACACACACAAGCACATACGCGCACACACACACACACACAAGCACATACGCACACACACTCACACACACACACACGCACACACACACACACGCACACACTTTTGCATGCCAATCATATGCAGACGCGAAGCTACCAATCGTCGGTTAAATCGCTAAGTTTCAAAGCTTGCGGCCCCGTGGTATACCGACACCGTGGCCGTCCGAAGCAACAGCAGCCTGACACACACCCCTGGCACAAACCAAAGAGAGTCAAGAGCTTCTTCATCTGCACCCCAGGTAAACAGATTTTCTACTCTAAGGTTTAAACCCAAGGTATTCATTTTCTGTCAGGAATGCGTTGCCTATCTCCTGACTGATTTCAGTGTCATTTCAACTTGAAATGACACTGAAATTCAAGTGTTTGTTGTTTCTAAATACAAAGCCTCTTCTGCTGCATTTGTAACATCACATCGCATTTGTAGCATCACATCGCATTTGTAACATCACATCACATCACATCGCATTTGTAACATCACATCACATCACATCGCATTTGTAACATCACATCGCATTTGTAACATCACATCACATCACATCGCAATTGTAACATCACATCGCATTTGTAACATCACATCGCATTTGTAGCATCACATCGCATTTGTAACATCACATCGCAGCTTGCTGCTTCACTTTTACTTTCCAGGGGCCCCAGGGCCCCAGCTGGTGCTCCCACTCCCGTTTTAAGAGTGTCCGAGCTTCTTCCGCTGTTTTTTTAACACTGCATCGCAGCTCATTGCAAATGCTTTACTTTTTATTTCACAGGGGACCCAGGGCCAGTCTGCGCTCTCTTTTCTGAATACTTAACGTTCTTCCGCTCCACTTTTTACATTACATCGCATCTCAATGCAAATGTTTCACTTTTATTTTCCAAAGGCAGCGTCTCACCATGGGTGCTCCCTCCACAAATATAAGTTCACTTCATTGTTATTGTGCATCGCATATTTTCAGAGAACACAAGATAGCATAGCTATACGCGTTGTATGATGAAGATTAAGCTGTTTTACCAGAGGGGGTCAACTGAGGCCCTAAAGAGGGGTACTTTTGAGATGTGAATTGAGTATGTGCGCTCCAGCTGGCAGTTTCTAAACTTGGTACCCAGAAGTAGGCAGATTTTGGCTACACCTAAGCTTGAAAACTGCCAGTTGCGGCGCACATGCCTAATTGCCCGCGGCGTGAACCCCACTTTTCACCACCAATTTGTCATATCTCACCACCAACTGACCCGATATGTATCACTTTGTATGAAACGTCTACATTTTATAAAGAATGTCATTGCAACAGAAATGGGGTGAAACGGAGCAGTAGTTGGCCAGGTACCCCATTTTGGCCCATTCCCTTAGATAAAATCAGCAAAAGGGGTGCCAAAAAGGGTGGAATACCAAGTTCCATCAAATCCGGTTTTCAACATCCTAAACGATTCCTCATCATAAAAGAAGTGCTCCTGTCGTGTTTTGAGGTGAGAAGAAACCCTGGGTAGAGCGTGGTGGCTCATTACGTAAATATCCAGTGTTAAAAAACGAACTGATACTCTGCCCAGACCACTGGGGGGTCCGTTTGGCCCCAAACTTTGTGAACCATCTACTTATGCTATTTTATTATGGTGTGCATAAAAAAAGTCACATTTCCAGACATTTACTCAGTTGTGCTGAATCACACTGCTTACGTTATTGAACCTGAAAGACATCTAAGTGGATTTCATTGTTGTTTGTGCTCCGGTTCAAAAACACCGAGTTTGTATGCTCTTGCACAAATTTGCAGCTCATTCCAGTGCTGCCACTCATTCATTTCAGGGGGCACAGATGCAGTCAGCTAACATGGATACCCCCGCACCCGCATTAAGTGGCTTTCGTTGTTATCTAGTTTAGAAATTAGCAAACATCAGAAGGCGTCCAGGATCATAACTTTTTGGCGGCACGTGTATATCCCGATATAAATTTTATATTCGGAATCCTGGCGTTGAGAGCTATCAATTGATATATAAATTAGTCAATTCTGCGGGGGGGGGGGGGGGCAATTGGTTTTTTTGGGCGGTTCTGAAAAATTTTGAAGGGGTCCCCAGAATTTTTCTGGGCCACTCCCACGGAATTTTAATTATATTTTGGGATCCTCAGCTCAAGCCCAGTCGAATGGCACCCTTGTTGGGTGTTATGATTAAAGTCGGGGGTCTGGGTGCCTGGTCATAAAAATGCATGGAATGTCCCCAAGTAGGCCGTGGGGGTGTGTTCAGGCAAATTACCAGCAATTGATTTCAAACTTGCAGTTTACGCATTGCATTATGCATAAGTTGCAAGACTGAAGTAAAAAAGAGCTTTGGCAGAGGTTTTGGGTGGATTTGTGCACAAACAGGTGGTCAGTGCAAGAGCGTGCGCAAACCAATTTTTGCCCTATAGCTCATCAGGTATTGCAATATTTGGCATGAGAACTGTGCGGGCAGATAGCTGCTTGAATTCTGAGCAGAATGACACCCTTTTAATAAGTGTGGGGGGTCAGGAAGAGGGATTTGGGGGGTGGGTGGTCATTTTGGGCCAGAGGCCCAAAACTTGGACGTGCCTGTCTACATTTTATTTTTTACGCCTCCTGCATGTACCGTACAACCCTTATATCACCCCGCATAAATATATTTTTTGACCCTGCGGGGTGACTGCGGGAAGCTAAAATAATTATTTTTTAATTTCGGGGTGCGTGAGGTGCGGGAGGGTGTGAAAATATATTTTTTGTGAGCGATGAGTGCCCAGTTTTTGGGACTGGGCTTTCCGGCTCCCCCTGAGCCTCCCCCCGCCCCCCTCGCCCGCCCCCCGCCACCAGCAGCCCCCCCGGCAGGAGCAGCAGCAGCAGCAGGCCTGGCAGCAGCAGCAACAGCAGCACCAGCACCAGTGGCCCCGATGCACTCACACACACACACACATACACACACAAACACACACACACACACACACACAAACACACACACCAGAACAGGGTGGTGCGCCCTTGCTGAAAAATATCTTTTTGGGGGGTGCGTGGTTGTGCGGGGTCGCCAAAAATATTTAATTTTGGGGTGCGTTATGTGCGGGGTTGGCCATAATTAAATATTTTTTGGGGGGTGCGGATTGAATCCAGGGTTGTACGGTATCTCTTGCAATTTGGGTAAGACATAATTATGATCACATATAAACGCCGCCTGCCTCATTTTTGAAATGATATCTAAGTGACAATGCTGACCCGTTTTGCACATTATTTCAATTCCAGGTGCCCCAGATGCCCGGTGACGAAGCAGACTCCCCCTGAACATGAGGGTTTCATCCTGGATAGGCATCCATTTCTGGCTTCTCTAAAATGAGGTTTATAGAGGTTTTACAGGCCCAGATGAAGCGCCCCCGGCCAGAAAACACATCAGCTTTACTTATAATAGTCCCTTATGCTAGGCCAGCATCAGAAAGCCCCATTTCTGTTTCTGCTCCTTGGTTTTGGCCGGGGGTTCAACAGACGAGAAATCGAACGCGCTTTGCGGCCCCGATAGACCACCCCTTCAAATACTCAATATCAGTTTAGTGAATATACAAGCCAAGTTTCAGGGCGTACGGTGCAGTGTCTGAGCCGCAGTGACATCGCACAGGCTTGAGGTCACATTCTGCTGCCAACTTCGGGTCAGTCAGGGGAGTGTGTGCTTTCTTGGCCTTGAGAAAAGATGGACGAGACTTTTGACATCGACACCGGGACCCGCCCATCCACCCTGCTCACACCCTACCTCAAATCCCACCACAGCCCTTGAACGACAACATTGTGTATGGTAAGCACATGGATGCCAGCAACGCGCGAGCACGCGCACGCGCACACACACACACTCATACATGCATATGCATGCACTCGTTGCGCGCATGATGGGCTTCGCCTATTTTTCAGCGTCGCTAGCAACGCTTCCACACTTGTCCTAATTGGTACCTGTGAGGGGTTTCTATGTTGCTCAACTGTCTGAAGCCTATGACCCAAAGCATTTAAATGAAAAAGAAAAGGCTATGCAGGCAGAAACCACGCGTTAAAAATCGAAACGCAAGATTAAATTGATATCGCACACTTTGGCCATGCATCACAATAATGCAAGTTGCACCAATACGGAGGAAGATCAGAGCTGAAAGGAAGAGGAGAGGCTTCCATGAGCACATTTAAATCTCTGATCATCAGGGTCATTATATACATTATTACGCAATGGAGAAGGCGAAAGACAAATAGTCGACAGTGAAGTTACGTTCTTGTTTTGATCAAACACTAGCCAAAATCAAGGTTAGTCGTTATGTAACAGAAGTCGGAAAAACTGCGCTCCAGCATATGGCACTGGCGATTTGCCTTCTGAGTGAACCTTATCCGAGCATGCCAGCACGCTGCATGTGCAACAGCTGCGCTTGGTAACTCGCAAGCAACGCCTGCTTATCATTTAACTTCCGTAGGGAGGTCATGACTTCCTTCAGCAGCACCACCTGCAAATACTCAAAGGGTGGTGTGGCAGCCTGAGAGGTCAAGCGCAGTATTAATATTGTGCAAAAATCAAGTAAAGCAAAGCAAGCAGCATGATGTGCCCTGAAGATGGCTTTGCCTCTTCCAAGACAGTCATATTAAAGCTCCTGAAAAGACAAGCCCTTGCCCCTTTTGTCACTGATACACGTGCCTCGACAAGAATATTCCACTGTGCCTCTTAATATTTATATTAAAACATTTTCAATGTTCTTGACATAATTGTTTCCGTCACTGATGCACACAATTGGAACTGCCTGATTGCAACGAGTCTCTTATCTTTAAACTTTTTAATGTGTTCTTAAAAAGGCTAGCCCTTCACCGTTTCCGTCACTGACGCACGCAGTTGGAATAGACATGTTGCATTGTGATCCTAAAATATTTAAATGACGCATCGTCGAACATCAAAGGCCACAGCTCATACACACAATGGTTCACAAGCACGCATGCTCACCTCTTGCTGCACAGCCGCAGCCAGCCCCAGCAAATGGGTAGCAGTAGGCAACAGCTGTGGCTGCTGCTGCTGCTCCTCCTCACCCTCAGCACCAACCCCACTAACACCTGCAAGCAAGCACATGGTGAGACGTTTGATCAGACACCCTGATTTGATGAAAACAAGCTTTCCAAAACAGGTAGACTGAACATGGTTTTACTGCAAGTTAGGACAGAAGTTTGATGTTTGCGTGGCAGATGCTGCAGTGGTAGACCCTACCATATACACCCTGGCAGTGGCACTACACACCCTGGCAGTGGCAGAAAACCGGAAGGCACACACCCTGTTTTTTGCGACCCAGGTAGCCATATCTTCAAAGCATGTTGACTCCTGAAATATAAAAACAAGTAAAATGCTGCACACACAAGGCAAGATTGCCTCTCAGAGCCTGGCCACCAAGGCTCCGCACGTTTCATAGAACCATTGTATCCTGCCCTACTAAAAACAAACAACACGCAAGCAACACATCCGCGTACGCACACAGACATTCACACACATACACAGGCACAAGTGCACACACCTGAAGCACTGCGAGCAACGCCAACCGCACTGCCGGCTGCCCAACATCCACAGAGGCAGCCTTTACATGCTTGTGATGGAGCCTTTACATCGACACACCCACACCCACCTGTAGCACTGCTAGCAGCACCAACCGCACTGCCGCCTGCCCTGCTTTCACTCATGCGACCACCTCTTGAAGCACGGCCCCTGGCAGCCGTGTGGTGCGAGCTGTGGTGATGGCTGATGGCCGCTGTAAGCAGCGGCTCCAGCATTGACGCCATGACTTGCAACACATACATGCCCCTGCGTGCGGAGGAGGGTTTTACTTGATAGTTGGCACCGTGACAGCAAGGAATTGAAACCTTAGACACTCTTAGTACTTTGTATTTGTCTCAAATTGAGGACCGTGCCTGGATAAACCCCCCTTAGTATCTTGTACTTCAACACGTACATGCCCCTGCGTGCGGAGGAGGGTTTTACTCGATAGTTGGCACCGTGACAGCAAGGTGGCAAGATGGACCTGAAACCCCCCTGAAACACATTAAGTTTGAGGATCATGCTTAGAGCCGTGCTGCCATACTGCATGCTGCTTGTGCTGCGTGCTGCGTGTGGCAATGCCGTACATTACAATGATACGATGGGTGGCAATACATGGAAAGTACAATCATATAGTATCGCAATAATCATAATACATCATATATACTTGTGCAATCAAGCGAGGTCACTCACTTTCCTCCCACCCTGCAGCTGCACCTTCCAAAAACGAAAATGCAATCGATAAATAAGGTCAGCAATATTTTCCACTATGAAGACGAGGACAAGCGCAGTTTCACCACATCTATCAAGGCAAGCAACGAGCCATGATTTGTACGAGTCCCCACCTGTCCATGACATCCTGTAAATGCGCAAGGTCCAGAGCTTGATGCGAGCCACAGTACGCCCCCCCCACCAAGGGTACATGTGTCAAGGAGTCCTGGAGTGCGTGCACTGTGGGGTGCATTGCAGCCTGCTGCTGCTCCTGTGCACAAGAACATTCAAACAATCATACGGTACGTGTAAGAACCAGTGTGACACACCAGGGGTACTTGCGTCAAGGAGTCCGGGGGTGCATGCACTGTGGGGTGTTATGCAACCTGCTGCTGCTCATGTACACAAGAACATTCATACATTCACACTACATGTAAGGTGGACAAGTACGTTCAAACATCACACGTCACGCGTAAGAACTAAGTGACACACATGAGGGTCGGCAACAGCACTGAACAGTGCCCACAACAATACTAGCACCCACAATACTAGCACCCACACCAATGGCAGCAAGACTAGTGCCCTTGCCACGAATGCTGCACACACATACACACATACACGCACGTACACACACGCACACGCATACATGCACACACACAAATTTATTTATACATACATACATATACACACATAGGTATACACACGATCACTCCCAGTAAAACTTAGGGCTCAGTACTGTGCTTACTTCCAGCTCATGCCATGCATCCAAGGGACCCCGTAGCATGCTGCTCGCATGCTCTGCCCTCCCAACCAGTTCCATGCGGGCACGCTGGGCGGCAAGCACTGCCGCACGGGACTGCAAGTCCGTGATGGCGAGCGCACATGCTGCCAGGGCACGCTCACTCTGTGTGTGTGTGTGTGTGCACGCATGTAGTTGTGAGTGCGCTCATGGGTGCGTGGGTGACTGCAAGCCTGCCGCCAGTACACGTTTGCTGTGCGTGCATATGTGTTTGTGTGTGCATCTGTCTGTGAGTGTACATTTGAGCTGGGTGCTGCTAGCACATATCTACTGTGTGTGTGTGTGTGTGCAGATAGGTCATCGGGGAGTAGAGGGTCATTTAAGAAAGATGGAGGTAAATGGTGCTTTGATTATCTTGGTTACAGTCAGGACGCAATGAGAAAGTAGGACAGCACCATGCTAATTCACACACTGCGCATATCGATCAGCACCCCCAAAATTCTACAAAAACAATGCTATCTTTAGCATTAAATTCCTTAAGCAGCACACATTCACGAATGCATTGCGTTAGTTAGCAAACACTCAGCAGTTGCACCTTTACACAACTTGTCCGAAATTGTGTCAAACAATATCAAAACACCAACATCCCCTTCCACTCCTGCCCATCCTGCCAGCCTCTGCGCACAAACAGACATCCCTCTGCACCTCACCCCTCTTCCTTCACTTTCAACCACATACCGACGCACCTTAACCTGCCGGACGTGCATCGCATGTGCCACCCTAGCGTTAATGTACCGCCACTGCAGTTCTTGCAGTCGCAGCTGCCGCATCTCAGCTCGCAGCTCCAAGCTCGCTGCGTGGGTCAACAGCCCACCCCCACTCACCACCACAACAGAGCCCACCCCCCCATACATTGCTGCCCCTCCCCCTGCGGGCCCTCCACCCCCTGCATGCATATGGATGCATGTGTGTGGAGTGTGGGTGTACCCAAAAGGGTGCCTGTGCGTTGAGGGTACATGATTAGGAAGGAGTGCATGTGCAAGGGAACAAGTCGTGTGTTACCAAGCTGGTTCCTGCTTCTTGCGCGTGTGTTGACACGTGCGTATTTGTGTGTGCGAGTGTGTTTGTGCGTGCAACCTGAGGTGGTGCACTTTTACATCTTGACAACAGCCCTGTGCAAGTGCCCCCTTGCGCTACTACTTTCACCCCCTCCTCTCACAGCCACACACGCCTCAGTACTTGCTGGCACGCGTGCTTCTGCCTTCCCTCTGACTAGGAGCCTTTCACCTCTAACTCCTACTGCACTTTTCACTGCACTGTTCATGCACCCACCTGCAAGACTTGCACTCCCCCCCCCTCCTCCGGCCACACGCAGCCCACCCGCACCAGCACTGCCACGTCCGGCTAAGGCTCCCCCCCCCACTCCACCGTTCACACCTCCCAAGGAGGCGGCAGATGCACTGCACGGAAAGAGCAGTTTGTCCAGGCACGGTTCGGACAACACACACATTGTGGCGACGCAATTTGTCGGTTTGATCCATACACAGTTCGGACGTACACATTAGGGCGACGCAATTTGTTGGTTTGGACATACACGGCTAAAACATACACATCGTGGCGGGCTGTCGTGTATGGTCAGGATCATGCGAGTGAGTGATAAAGGAGGCTATGATGAAAAATAGAGAAGGCAGGGAAAACGGCATTGTTGCTGCCACAGGGGCCATCATATGCCTGCGGCCAACTTCCCGAGCCCCCCAGTGCTAAAATGAGATCCTATGCAGCTGCTTCTGTAACAGCAAATGCACCAACACAAAATACACATAAAGAAGCACCGCTACACACAAGGGTCCATCGACAAAACACAACACGACCCACGCAAGTCACACGTCCACAGTGCTTGGACGGAGACTGTTCTCACGTGGACAGAGAACGGTCATACGTGGACAGAGACTGGTCACACGTGGACACAGACCGGTCACACATGGTCAAGAGATCGGTCACACATGGACAGAGACTGGTCACACATGGACAGAGATTGGTCACGCATGGACAGAGATCGGTCACACACACAACACTCAACAAATACCTTGCCTTGCCCGTTCCGTCCTACTTACTCCAAAGGTTTACAAAGGGTCTACAAAGGGGTACTGGCAGCCGTATCTTTGTTTGGCTGATGGGCTTTTGTGCTGGTCTCGGCCATTACCAAAACCATCACATCTGGTCTCAGCTAGTGCAAAGCTTAAGTTTTCCAAGTTAACTAGTAAGGCATACCCAAATAAGGTTGAAAAGAGGGCATTTCAATGTTTCACCACCAGCGCCAGAAATACACCAGACGTGTATAAACCAATGAACAGAGCGCTCTCAAACCTACACGCCTTCCACACCTTCCAGCTTGCCTTGCACACACCTCACGCACCTTCCAGCCCGCCTTGCGCTATGTATCAAGGAGGGTACTTCAAAAGGCACACCACCAGATCCAAACAGTAATGAGAGTCTATTATAAGACGCATCTCTTTCACTCAACACACCTGCACTATACATACGGGAAGGATTTCCTTGCGGCACACCATACTTACATGAAAACAAACAAGAATATGTTTCTCGTATCCCACATTCACACACTTACCCCCCCCCTTCCCCGCACACACACACATACACACACACACATACACACAATCTATCTGCTGCTGCTACCAGCTCTGCCTACGCTACGCGTAGGGGAGGGCACCCCATTGGGCACACCTTTCTATTAATGAACGGTGCAAAACAC
>Ga0307947_1000698_pt1 | contig 24624 bp, 28 predicted proteins | sample OrgLakmetagen232_FD_201840 | JGI IMG/M metagenome (GOLD analysis project Ga0307947, IMG submission 201840) | Saline water microbial communities from Organic Lake, Antarctica - #232 | ecosystem: Environmental > Aquatic > Non-marine Saline and Alkaline > Saline | place: Antarctica: Organic Lake...
GGGGTGAGGATAGTGGGACAGGGGTTGGTGGGGCTGTGGCCCAGGGTGAAGGGGGGATTGTAGTGTTGAGGGGGGGTGTGAGTGGTGGTGCAGGTGCTGCTGCTGACGTTTGCGTGGCGGTTTGCGTGGGAGGAGGAGGAGCAGGGGAGGTAGGAGGGGGTGATGTAGCAGATGTAGACGATGGTGGTGGTGTGTACGTAGGAGGGAGAGGGCCCCTGCTTGCTGAGCTCTCAGTACCAGAACTTCTGCTGCTGCTGATCGTGTCCTTCTTGGTCCCGGGAGAGGCTGCGCTATCCTTTTGGGCTATGCCGTCCTTTTTTGCCGCCCCACTGTCCTCTCTGCTCGCAGCCCTGCCTAGGTCCATCGCAGCAGAAGCCACAGCAGCTGCCGCGGCTGCCACAGCAGACACCCCACTTTGGAAGAAGGGAGAGGCCTGCTGCTGCTGCTCCTGCTGTTGCTCCTGCTGCTGCTGCTCAAAACGAGGTCCCTGAGCCTTTCCCCCTCTGTTACCATCAACTGCAGGCACCTCGGTGAACCAGCCACCTCTGGCCTGTGGCCGCTGCTGTTGTGGCTGCTGCTGCTGGCTGGGTTGCTGCCGTTGCGTGCTACTGGACGGCTGCTGCTGCTGCTGCTGCTGCTGCTGCTGCTGCGATTGACCAAGCTCAATACCTTGAGGCTCGTCTAGGAAGTTGGTGAGCCACGCGCTCCACCCTTGCTGCTGCTGCTGCTGCTGCGGCGGCGGTGGCTGTTGCTGTTGTTGCTGCTGTGGCTGCCCTGGCAGGAATGGCAGCTGCGTTTGGTCCTTTCCCTCTCCCTCACCCTGCGGCCCTTGTCCCCCTGTATTATAAATTGCGGGCAAAGTTGCGTACGTGTGTAAATGCGTGTATGTACGTGTGTGTGTGCATGTGTATTTGCACATGCGTTTGCGTGTGCTTGTGCATTGTGTTTTTTCTTGTGCTTGTGAATTCCTGCATGTGCGCATTTGGGTTTCCAATCTGAACATGCATGCACATGTGCATGAATGCATGAAAACCCATGCTATATATCCATTTCCAATCAATCTCGATATTTATGTGTGTGAGCATGCGTGATTGGGAGCCCACACAACTCACAAATTTCGCTTCACCATTCCTGCACTCACCTTGTGGCTGCTGTCCCTCAGGAGGAGGCACTTCTTCATCCAACCAGCCTGTGGCGTATAGTCCCCCTCCTGCAGAATCGTACGCCACACGTCATGAGCAGGCTTTGGCCAGTACAAACACATCCCTTTACACGGTAACAATTTGAAGTTTCAGCCATGGAATTCTCTGAAATGTACAATGCCTACAGACGGCCCTGACCAATCCTGGCCATAACTTCCTTACAGGTGTGTGCGCATCATTGAACGTGCACGTCATGTTCAAGTGTGCAGCACGTGTTTGTGTGCATATCACGTGTATGTGCACATCACATGCACATTTGCATCAGAGGTACGCGTGTTTCTGCAACAGCACACCAGATGACGTAAGAAGCAAGCAAGTAAATAGAAGCACACACACACACATGCACACACTCACAATAAACAGTGTGAACAATGTGACTTTTGTTTTGAACTGAGCTACCTTTTGCAGCACGGGCTACCTGTGTGCCGTGCAAAGACCAGACAGTATGTAGGCTATGTGTTCAACATGCTCTTATCCCCCCTGATTTGACAAGGAAGCACGTGGCGATGGTGCACGGACGTATGGCGTACGCATTTGCTCAGGATGCTTTACATAAAACCAACACCTGTTGCATTACATTGCAGTGTGTTTGTGTGCTGAGTCAATTGTGGGCGACGTTGCCCAGGGGTTGGGTTCACATACGAGCATACCCACACCGACAAACCATAGGACAGGACCTTGCTGAAGAATAAGACGATAAGATGATATTTCCTGAAGCATGCCACGCTGACTAGGGACAGGCCGCCGGCTGCATGTCATAGGACGACCTACCTATGAGTACGCCCACGCTGACGATGCCAAGGGCGGCACCTTGCCTGCTATCCAGGCGGGGTGGCTTGGGCAGGCTGTCGGTGATGAGCTCCTGGGTGGCCTCAAACCTGGAAGCAATATAATTTTGCGAGTGGTCGTGAGTGGTGAAAGGTGGGCAGTACCATCCATGCTAACGTGCAGCAGGCGCGTGTACACTAATTTCAGCAGGGACATTCCAAGGTAGACGGTCACATATGGTGTGCGTGTAAAGGATTTGGCCGACCCTGTGGGTGGTGCTTTAAGCCATTGATCCTGTGGGTGGTGCTTTAAGCCAATGATGCCGGTGACATGCACATTGGTGGCAGGTTTCCTGGTTTCTTAGGCGGCCTTGCCCCTGCAGTGTTTTGACGCAGGGGGCCTGAATGATGGCACGGGTGAGTGCTTATTGCAGCAGCACTACATGGCCGACTGTAATTGACAAATCATTTGCCGGGGTAGGACTTGCAACGGGGAGGGATGGAGGGGAATTGCTGTGTGAAGTGTTTAGGCTGGCATCTTTGAGCTGTTTGGGAGGTCCCCATGCTACTGCAAAACCCTTATAGTGCGAGCACCGGTACCTTTCATAATGATGAACAGGAAAGGCAAGAACTGAAATGCGAGCCGCATGATGAATGCGGAAAAAATAAACATCCAGCATTGAAGCCACAGCAAATAACAGTTTGGCCAGCCCTAAATTTGAGCCCTTCTAGCAACGAAGCGCTTGGCAGGCTTTCCCTAGCAAATACAACCTGAGGTTCATGACAACCTAATAATGAGGAACAAAAATGAGGAACACTCCTGAACACACACACATGCACACACATGCACACACTCACGCATACACACACGCACGCACGCACAAACAAACCCAATACTAACCTGTCATTAATGTCCTCCTGCACCGCATCCAGCTGGCTCTGTAACTCTGACAGCAGACCCTCCAGCACTTGTTCCCTGCTAGGCAGCTTTGGCACCTGCACTCAACATACAGACATAATTTGGCCCTGTTAGCAGGAGGATAAAAAAAAAGTAGTGGACGTCACGTCAAATTTCTGGGCGGGAGCCCTCAAAGGACCACCCACACCCCCTACCCCCCAAATACTGCCCCCCCTGGGACAAAAAGGGTACCAATCTGCTCCTTTTCAAATTCTGCATCCATCTGCATCAAAAGGAAATACAATAAATGTGTCTGTAAGACGCTGTGAGTCAAAAACAGAATCGGAGCATCCGTATGCATGTTTGCACTAAGACCTGCTTGTTCCTAACTAGCAAGGAGCGCGCACGCCCTTGGACACTTTGTCCATGTGCCGCTGCTCCTTGGGGCCCATGATGAAAGGCTGCCTCTGCTCTAGCTGCTGCTGCTGCTGCTGCTAGTGCTTGGCTGTGAAGTGAGCTTCCAAGCTGTACTTCCACACCACAGCCTTGCACCCAGCTGGGCACTCCATGAGGTGGTTATTGCAGCCTGCCCTGTCCTTCTCACATGGCTTGCTGGAGAACTTGACATAGGCAGCGCAGCCCAGAGGCTTGCCTGCCTGCCCATTGGCTGTGAGGTAGAGGGTGCATGCAGTGCCGCCGCAAAAGCCACACGCACCGCTGCCCGCATGCTGCTGCAAGATGTGTGAGCCAACATGCTCACGCATTCTGTCAGCCCTCACATTCGTGCTGCACACGAGACATTGCTGCTGGCCTGGTGCTGCCAATGGTGGTGATGGTGCTGGAGGTGCTGCTGGTGCTGCTGGAGGGGATGGTGGTGGCCCTGCACTGGTGCTTGCATGCAATTGCATGGAGGATGCTGCTGGTGCGGCGCACGTCTGGAAGAAGCCCTTCAAGCTCTGCTGGCCATGCTCGGCTTAAAGAGGGTGCCAATCGACAGTTCACAAGCTCAGGAATCCATTGATATATTTGAGATTTCGTGAATTTGGCTCAAAAATATTCTGGAGGGGGGGTCCCAAAAAGTCCAAACCCCCTTGAGGGACCACCCACCCCCGACCCCCTCGAATCGGACCCATTTATATATCAATCGATAGCCCTCAATCTCACGATTCCGAATATACAATTTTTAATGGGATTGACACGTGACGTCCAAAGTTATGCTCACTGGGGCCTCCTGCTATTAGACACATTATCTCATGCACAAACATTTTGACCCTTCCGCACTTTAGCATGAGACAGGCATGCCTACCTGCCCTCCACACACACGCTCACCTACCCGCCCACACCCCACACCCACACCCCAAAACACACACAAACCCACACTCACACTTGTGCCCATCCACCCCCACCCCCACACCCACACCCACGCACACCACCCAGACCCACCCACACAGACGCACCTCTGGAAGGGTAGGCAAAGTGGGTAGTTGCCACGACGTCTGCTCACCCCCGTTCAACTGCTGCTGTTGCTGCTGCTGCAGCAGAATGTTGGCGGCTTCGTCCCTAAAACCTTGTGGGGCCTGCAGCAACTGCGCAATCAGGCTGTTGCTTCCTGCAGGATATTGAGTATTGAGGGGGAAATTATAGTATTAAGGATGCCAGGTATTGAGAAATGCAGGACGCATTGGTGCTCATGCCTTTTACGTCCTCTCCAGGCCCTGCGCTACTTAATCTTGCTTTGCTGACAGATGGTAGATAACTGTCGAATAAATACCTTCGCCTCACAGAAGTTTGCTAAGCATGGTGCCAGTTCATTAGGGAGTCACTCAGCACTCAGCACTCAGCACTCAGCAGTCAGCAGTCAGCAGTCAGACAGCTCAATTCTATCAGCCCTCAGATGTAAAGCAGCAGGTCTTGTTGAAGAGCTACTCAGCGCGGTTCTATTTGCCTAGATGCAACTAGATAAACTGGACATAGCCTCATATTAAGGGAGCACAATAGACTGCATGTCTAAATATACAGATTGTTGGGCAGTGCCCATGCTAGCAACAGGTCAGTAGCCTAAGAGAACGTTGCTTCATGCCATTCCAGTGTGAGAATCGCTCCTCAGTAGTCGCTTGGTAAGTGCACCACGACACACAAACATTACGGCAACCTGGCCAAACGATCGTTTCTTTTTGTTTAGCCATTAGCCATTTTATCAATTGAAGTACCTTTTTTCTTATTTCAGTAAACCCTTATTTCAATGCACCCTCAAGAAACACGCACCAGCCCCTCCAAACCAGGCCCCTGTGTCCGGCCCCGCACTATCCCCTCCACCCTTGGCCACATCAGCAGCTTCACCACTGACGTTCACAGCTGTGCTGGAGGGCTGGGTGTTGTTACCTGTGTGTAACAATGTATGTGGTAACGCGCACGTGTGTGTGTGTGTGTGTGTGTGTGTGTGTGTGTGCGCGCGCATGCGTGTGTGTATGCGTGCGTGCATACGTGCATGTGTATGTTGTATGTGTGTGTGCGTGCCTCACACGCGCATACGTGTATGTATGTCGCATGTGTGTGTGTGTGTGTGCTTACGTGTGCAAGTATAGTGTAAGGAATATTGAGAGTGAGGGCATTGGTGGCGATGCATGCATGAAGTGCACTGAAGTCAGGAAGCCCGATTGATCTACGCCAGCAGTTTCATCCACAAAGCAACCATCTCAGTAATAACATGCTAGTGGAACCTTTGCAATTCAAACGTCATACACAACATTTAAATATGCAAGGCAGCACACCTGGGCTCAGACTCCCACTGGGCGAGCCCAAAATCTGCGCTAGCAGATCGCCTGTGGCATCTTCTCCCTCTGCATCAGAAGACGCTGCAGCTCCTACAGATCAATAAAAAAAACACTCGCAAAGGTGAGGAAAGAAGAAGGGCTTGGTGATTTCTGACCATGCGAGTGGTCACACGTCACACTGCTGTTACATACGATGATGTGCTAGCAGCTCGTCTCTGGCACCCTCTCCCTCTGCATCAGAGGGCGCTGCAGTCCCTGCTCGTGCATGTGTGAGAATACAAGCAGATAAGGAGACAAACGATAAAGTCTTTCTGTGGATGGTCCATTGTCTAGACTATTTGACTTCAAACTCTTCATCCCATGCAGCTGATTGAGTGGAGTTTGCCTGCCGCAGACAGGCACTGTCTACCTGGAACCGTTGCCTTCACTGGACTTGATCAACCAGTCAAGCGGCATTCAAACAAGGGCAAGACTTCCTACGTCTTAAAAAGAAAGGACATCAGTTAGTGCTTTTGACACTTGTCACATGCAACTCTTCTTACACCCCAGCGCGCTGTAGCACATTTAACTTACAAAACCCCAAACCCTTTCCTTGTCGGACTCAGGATGTTCACGCACGCTGTAGCACATTTTTATAGGTGCTACAAGTCTGGTGCTGCAACAACAATCATCTCAGCTTTTACACGTTTTACATACGCAACCTAGCAGTCGCATGTTTTGACTGATGGCGTTAGTTGTAACCATTGTAACCATTGTGACACAATCCACTGACAGGACTCAGAAATTTCGAGCACGTGCTAGTACATTCCACTCTTGAGGCGCTTGCTGAGGCCCATCACCTCTTCAAACGCTGCCGTGTGCGCCTTTCAAGCACGTGCTAGTACATTCCACTCACGAGGCGCTTGCTGAGGCCCATCACCTCTCCAGACGCTGCCGTGTGCTGCTGTGGCCTCTGCCCCTGCTGCTTCACAGCGTCAGACAAAGCCACCACACAGCTGCTTCTTGTGCACATACAATGAAATTTACTAGCCTCTGGGCACTACTAGGCACTACCACGCCCTTCTCTCGCTGCTTTACAGTGTCTGAGCAAATCCCACCACGACTTTTGATGCACAAAGTTGTCTGCTGCTGTCCACCTCCAGCGCCAACTCCTTTTTGGCAAATGAACGAAACCTGGTGACTTTTGAGTCAAAAGGAAAGGCACACGCAAACACACGCAATTTCCCCTAGAACACCCACCTCCAGACATCGGCAGCCGCTTCTGCTCCTGCTGCTCTGCAGCACCAGAGGACGCCGCAGCAGGGCTGCTGCCACTGCCACCGCTACTGCTGCCGCCGCTGCTACTGATGACCTCCCTGCTTGTGTTGGTGCTCATAGCATCCCTGCTGCTGCTCTCTTTGCTGCCACGTTTCTCCTCGGTGCTGCTGATGCTGCCAGTCCCAGCTGTGCGTGTGGCAGGTTCCCTTTGCCCAAGGTCACTCCCAGAGCTGTCAACTGGCACGACCGCACTGCCGCTGCTACCTTCACCCTTGCTAGGGACTGTGCTTGTGTTCCTGAGGCTCAAACCCTTTGCAGACGTGCTGTTGCTGCTGCTGTTGGTATCCATGCTCAAGTCTGTGCTGCTGCTTTTGGCATCCATGCTCAAGTCTGTGCTGCTACTGCTGTTGCTGTTGTCGTTGCTATTGCTGCTCCTTTCTGTGACTGCAGGGAGTTGCCAGCTGCCTGCAGATGAACGGCATTGTGCAATTGTTGCGCTTGCAGGACACACACAAGTGCAGTACAGCAGAGTGCGTGCTTAGGTTGACAAACCGCACCAATCCTTGTTGCAGTGTCATGAGAGCTGTGTGTGTGCGTGCGTGCACGCAGGCGGGGGTGTATGGGAGTGTGTGCAAGAGAAGAGTGTAGCACATGGATAGGGGTTGAGATTGCAAGGCTCTGTGTGCCTTTGTGTGTGTGTTTGTGTGTGCGCGCACGTGAAAATGTGTGTGTGTATGCCAATGCCTAAGATCCAACTAAGTCACCATTGTCCAGCTGCCTACCACAGCCCTATGAAAATGCAAGTAAAAAGGGTATACTTAGACAAGAGTCGGGTGGGGCATGGTTCTTGCACTGACCTTCAGAGAGAGGAAGGGATGGAGGGGAGGAAGGGGTCGGGGGTGGTCGTGCTGGAATTGGGAGAACAGGGGCGTCCAAATCTTGGAGCTGGACACCACGGCCATCTGAGAGGGGTCCCCTGGACAGCACCATGTCTTCCATAAGCTGCAGGAGCACACAATGCCAAAAAGCAGATGTCACGCATGATTTGGTGTTACCTGCAGCTTTTTTCAAACACCTAAAAGGGACACTGTGGACGGTACTGTGTTTTTCTTCAACTGACACTATGCAGTGCACACGTACACACACGCACACCACACATATACACACATGTGTGGTGCACTACCACTCCCTCACCTGCACCAGCTCATCGTTGGAAAGCCTGCCGAGCCTGCGCTCAAACTCGTCGCTCAAAAACTCTTCCACACGCGCGCGGTCAAGAGTCACCAGCCCGCCCCCCTTCCTTGAACCCTGCTGCTGCTGCAGCTGCTGCTGTACAAACTGAGGGCGTGCGGCAGTCTGAGAGGATACGTAGGATGTGGGCGGAGAGGGAGGGGCTGTGGCAAGCAAGTACTGCTGGCCCTGCTGCCCATTCTCATTTGCAGGGCCCTGCTCCTGTTCTTGCCACTGCTGCTGCTGCTGCTGCTGCATGGGTTCTTGGTAGGAGTAGTATTGAAAAGATGGGGTGGTAGGCTGGGGGGGAGGGAAGGCAGCAGAGGCGTGATGAGGTTGCACCCACCCACCCGGGGCTAGTGTGAGGGCAGCCAGACTCCCCACAAATCCAGGAAGGAAAGCGCCCTCTGCTCCGCGTATAGTGCAAACTTCTAGAGTTGCATGTGCATCGTGCTGTGTGTATATTTGTGTGTGTGTTGTGTGTCTGGCGTGTATGTTGTGTGTGTGAGAGAGAGTGTGTGTGTGTGTGTGTGTGTGTGTGTGTGTGCTCGTGCATGTGTGTGCGGGAGTATGCGAGTAATCTGAGCCTGCGTATGTGTGTTTTTGTACATAGGTGTTGAAATTCAACATCGAAAGATAATGCTCCTGCTGCAGGAGCGGTGTTGCGCGTGATGCCATTTTCCTAATACGTTTGAGGCCTGAGTGTAAACTAGAGATATATGTACACCCAACACGCACGCATGACCATGCAAATAATACTGACAAATACATTCACGCACAACCAAATGCACACAGCACACTCACCCATCACATTTACTCAATCATACGTACACTCACAAGTACAGCTTTTTTTGTGCACGTGCACGTGCACGCACAAGCACGCACGCACACACACACATACATACACAAACACACACACACACACACAAACACACACACACACACACGCGCGCGCACACACACAACACACTTAGTCGGTTGCACGCAAGCACACAACAAACCTGATTCAGCCGTGCAGCAAGGTGGATGTAGGCCAGGCCCAGGAGCCTTGGGATGCTTGAGGACGACACATTGAGCCCATGCAATTGCGGGGAAGGTGGCTTTGCAGAAGAGAGGGAGCCTGACGTGTCATTGGATTTGCTAGCGGCTCCGTGCTGGTTGTATGGGTTGGTGAGGGATCCGTGGACTAATCTATAGGGCAGCCTGAGCCAGCAGCAACCTCTGACTCTGTGGGAGGCGACAACTTGTTGGCTGGGGTTCCCCAGGGGAGCACCTGTCTGAGCTCTGCCAGTCCGTTGCATGCTTGGTCTAAATCTGTCTTGTTTCACAAATGAATTCCATGAAGTCCGACCAGAAAATCAGAACGCTTTCACTTCAGCCACGACTGTTAAAAAAACCATCAATAATAACTCGCAAGCATTTCATAATTACCACGCGTGAACGCTGTTGACCGTTCGGGACTTCCATCTTCCCTTCGCCACACCTCTCCTAGTTAGTAAAGGTTTAAAAATGCTGGGCCTGCTGGACCCCCACGAGCTGTTTGCAGAGGAGACGGTCATCGACACAACCCTTCGCTTTGGGGCCACTGGCCTGGGGCGCAGCCTGGATGCTGGCAGCTCTGAGGAAGATGTGCAGGCGGGTGCACCAATACAAGTACCCCTGTGGCTCGTAAGGCCCCTTCTGCTCCGCAGCATGGCCACCGTCAGGCTCCCACACATCTACAACGACCGCTACCAGCGCAAGCTCAATGCCGGGGCGGAATGCATGAGCTTGAAGAATCAGGTGAGAGGGCAACTTGCACCCGTTTGGCTGAGGCGAAGCTTGGAGTGAGACCCAAAAGCAAAGTCAAACCTCTGCTCTGTCTGTCATTGACCGAGTGGCAGTACCTCATGCCTCCCCAACTTCAGGCCTCTGCATGCATGATTATTTTTCTTCTTTTCCATTACAGTCGCCCTACTTCTATGAGGTTGGCAATAAGCTGAACGAGCTGTGGGAGAAGAGCCCAGCTTTCTCGGACTTCCTTGTGCGCACTTTCAGAGCACGATACTACGAGCTCATTTCCAAGGTATGCGTGTATTGGTGATATTCGCGCATACAGATGCTGTCTGGCAGCAGCCATGTGGCCTTGCTGTACGTTTAGAACAGGCACGGGTGCTTGTTCGAATGGGAATGGTGCGTCCACGCAACTGCAATAAGGCTAGTCCACGCAATAAGGCTAGCTGCAGTAGCAATAAGGCTAGTCCACGCAACTGCAATAAGGCTAGTCCGCTTCTGTAGGTCGTGCGCGCTGGAGCCACATCATACAATTTGTTTACCTCTGTCGATTTTTGTAGGGCTTGAACAGTATGACAGGTGAAGAGGTGCTGTCTTTGCACAGCAAGCTGTCTGTGGAGGAGCAGCAGCTCTTTGAGGGTGGCCGCATATCCATCTTGAGCCTCGAAAAATGGCTGCAGGTGGGTGTATATTACGTGTGTGTGTGTTTGTGTGCTTGATGCGTAAGAATGAAGGCGTATGTGTTTGTAATTAAGGTGCAAAGCTATATACTTATATACTATATACTGCTTTCCTCAATTTGATGCAGCATGCTTTCGACTGTATGCTCTTGAACAAACACCCCAACGACGTGCACCTGGCCTAGCTAGCAAGTCCAGATGCATTTAGGAATAAGGATACTACATACACATACACATGCCAGTTACAGCAAGATAAGGGCGCGGATCTATAGCAGTTTTAACATCTCACACCTTATGTTTTCCCCCTTGCCTGTACAGATGGAGGCGCCAATACAGAAAGCTGCACGCCACGTCAAGAAGCGACCTGCTGAGCCCCCAGTTGCTCAGCTGCAGGCTGCTCCAAAGGCTGTACGAGTGTGAGCAGGCTGCCTCAAGGGTACACAATTGCAAGCAGGCTGCTTGGAACGAAGACAGTGCTTGGGGCAAAGGCTGTACGGGTGTGAGCAGGCTGCTTCATACGCGGACCATTTCCATCAACCTTGCTGATGCTTACAGGCATGTGCAAGCTGCCCACCAGGTAGACTAAGTTGTAAGCCGCAACAGTGTCAAGTGAAGATATACTAATGACGCCTCGAAAGGGTTTACAATAGGTTAGCATGCAGCCCAGTACGGCAGGTCTGGTACTGGCAATAGGCTGATTGCGCTTAAGGCGCTTGAGTGTACGGGCACCAGGGGCTGCATTAGAGTGGAAGCGTCGGTTAGCACAAAATTTTACGTTTCGGGCCTCCCGAAGAGGTTTTTGTCTCGGGTGCTGTAGGCCACTGAGAGCCTATGATACTAATGTATTCAAAGCAAACTGCATCAGGACCATGTCTACTTAAATGGTGCATCTTTGCAATCAGCCATTTAATGGTATTATTTAGCTCGATGAAGCAAATGAGCATCAGTTTGACCAGCCGTGTATTTGATGCATGTAGAGGTGTACTCAGTAATAACACGCAGCGGCAGGATGACCAAACGCAGAAATATCAAGTATTTGCTCTTTGCAATAATTAATTGTATGAGGGTGCAAATCACTCAACTCATATACCATCGTGAAAATGGCTGATTGTTCTGACCGACCCTGTTTTTGCATCAGAAAATTTTAATTTAATTAATTCAAAAACTCCACAATGATTGGCTATGCCTCATTTATTGGCTTATGCCACCTACGCTTTTTATTGTAATTTATCGTTTGAGGGTTACTTAGTGGTTTGTGGATGTAAACAAGTTCAGCTAATTCTCATTTACAGAGTTTACAGATAAAGCCATCAGTCGAAACGTGTGACTGCTAGGAAGCATTCTCATCTGCATCGTGAAACACACTAGGCACGTCAGGTAGAGTAAGCACCACCAGTTCAAGAATGCGTGGTAGTATTTTGTATCAACGAAATGAAAAGATGATTACAGAAACAAATAAATGGAGAAACAGGGTCCTCTGAGAGATCAGCTTTGCTTGTCTTCATGGATATAGCATCGCAGGTTGCGAACGGCGGGCAATGCAAAACTTAAAATATTTAGAACAGCTGACAAGACTTGTACCAGAGTGGCTCTTTCCACCCCGCTTTTCGGACAAAAACAGGTGTACAAGGTTTACAAAACAGGTTTACATCTAGCCGTCCGGATGCTGTACAGGTCACTCCCATCTCGCTCCGCATTAACACCAAACCTGTGGTGGAGGGAGGAGGATTCTATGGGGTGGCAGGGGCAACTGAGGGAGACTGGGAGGACCTCAGCAGCACCGCCAACCACCAGTAGATCCATCATCTTTTCCAGACAGCACTGACCTAAAGATCTCGGCATTCTTCAACCTCACATCCACCTTGAGATCAAGTATTGTGAGGACACTAGACCTCGGAACCAATTGCACGCCGCAAAGGAACGAAGGCCATTGCTGACTTTCTCTTAGAGCGATATACAGAGTTTTAGGCTTTATTCTACTATAACTCATCCAAGAGAACACAACAGCAAACGCTCTACTTATCACCAATGGTGTGCTCCTCCTACAAAAGGACTCTGGTCACTCATTCGCCTTGCATGCATCCTTCCCAAATACATGTTTCTCTACCTGCCTCGGGATGTCATCCGTAGTACAGCTTGTTTCAGACTTCGTGTTCACACCCTACGTTTTGAGACAGCGACATGGATCGAAGTAATTCCCCAACCTGTGACCTGTGACCTGTGTGATGCTGATGATGTGCAAGATGAGCAGCATGTTTTTTCCACTGCACCAATCCCCACGTGATTTCTCTCCGCAGGAAGTAAGCACTTCTGTTTCCCTTAACAGGAGCCCATGATGTGTGTACTTTCTTGAGCCAGAACAACAACAAGCTTCAATTTTTTTCTCCATGAACTATGAGCAGGCTAGCAGTCACACTCCTTGACTGAAGGCCTTTCTTTGTTAACCTTGTAAACTTTAGGCTTTATATGTAAGCCCTGTAAACTCTTATAGCGAGATGGGTGGCATCATTTGACAACACTCACTGAGTGGCACACTCTGTCTGAAGCTTTTTAAGGAACCGGGTCTTAAATCTTCTTCATTCTGGTCACACAAAGTCGTAATTTCTATGCACTGTCCTTCATGCGTTTTTTCTCACTGCTTGTTCTCAGCGTTCTTGCCTACAGCTGGAAACACAGCAGTCTGGCATTGTTACATTGCACCAGGACCTGGGGCCAGGTCGTAGCAGGCATGGACGGCAGCAAAATCTACGGTGTTATGATGCCAATAGTGCAGTGGCTTGAACAAATAGCATTACACAGAGGATTTAAGGATACTTCTATTACTGAATTACTAAGTAGAAATAGAACTCATATGGTACACACAGCATTATACTTGTTCCTTCAGACACGTATTCACATATATTATAAATTACAAGCCAGCAAGAAACCTTTGCCAGCTTATGCTGAGAGGCTCACAGAATACGAGTATTATTCAAACGGCGCATTGTATCCTAGTTTCCTTTTTAGCTCAAGGCTGCCACTGAACATCAATGAAATTAAAATGAAATAAAATTGAAAGGCAATGGTAATCAACTGCATTACTTTTTAACACCAGCACCCTGCAACACTATCATCCTGAAATCGAGACTTAGTCATTTGAAAGAGCTCTGACTCTCGTCTCCCTCTAAAAGTTTTTAAAGGCATACTTTGCTCGAGGTGCAGCACCTCTCCAGCATACTGCGCCATACACACACACATGCACGCATGTTCTTTGATGAGAAGGTGCCAAGCAACCAAAACCGCAGCATGATTGGCTTGTACCACCACCACAGCACCAGGCAATAAGGATTCTTGGCCTAAGTCACGGCTAAGAGACCCGCCGATTCACCTCTACATAATAGCAACTAACATGCACGCACAGACTTATACTCACACGGAACACACATACACACTGTATAAAAGAACACACATCACCACGAGCGTCAATCACTGCTGCCATGCTGATGTCTACAAGAGACCAATGACTGCCGTCGGTGTTTGGCTGTGTTTGCCTCTGTGTTATAGGTAGCATAAATAATAAAAACAGATACACACGTCACCACACCTTGCCATTGCGGCAGTTCCTTAAAACACGCTTGCAGCAGCACCAGCACCCACACTCGAACATGTAAATGCACATCGCCACAACCCATCACTACTGCAGCACCAGCGCCCACAAATGACCCTGACTGTTGGCTGCCATCAGCATTTGGCTGTGTTTGCCTCAATGCTGCAGCCTACATACATATACACTGTATACAGTGTGCACATACAAGCATACAAGCCACCACAACCCATCACTGCTGCAGCGCCAGCGCCCACAGGTGGCCCTGGCTATTGGCTGCCATCAGTGTTTGGCTGCGTTGCCTCCACGTCACTGCACTGATGAAGGGAGGGGATTGCTGGACCTGGTGGTGGTGGGTCTGGGGGCTGGGCTTGTAGGCGAGGCGGCGACGAATGCTGGGGGTGTTGATGTGCTTGAGGTAAATGAAGACCTGTGTGTGTTACATGTGTGTATCCATATGTGAATGCGCGTGTGTCTATGTGCAGGCGCATGCACGTGTTTAAGAGAGTGTATGGTGGTTTTATGGTAAGTGAATGAAACACATGAGTACAGATTTTGTGTATGTGTGCATGGAAGCAGAACAGAATCGACGTGCTCGAGGCAAATCAACACCCACGAATGCAATTCATTGGAATGAGTACAAAGTGCGACTTAAAACCACCCAATCAGATTAGTGCCTGTACCTTAGCAAATAGATAAGTACCCCGCCCCACACATTTGTATGCATATGCTCATATGCTCCAAGTCACAGACATAATTGGAACTTGAATGCGCTTTGCGTCGCTCCCGCTCTCGCCCCCCTCTCTTCTTGACACCCTCTCTTCTTGACAGCCTCCTCTTCTGACACCCCCCCTCTCTGACGCCCACCTCTCCTGTCTCTGATCCAGTTGCAATGTAATTGCCGGTGTGGCTCAGGCCCACAAAGTTGCGCTCGTTCGTGTGGCCACTGTATGTGTGCACGGCCTCTGCCCCTCTCTGCCCTCCAGCACTGCCCCTCCTGCCGGTGTGATCTTGGACCTCCCCCTCCTTGATACCTACACAGATGTAGATGTATGTGGTGTGTGTGTGTGTGTGTGTGTGTGTGAGAGAGAGAGAGAGAGAGAGAGAGAGAGAGAGAGAGAGAGAGAGAGAGAGAGAGAGAGAGAGAGACACACAGAGAGAGAGAGAGAGAGAGAGAGAGAGCAGTGAAGGGCCTTCAAGCTTTATTTGAGCCCCGGGAAGAGCTGCATTGCTTGTGTGGTGAAACTCGTGATTTATGCTTGCAGTCTGAAAGAGCTGTCTGTGTCTATTACACAAAAGGAAGCTATCCACTTGTGTGTGTTGATAAAAGAATAGAATAAAGGTGGAAGACAGGCATTTTGGAGCAAGTGTGTGAAAACAGGCCTTGGGCGTACGCTTGTGCACAAACTTGCCTGGCCGACCACCACAGACAAGTAGGGTCACTCAAAGCATACATACATATGTTTGAAAGAGAGAGAGAGAGAGAGAGAGAGAGAAGAGAGAAGAGAGAAGAGAGAGAGAGAGCCTGCCACCATTGACATGGATTTGACAAGCCACATCTTTGCTTTGTGTCAGTGTTGGACTTCCCACACGCATGGCCGGATTTGGTGCAGGATTGAGTAACAGGAACAAAATTGTACGTTGATGGCCTGATCAGGATGGACTAGATCCCTGTAAGTGAATTTTACTACGTAAGACTGAACATGACTCAAATGCATGGTCTAGGGAGTATGCTTTTATTTGTATTCAGAAACCCAAGCCTTTATCAGTACCATACATTTGCATGCCATGACATCTAGGGTTGGCCAGGACCGTATATTCACACCGTATATGACCGTACGTAGGGTGATATCCCTGCTGAAAGTACCGTATGTACAGCATATATACGTATAAATATATGGTTATGGCCCACCCTAACGATAACCCATGACAGGGATCTCTACGGCAGGGATGACATCTTGTTAGCACTTCCCCTGACCCTTTTTCATTAAATGTAGAGAGCACCTACTGCCTGCATGACCTCGCTTCTTATCCTCAGTGCAAGTTTAACAACCAGGTCACCCTAACCATGAGTGCCCACGCTACGTGCTGCCCTAAATAGATAGGAGAAAACGAGAAAGTACGCAGACAGTTAAAAACAATCTCCATCACATCAATTAAGGAAAAAGAAACCACTGTGGTACTGAGTACTGTAAAATTTCCTTTACCACAGCAGCAGACAAGAAGGTCCTGGCTAACCATTACGTCAAAAACCAGACCTCAATGGTTAGCTATTTGAGACCCGCTGCTCCTATGCCACCCTGAAAGACAAGGCAAGCGAGTCCCAGGGCAGCAACATATGTACAGTTTATCATATTACAGCTATTCCAATATATGTACAATCATATTACAGCTATTCCAATATATTAAAAGCTTAGCAACATATGTACAGTTTATCATATTACAGCTATTCCAATATATTACAAGCTTAGCAAGTTAGATTGTAGCGCTACAGGTGTACAATTACCATTACCTTATTGCTAGACCGTACCTGATGCACCGCCTTCTGCTGACGCTCCATGAACACGCTTCCCACAACTGCAGCATACTGAAGGTGCTCGATCAAAGCACGGCAAATACTTTTTTTGTCCGTACCTGATGCACTGCCTTCTGCTGTTGCTCCACGCACATCCCACAGTCGCAGCATACTATCTGTGGACGCGCTCAGAAGCTCATGTTGGCCTGGAGGGAAGAATAGGAGCATGCAAGTGTGAGTATGTATACATGCATATGTTATGTGTCATTGTGTGCATGAGTGTGCGTGTAAGTGCACACAGATGTGTTTGTGCGTGTGTTTGTGCGTGTTTGTGCGTGCGTGTGCGTTATTTAAGTGTGTGTGAATGTGTGAGTGCATGTGTGGGTGTGCTTGGATAAGAAGGCAGTGGTGATGGAAGGAGTCAAGGTGAGAGGCACACCAATAATCACACGCACCTGCCCATCGCACGTAAGCGACCGCCTTTCGATGGCCTCCAAAAGATGCCGCTGGAGCAGCAGCCCCACTCGCAGTAGGAAGGGCGCTGCTGCCACTGTCACCTGAGGCACACATAATTTGTGGAGCACTCAGCACAGGGAGAGAGAGAGAGAGAGAGAGAGAGAGAGAGAGAGAGAGAGACAAGCCACTGCTGTCCACATTATGCGTCACTTATGGCATGTGTAGTAGGAGCGCTCAAGAGAAGGGAGAGCATGCACCCTATGGGTAGACAGAAATACGTGTGCCAGCCTTGACACACTCACTTTTCTGAAAAGGCGCATGGACGCCCTTTTGTGCAAGCAAGAGAGGGGAGGCGTGACACACAAAGCGCAGACGCAAACATAAACAAAGCGCACACACATGCAGAGATCAAGGTAGCATTGAGTATTCAAAGGTCGCAACAGAAACTCACAACCTAGGCATACAGAGCAAAGGGGGTGGGTAGCACTTCCTGCCTACTCTTTGACAACACACGCAGTGAAAACTATGATCACCTAGCTCACTCCGCAGCATGCGCAGGTCGTACACCATGGCAGTGTGTGCAGCAGATCCCACAGCGACCATGTGCTCGTTCCAAGGGTTGAAGCGTACACTGCACACGTTTGCTCCGGTATCCACAGCGGCTACAGGCCTCTGCTCCTTGGGGCTCCACACCTGTAGGAGGAGCAGGGCCGGCATACGCAGGGGTTATGCAATGCTCACTGTGATGCAGAATCAACAAGATGCACGGGTTATGCAGTGCTCACTGTGATACAGAATCAACGAGATGAACAAGCTAGATCTGCATGTAATTAAGACGTCTATTGCATGTCAGCGCTTTTTAAAATTAGCTTGTGTGTGCTAATGTGTACGTGTGTGTGTGTGTGTGTGTGCCTGATTACCGTTTTTACTCCACGGGATCTTTAAATGATAAGATGTATGTGTTTGCCTGATCACTCATTTCACTTCATGGTGTCTTTAAATGGCAAGAGGTAGTCAACATCCTGGTAACAAGTGAGACACCACTTGGAAGCAGGGACCATCAAAGGCCAACTAAACAAATGCTTTGCCCATGACAGTCACATTGCCAGTGCTCATGAGGTTGCGATGAAACAGTGCAAAGACATCATCACTCCCATCATTTGGCATTCCTCCTTGCTGCAGCTCCATCTGCTTGAAAGACATCCGGCATCGTCCACGCACTTGCCTGTAAAAGGACTGCAGTAAAAGGACTGCTGACTCTCAGCCTAATTTCATCCCAGCTCTTTTTCATCTTTCTATCGTAGCGATCACTGCAGATCTCAGGATCTCAAGCCTTTCAACAGGCGGTCGCCAGCACCGCTTGCCAGCAAGTGCTCCCCTCTTCCATGCGTTGGACATGCTAGGCTTGAAGACGCAGTCTTTAAGAACAAATAGCATTCCTTGACCTGCACGACATTAACAACTCACTAAAAATTTCCTATTCACATAATAGTCATCCCCTTGTTCGACAGTTGCTTATCATTGAAGCTTGCCAGCACGTGCCTGGCAACAAAAACTGATTCGCTGGAACCATTACGGTTTATTTCCCCTTGTGCCTACAACAGAGGTGATCATCACTGCCGCTCGCCAGCACGTGTCTGTCAACGAACACATATGCTCAATCGGTTTACAAAACACGCTTCTATTCAATTTCCTCATACCTTCAACAAGTGATCATCACTGCCGCTTGCCAGTAAATGGCTGCCTCCCCCGCCAGCAGCATCTGTGCCTGAAACACCAGGCGTGAAGTCCAAGGCCCAGATGCGTTTGTCATGCGCAGCCAAGCTGCCGACCAATTGGCGCGTGCTGGCATCCCACAAGTACATGCGGCCCTCGCAGTCCCTGTCAATTGAGGATGTTGTCAGGAATACGATTTGGCGTTGAGTGGCAACAGTATAAGGCGACGACGCTTGCTGGCATCCCATTGAGTGGCAACAGTATATACATTGAGTGGCAACAGTATAAGGCGATGACGCTTGCTGGCATCCCACAGGTACATGTGGCAGTAGTCCTTCATTCATATCAGAAGTTGTTAGAAATGTTTAAACTACTATGAAGACAAAAAAGGCAGACAGCAGACAAGTACCGGCGTCTTATGATTATAAATTTTGAATTTTCTTCTTCAAACCTGATCTCTGATGCATCCACCAATGTGTCGTTCTTAACCTTGCAAACAAGGGCCCGTGCCCCATAAACGACTTTGTCTCAATTTGCATGCACGCTGCAGCTAGGAGGGATTGCATGACTAAATGTCAAGCTGGCCAGCTTAATACAACACACACCAAAAAACACCGAGAAGCTGGTCACAAGGGGGTGCACCAGCCAAGAGTTGCACGCACCCTGCAGCTAAGAGGGACCGTTCATGATGGCTGAAGGTCACGCTGGCCAGCTTGGAGCGGCAACAAAACTCACGCACGGGCTCCAGGGAGTCAGGGGTGGTGCTCAGCACATCATCGTAGTCCCATAGGAACACACGCTGACCGGCACCTGGACACGGGCATAAGATGTTTTGTGGGGAATCAGCACATGGACGGGTGATTCGTACCAACTTGCACTAGTAGTGCAAACAGCACATGGAGGGACATTCTATGGTGCATGCAGCACATAGGACATGTTAATAATACAGCCAGTGTTTCTATTAAGGTTTTTGGGTGTGTAGCCATTTGGCTACACAGGGTGCTTTTGCTGAAAAAGAGTGTAGCCACTGAATATTTACCCCAAAAAAGTATGTGATATGAATGAAATAATGTATCTCAAAGTTTAATATAACTGTAATAAGTTTGTATATTCGTTGGACCCTTGCCCTTTGTCTCCCTCCCCCCCTAGTCTCTGCTCTGCGTCCTCGCTCTCATCACTAATTTCCATCAATTCTGGCTCCCGCCGCCGCTGCTGTGCATGAGCTGCTGTGCGCTGCTTCTTTGCTTCAAACCACTTTTGCACTGCTCGAAAGAAGAAAAAGTCCCTTAACGCCCACACGCGCTGGGTTGCAAGCACAAGGCATGCATTCAAGTGATCTGACAGCAAGCAGTTCCGCCTCTCATCTTTGATGAGGGCGAGCTTGCTGTAAAGCCGCTCCTCCTCCACTCTCTCTCGCTCAAAGCCAGGCACTTGCACTAATGCTTTGTTGGCCAAGGATAGCCACTCGCTAAGGCTGCATTTGAGCTCGACGCTATTGCTGACAGTGTGCCAAATGGACGCAGTGGGCTTGCCCACACGCTCTGCACCAGAGAACAAGCGGTGCACATAGCGGTGTCATACCGGGCCTGCTGCTTTTCCCAACTGACCAGCTGCGTCCCATGATCCTGCTTTTTGCTCTTGCGCACCTTCAGGCCCAGGTGCAAGTCAATTTTCTCCAGCATTTTTGTCCAGCATGATGAGCACTTCCTCCCTAGGACCTGCTTTTGAACTTGCCACGTGCATGGTAAGCACTTAACCGTACCCCCCTCCTGCTCTTCAAAGTACTGGCGATGGTCCTCAGGGACTCTGCTGCTGAGGGAGCCAATCACGCGTCCACACCGCCTGCGCTTACCCCCCTCTCCTGCTTCTGGTTATGCCTCTGGTGCTGCTTCCGGTTCTGCCAGTGCTGCTTGTGCTGGTGGAGGCGCTGCAGCAGGTGTTGCAGCTTGCTGTTGGAGCTGCTGGCATGGATGGGAGGGGCTTGGAGGGGTCAAGAGGGGTAGGAACTTGGGAGCTCTGGCCAGCTGTTGGGGGCCCCCTCGGCCCCCAGAGGGCTTGAAGTGCACTTTGACATTAAAACTTCAAAATTTTTGGTTACACTGGGTGGTCGACAGGACAATTTGGTATCGCCAACGGGCAACGTTTGGCTACACTGGGTGCTCAGCGACGCCTTGCCGGGCGTCGCTGTGTCTTACCCAAAATGGCCGAAATACGACACCTAAGAGACGTGTCGCGGTTAATCGAAACACTGATTACAGCGTGTATGCATGTTTGTATACATGTTTGATAATTTGCTTGTAAGTATGTTTGAGTGGCATATTTGATGTGAGTTGAGCCAGCCTGGCAACAGAGGCATAAGGGCAAACAACCACTAAGAGCACACGCCAACCAGCCCAAGCTGGCAGCAAGCTGGGTGTTTGCTTGATTAATCACTACCCGTCTCTGCTTCCTATCCAGCAACACGATAGATGTGTCCGCACACAAACAAAGGCTTATTGGTGGTGGTCGGCCAGATCTACGTGGTGGTTGGCCGAATTAGGCTTATCGGTGGTGGTTGGCCAGAATTGTACACAAGTTCATGACTATATGTGCGGACACTTCCCTGCTAAAAATACCGTATACACACCGTAAATAAGTATAAACATATGTATGTATGCTTTTAAGTGATCCTACTTGTCAGTGATAAACGGCCAGGCAAGTGTGTGCACAAGCGCTACAGCTCTTTCAGACTGCAAGCGAACAAATACGAGCTTCACCACACAAGCAATGCAGCTCTCCCCAAGGCTCAAATAAAGCTTGAAGACCCTCCACTGCTCTCTCTCTCTTTCTCTCTCTCTCTCTCTCTCTCTCTCTCTCTCTCTCTCTCTCTCTCTCTCTCTCTCAAACCCACAAGTGGCAAGTAGCTCCTCCTCCATTTCAAACTCCATGTCCAGAATAGCTGTACTTGGCTGAGGATACGATGCCACGCCCAGAGCTCTAGCATACCCAGATCGCAACCAGCCGCCACAGGCCGCGTACGGCACCTCTGCTTGTACAGCCACACGACTGTGCTGGGTGACAGTGCTGAGTACCTACAAATGTGTATGCATGTTGTTGTGAGGTAGCTGAACTATGCGTGAATCAAACACCATACACGGCACCTAAGTATGGTTCAGCGATTTTGCTGCATGACGCTGCTGAGCTCCTGCAAACGGGCGTGTGTAAATTGATGTGAGGTGGTTAATTTACATGTGACCGGTCGCGTGCAGCATCTCTGTTTGTATTATTAAGCAATTGTGCTGCACGACGGTGTTGCGACCCTGCCAGCCAGGGTAGGGTCTTTAGTGTGGAAAGCGGTTACTGTGATTGAAGTGTTTGTGTGTGTGTGAGTGTGTGTGTGTGTGTGTGTGTGTGTGTGGACTATGCTGATTGAGAAGTTGCACAACTGTCCTGTGTGTGACGCTGTTGAGCACCAACAAGGATGGGCTTAGACAATTGTTGCCTTTTGTTAACATCATACACAACGTAAGTAGTATACATCTCATCCATCGTGTTGAACGCCCTGGAAATCGTATTACCATACGGTACTTATATCACAGCGTACCGCGAATGTTTTTCACCCCCTCGCAAAGTGTTGCACCCAGTGCCGCATTAGTGCCAGACTGTCACACCAAACATGGTAGGGCATCATTACCACGTAACGGGGGCAGCTAAAATAACTAAGTTACAAGGGCCTCGCGAAGCTTGCATTAGGGTTGATTTAATTAATTTTAAGCATGAACAGACAGGCCAGGAAAGCCTTTAAAGCCGCCCATCACGGGGACAGACAGCTTGGAGGCTGGCCCTCTCCTGGGGAGGAAGGACACCAAGAGGAAGGACGCCTGTAATCCCTTCACATGCGCATCACGCACACGTACCCGCATGCACACACGTACGCACACACACACACACGTACGCGCACACACACACGTACGCGCGCACACACACGCACAAGTACATAATGCACACATACACGCACGTACACAACCACATACACATACGCATGCACGAACACAACACACGCACACACGTACACGCATATACTCACATACGCGCATGCACGCACACATGCGCACGTATGCAAACATACGTGCACTCACACGTACCCGCATGCACAAACACACGTACACGCACGCACACACGTACATACACACGTACGCATACACAAATATGCACGCACACACACACTCTCACACATACACATATGCAAACAAACACGCACGTACGCGCACGCACGCAGACGTACGCGTGCACATGCGCGTGCATATGCAGTGTAGGTGCAGCTCAGTGGGCCAGAAGGCCCTCGCATGGGCTTGCATTGTGTTTATTAATTAAGCAGGGTTGATCAGTTCGTGTTTTTGGGAGCAAGGGTTTGATAAAGTTCGTGAAATTTCTAGAACTTTCAAACTGTTTGAAGGGCTTGATGGGCAATTTTGGGCTCCTCCCTTCACCTTCAAAGCTTTACAAATAGTTGTGTGTGTATTATAATAATTATAGGGGAAAAGGGGCCAGAATGGGGCCATGTCATTATTGTAGAGCAGAAAAAGGAGAACCTTAAGGTGCAGTGCAAGTGCCGCGTTGTATAAATCCTTAGCAGTTCAGAACGGTGTGTGACAAGTTCGGCCGTACGACAAAGGAAACTTCCTGGCCTGATACAGATTACAGATCATATGTTACATATAAATGATTGAACATGTTACTTTTACTGCAAGGAACTAATGGGACTGAACTGGGAGGGGCCGCTGTCCCTTGCAATTTTGACAGACGCATGCTGTAATGTTTGACAAACTCTTGGAAGTTCGTCAAACTTTGACCGAACTCCGAACGGCACTTTTCAAACTCGTTAAAATGCGTGAAAGTTCGCGTATCCACACTTTTGGCCGAACCTCGAACTGAAACCCTGTAATTAAGTGTTGCCCCCCTTGCATTGCTCGCATTGGGCTTTACTAAAAAACTTCGCATCTGTTACGGTACGGTACGGTACCCACCCCTGGTTTTTGTTTGTCTGGGTAAACAGCTGCAGATAAGAGGAGTCTATGCAGTGCACGTTTTATTAAAATGCCCTCCCTTTCCTTTCTTTCCTCTCTCTCCCACCAAATTGCCTAGAAAATATTCATACACACTATAGCTTGCAGCTGAAGCCCTAGGTCACACAAACACACACACACACGCCTACCTGGCTGAACTGCTGCAGATTAGAGGAAGAGTCTGTACGGTGATAGGCCACCGGGGTTCCTTCCCGTTCCCCTGCCATACCGCCTTCAGCAGCAGAGCTTGAGGGCTGAGTTGTCTCAACCCCTCCTGCAAGCGTTCACATATGTTGTGCCCACATTCTAAGTGGGGTCGGCCAGAACCATATATTTATACCTATATACGGTGTACATACGGTATTTTAGCAGGGAAATCACAATACATACGGTCACATACGGTGCGTATATACGGTTCTGGCCAACCCTAGTTCTAAGCCAACCACATGTCATGCAATGCCAATTATGCATCGGGCCTCATGCATCATGCATGCAGCATCTGTACATGAGGGCTGAGATGCGTCAACCCCTCCTGCATGCATACTAGTCTGTGCGTCTGATGTTTGCTACACATGACACTGCAGCACTCGATCATAATGCGGATATGATGCACTTTTGTGTGCAGCGCTGATGTGCGTAAAACATTATGTAACCACACTATCATTTGCACACACAAACACACTCTTTCCTTTCCTCTCTCTCTCTTTCTCTCTCTCTCTCTCTCTCTC
>Ga0307947_1000705_pt1 | contig 24559 bp, 28 predicted proteins | sample OrgLakmetagen232_FD_201840 | JGI IMG/M metagenome (GOLD analysis project Ga0307947, IMG submission 201840) | Saline water microbial communities from Organic Lake, Antarctica - #232 | ecosystem: Environmental > Aquatic > Non-marine Saline and Alkaline > Saline | place: Antarctica: Organic Lake...
TCACCCTCACCCTCACCCACACCCTCACCCTCACCCACACCCACACCCTCACCCTCACCCACACCCACACCCACACCCACACCCTCACCCACACCCACACCCTCACCCTAACCCACACCCACACCCTCACCCACACACACATCCCCCGACACACACACACACCTTGAGAGGCATCATGAGCTCCCACCATCACAAACGCATCGTCACCAAAACCATCACCAAAGCTGTCAGCAGGAGCTGCAGGGGCAGCAGAGGGAGGAGCACCTGTAGCACAGATGTGTGTGTGTGTGTGCGTGTGTGCGTGCGTGTGTGTGAGTATGAGTTTGTGTGTATGAGTTTGTGTGTGTGCGTGTGTATGAGTGTGTGTGTGTTTGAGTGTGTGTGCGTGTGTGTATGAGTTTGTGTGTGTATGAGTGTGTGTATGAGTTTTGTGTGTGTGCGTGTGTGTATGAGTTTGTGTGTGTGTGCGTGTGAGTGTGTGTATATGAGTTTTTTTGTGTGTGTGCGTGTGTGCGTGAGTGTATGAGTTTGTGTGTGTATGAGTTTTGTGTGTGTGCGTGCGTGTATGAGTTTGTGAGCATGTGTGTGTGTGTGTACATGCTTGTGAGTGCGCAATTACGTATGTTTACTTTTACGTGTGAGTCATTACTGTAAATACTCACACAAGTTAAAATAAACACATAGGATAAAATAAGTGTAAATTAAATAAAAATTGAACACACAGAAAATAAACACAGGTTATATAGACACACAGGAAACATTCAGAATTAAGTTCCTACTCCACCTCCTGCTGCTAAAACAGCGGTGCTAAAACAGCGAAATGCAATCCAGCACAAAGCTCGCTACACACACACATACACACACAGTTACAGACACACTCACAATCACACATACACGTACACACATAAACATACTCACCTGCGTGTGTGCGTGGTGTGTGTATGTGCGTGTGCGTGTGTGTGTGTGTGTGTGTGTGTGTGTGTGTCGAATGTCAACCTAACAATGCACCTGGTTGCTGCTGCTGCTGCTGCTGTTGCTGCTGCTGGCCTTGGGGGGAAGTAGGGACGCCTTGCGCAGCCTCGGCAGGTTTTTCAGAGGAAGGCTTAGGCATGACCTGCCCGGGCAATGCGTTCACTAGCACGTAACCATGAGAAGCCTCAACCGCACCCCTGCATAACATGCGTGTGTGTGTGTGTGCGTGTGTGTGTGTGTGTGTGTGTGTGTGTGTGTGTGTGTGTGTGTGTTGAATACGTGCATGCGTTAATTTGTGTGCGCATGTGTGTGTGTACGCGCTTGCGTGAAATCATGTGTGCATGTGGGCACGCATTGAGTAGCGAAGCCGGAGATTTGGGGACACCATAATGGAACGAAGAGATGCCTCTGCTACACTATCATGTATTTAAGCGATAAGTGATTGTGTGTAAGGGGGGGAGGGGGGGGGCATTGTGTGTGCATGTGTGTATGTGTGTGCGTGGGTGGGTGTATGTAAGCATATTTACGTATGTGTGTGTGTTTGTGTGTGTGTGTGCGCGTGCGTTGGGAGTAGAAGTGGAGAAGGGGGGAAGTGGAGATAGGGGGAGGATGTTTGTATAAATATTTGATGCAGGAGGGGCATTGAAGGCTCATGAACGAGCACACACAGGCATTTTCCAACACACACACGCACACACAATCACTATCTCACACACTCACACACTCACACACACACAGACAAACACACGCATACACCAATTTACACATACGTAGAAAACAGGCCTATACGCGAATGTACGCACATGGCACACGCACATAAACACATAGACACACATACACACACACACACACATGTTGTCTGCAAAGTCCGCGGCTCCTGCCAGGGCATCATCTAGCCACGCAGCCATGCTCAAGTTAGAGGGAAGAGCATCAAAGGGCACCTCCCCACCTGCACGCTCCACCTGTGCACGTGTGCATGCAAGTGTGTGCAAGTGTGTGCATGCAAGTGTCTGCACGCTCCACCTGTGCACGTGTGCATGCAAGTGTGCATGTGTGCATGTAAGTGTGTGCAAGTGTGTGCATGCAAGTGTCTGCACGCTCCACCTGTGCACGTGTGCATGCAAGTGTGCATGTGTGCATGCAAGTGTGTGCAAGTGTGTGCATGCAAGTGTCTGCACGCTCCACTGTGCACGTGTGCATGCAAGTGTGTGCAAGTGTGTGCAAGTGTGTGCATGCAAGTGTCTGCACGCTCCACCTGTGCACGTGTGCATGCAAGCGTGCATGTGTGTAGGTGTTTGTGCATGCATTTGTACGGATGAGCACATGTGAGCACAATTGTGTACATGTGTACATGTGTGTGTGTCGTGTGTGTGTGTGTCGTGTGTGTGTGTGTGTGTGTGTGGTGTGTGTCATGTGTGTGTCTGTGGCGTGTGTGTGCGTGTCATTTATGCAGATTTTTCCAGAGGGGGGACACTGAGACCCAAAATGGTTATACGTTTTGCATGCTCCTAGGGCAGGTGGCCCTAACTTGCCCGCTTCAAGCTCTTCTTTGCTTTGTAGAAATCCTTGAAATCAGGATTTCAGTGTAGCTGAGCTTTTAAAAAGCAAATTAAGGCCACCTGCCTTAGCAGCCGCGGCGTGAACCCAACTTTTTGAGCAGCCATGTATCTGACCAGCCAGAGCATTAAATTGAGTGGTTTTTGTGTGTTGGAGCAGGGTTGGGGTCCTTATAATGAATAACGATCACTGCAAAAACATTGGAGCAAAAAGAGCAAGTGGTTGGCGAGGTATGCAAATTATTGTGCCATTCCCCCTGGAAAGCACCCATCTAGGGTACAGGTTCACGACGTGTGCTTTTAGTCCTGTCATTCTGTACGCAGGGCGACTTGTCTAATTCTGAGCACATGCTTGGGTAGCTTATAAAGTTGCATCAGTTTGAAGCTAGGTTGGGTCCAATTTGATGAAGTGACGTGTGAGTAGTTGCACCTTTCATGCAAAAAGGAGCATGTTTGGACATTTGCCCAGTGTCCCCCCTCTGAGATTTTTCGTACAAGGACGAGGGACGTGGGAAATAGGATGGTCTTTTTGACACACGTCAAAAAACTAACAACATCAAGGCACATCTGTGTATAGAGTTTTTAGCTTCATTAACATCTTGTTAGTTTCATTAAAATCTTGTTTAAACTGCTTTATTTTATTGAAGGGGGAAGCCATTGGAGGCTTAAGACAGCCACTCAGCTGCTTTCCTAAACCGTGCAAACACTTACACACACACATAAATGCATAAATGAGCATATGTACGTACAGTAGAATAAAGCGTGCACACACATATACACACACGCACACACACAACACTGAGTGTATGTACTTACAGTAGAAAAGAGCGTGCGGTAGGCAAAGGCGGCCTTGGACAGTAATTCAGCCGTTTTGCCCACTCCACCTTTTCCTCCTTTGTTGCTGCGTGCAGCTTGGGCCTCTTTGGCCAGTGCTTCCACCTGCATGTGTGTGGTGCGTGTACGTGTACGTGTGTGTGTGTGTGTGTGTGTGTGTGTGTGTGTGTGTGTGTGTGTGTGTGGTGCGTGTGTGTGTATGTGTGTGTGCATATAATGATGTATATGTATGCACACGTGTGCGTGTTCATGTTTGTGCATGTCATGTGTATGATGTGTGTACGTGTGTGTGTGTGCGTATTATGCTGTATGTATATACACGTGTGCGTGTTTGTCATGTGTGTGGTGTGTGTACGAGTGTGCGTATTATGCTGTATGTATATGAACGTGTGCGTGTTTGTCATGTGCGTACGTGCGCATGACAACACTTTGTCCTATACATCAAATCGGACGAGACTCATTGTGCGCACGTCCACACTTCAAGGCACACACACACCCCCACACCCCCACACCCACACCCACACCCACACCCACACAAAATGGCCGTGCAGTTGCAAATCTTTTCTGAGCGCGCGGCGAAGCTCACTCATTGCCAACATATGTGGCTGCCGGTTATCCCCCTTTGCAAACCCTTAGTAAACCTTATCTCATTGCCAACTGCAAAAGCTGTGCTACACACAATGCCTGTTGCTGCATTGCACACCCACCCTCCTACCCCCCTGCTACATGTTGAGCTCTTATTACGTTTGCAACGTGAGATGGCAGTGCATTATTTATTATTCACAAGTCCGGATCACAAATGCTAAGGAATTAGGTCTTCAAAACTGCCCAGAAAAAGTAAAAAAAATCATATGTATATATATGTATGTATATGTACAGATATGAACATGAATAAATTGAAAGGTAGAAAAATAAACTCAAACTAAGACAAATAGCAGTTGAGAGGACCAAGTAAATAAAAAAATGGAGAAACTGGGGAGGAACACAGATAAAAAGCAAGAGTGATATGAGAGACATATCGCTTTGCTTTTCTCCAAGAACTGGAGTTCAAGTGTTACACACTGAACTCAGCAGTTTACATTCCTACACCTCGTTTGTCTTCAGAACAATGCTCAAGCACTCGCGCAGCAAACAGCCATGCTATCAAACCTCCCCACCTCAGTACGTGCAGCCTCCTCGTCCTTAGCTGCGGCTGCAGCGGCCTCCTGTGCTTCTTTAAGCTTTGCCTCGAGGGCGGTGCGCTGCTCACGGATGGAGGCCAAGCGTAGAGTGGCGGCGCTGCTTGCTTGCTCCGCTGCCGCAACCTACATCAGTACGATTATGTTTGCACATGTGTGTGGATGTGGGAGTGTGTGAGCGTGTATGTGCTTGTGATGTGTGTTTGTACTCGAATGCACGCATCTGCGCTTTGCATTGCACTCCCGAAAAAAAGGGAGCATGCGCCGTGTGATTTTTTTCGCACCCAAAACGTTGGCACACTGAATTAGTGATAAACGACAGAGGAAGTTAGCACTGTGACTGAGTGTATACATGACAGAGAATGCTTAAAATCGCACTGTGACTGAGTGTATACATGACAGAAAATGCTTACAATCACACTGTGACTGAGTGTATACATGACAGAGAATGCTTACAATCACAAACCATACTCAAACGACAGAGGAAGTAACCACTGTGACTGAGTGTATACATGACAGAGAATGCTTACAATCACACTGTGACTGAGTGTATACATGACAGAGAATGCTTACAATCACACACTCACACTCAAACGACTGCTGGGGGCGAACGTCACTGCATGTTTTGACAAAGGACAGATGCCCAAACTGGCTAACACGTTATGTATTTGCACCACGCAGTTGAAAAAAAAACTCTCCACTTTTTCTGCTATTTCACCACACACACACATACACATACACACACACATGTACACACACATGCATCGTATGCTATGTTCACAGCTTCAAGTCACCCCATTCATGTATGCTGGAACGACACGTTCGAAAGGCATGGAGGGCACGACACGCTGTTCTGCGCACTTGCTTGGCCGGCATAAGTGTACGGGTCTCACTGTGCTTCATTTCATTTCATTGCAGTCACTTCTTTTAAACACTGACCGAGGAAAAAATAAAACAACTCACTGTGCAATTGCAGGACCAGCATGGCCACGTGGCCCTCCATTCTGTCTAAATCTAGCCACTCCTTTAATTGATTGACTGACATATTTTTCACTACACGCTTGCTACACCAGCATGGCCACGCGGCCCTCCATTCTGTTTAAATCTAGCCACTCCTTTAAATGATTGACTGACATATTTTTCAATGCGCACTTGCTGGACCAGCATGGCCACGTGGCCCTCCATTCTGTTTAGATCTAGCCACTCCTTGAAATGATTGACCGACATGTTTTTCACTGCGCACTTGCTGGGCCAGCATGGCCACGTGGCCCTCATTATATTACAAAATCCTTTGAACGACTGACTGACTAAAAGATGAGATTTACTTATAAATTTTCTGCGCACCTGCTGAGCCAGCATAGCCACGTGGCCCTCTATCAGTGCCCCTCATGATATTATAAACTCCTTTGAACGACTGACTGACTGAAAGATGAGAAATACTTATCAATTTCCTGCGCACCTGCTGGGCCAGCATGGCCCTCATTATATTATAAACTCCTTTGAACGACTGACTGACTGAAAGATGAGAAATACTTGTCAATTTCCTGCGCACCTGATGGGCCAGCATGGCCACGTGGCCTTCCATCTGTGCCACGTCTTGAGGAGTGAGCTTGGAAGCAGCAGCGATTTCAGCCTGAAAGCGTGCATGCGTTTGCGTATGTATGTGAGTGCACGTGTGTGTGTTTGTGTATGCTTGAGTGCACGTGTGTGTGTGTGTGCGTGTGTGTGTGTGTGTGTGTGTGTGTGTGTGCCATGCGTGCAACATATTTGTGCACGCATGTGGTGTGGTGTGTGTGTTTGTGAGTGTTTGTGTACGCGTGAGTGCATGCGTGTGGTGTGTGTGTATGCGTGGCGTGTGTGTGTGTGAGTGTGAGTATGTGTGTGTGTGTATGCGTGGTGTGTGTGTGAGTGTGTGTGTGTGTGTGTGTGTGTGTGTGTGTGTGTGGTGTGTGGGAGGGGAAGAACCAGGGGACAAAAAGGCACAGGAGCAATCAAAACGTTCCTACCAGCTTGTTGCAGATATTTGAAAAGTAAACCCCTCACACCCACCAATGTAGCTTGCATTGTTCTCTGTGATACCCTCACATCCACTGGTGGTGGTTCAATAGTAATAGTACCTGTACCCTAGTAAATATACCCCTCACACCCACCAATGTAGCTTGCATTGTTCTCTGTGATACCCTCACATCCACTGGTGGTAGTTCAATAGTAATAGTACCTGTACCCTAGTAAATATACCCCTCACACCCACCAATGTAGCTTGCATTGTTCTCTGTGATACCCTCACATCCACTGGTGGTAGTTCTATAGCAGTAATACCAATACCCTAGTACCAATACCCTAGTATATATACTCTCACACCCACCAATGTAGCTTGCGTTGTTCTCTGGGATTCACACACTCTATACCAGTAGTACCAGTTGAGTATGAGCAGGAATTGAGAAACGCTCACACATACGTAACCAAACCTCACACACACACACACACATTGCAATACGACCGGCGTCATCTCTTTCTTTGTGCGCTGCTCGATGATCTCAGCCAGCTAAAACGGCAGCAAAGATGATGCGACAAGAAATCCAACATACCTGCAGTGCAACCAGCTTCTTCTCTTTCTCTGTGCGCTGCTCGATGACCTCAGCCAAGCGCTCACGGAGTTGGGTGGCAGCTCTGCCTTGAGATTGGGCATGGCTGTAGGACTGCAAGTCACACACACACAAATACATGGGTGCGAACGCACATGGGAGCACAGCGCACAAATACACGCACGTAAGAACACACACAGATGCAGTACGCACACACACAGATGCACGTATGCACACACACATGCAACATACACACACATACACAGCCTAAGACATACACTTCACTAAACATACTACATGAACAGCAGGTCTGCTGACAAAGTGCTTGCCCAACGGTTGACAGACACGCAATCAAGCAGGCAGCTGCCTCTCAATGTCACACGCACGCACGCACACACACACACAACCACACACACACACACACAAACACAAACACACACACAAGATGCAAATTGCGTTGACGCACGCAGCAGGCAGGCACTCTTATAGCATGCAGACGTGTAGGTGCACTTGAGTCGCATGCTTTGACTTTCGCACGCTAGCCAGTGTGCAAGCACATGGGCCTGCACACGCGCGCACACACACACACATACATACACCTACTCATGATCATGGGAGCACAGCGCACACCCAAAACACACAGCTGCTCGTGATCATGGGGGCACAGCGCACACAAAAACACACCCACTCATGATCATGGGAGCACAGCGCACACCTAAAACACACGTCTGCTCGTGATCATGGGGGCACAGCGCACAGCGCACACACACACAGCGTACACAAACAACACACACCTGCTCGTATTTCTTCTTGCACGTTGCCAACTCGTCTTCGAGGCGGGATGCCTCGTCCTGGCCTTGCAGCAGGGCCACATCCGTACGGCTCTTGAACACAGTGATCTAAACAAGTGTGTGTGTGTAAATGTGTGTGTGCGTGTGTGTGCGTGTGTGTATGTAAATGTGTGTGTGCGTGTGTGTGTATGTAAGTGTGTGTGTGTGTGCGTGTGTGTGTATGTAAATGTGTGTGTGTGTGCGTGTGTGTATGTATATGTGTGTGTGTGTGTGTGCGCACGCGCAAGTGCTTACACACTGAATTGTATTGTTACCCAGCGCGAGTTGTAGCCTATAATCATTCAACCTCTAGTCGAGGCTCGACAAGCACATGCCATACACATATATCTAAAGGTTTGCCAGCCTCTAGTCGAGGCTCGACAAGCACATTCCATACACATACATTTAAAGCTTTGCCAGCCTCTAGTCGAGGCTCGACAAGGTCAAGCCTCGCCGAGCCTCATCGAGCCTCCGTCACTGCTGTCAAAGCCTAGACAGCAACTAGGATGTCCTTTTTGGGTGAAAGTCAGGGGAAATTCCCAAAAATATTAAAGATCAGGGAAATCTACCACATTCTTTGTATAATAATATTAAGTATTTTTTTGTAATATAAACGCGAAAAATGGCGCATCACAATGTCACAGTCTTGTTTAGGGAAGTGCCAAACCTTCATTCCTGGACGCCCCAAAATGACAGTAACTCTGTCCATTATTTTCTCAATATTATCAATGTTACCGTACGTACATGTACTCACCACCACCACCCCAATAATAAATATTTCTAGGGGTGGTGGTTGCTGTTTTTTTGGGGGAAAAACCTTCACCAACCACCCCCCATAAAGGGGCTTTTGCAGCCCTGGGCTTGCGTGATGCCACCCTTTCCTGCTGCTGCTGCTGCTGCTGCTGTATGTGTGTGCTAGCTTTGCGTGCTGCTTGGGTGCTATAGAGTGTGTGTTTTTTTGTGTGTGTGTGTGTGTGTATGTGCGTGCGCGTGTGTCTGTACGTGTGCGCATGTGCGTGTGCGTGTGTGTGTGCGTGTGCGTGTGCATGTGTGTGTGCGTGCATCTGTGTGTCATTTCTGCTGCTGCATTACTGCTGCATGAGAGCCTGCTTGCATCCCTGTCTCAACCTCATTTGCACAGAGAATGCAATGCCAAATACATCCTACAACCAAGGCCTCTGTTCTCCACTCTTCCGCCTCTCGCTGCTCTAAACAAATATTTTACACTGCCATACCTGAACCGCCACCCCTAAATAAAGTTATATATATTTCACCACCGATCTTACAATAACACCTCACTGCCACCTCCAAAAAACGTTAATTAGGGGTGGTGATATACTTTATGTACGGTATCAGAATATATGGAACTTATTTCTGGCCAATCTGCTGTGCGTATGCCTGTCCAGGCAATGCACCATGAGCCATGAGAGATTCTCCAAACACATTATACATTTCTTTTCAGTCTGGTCTCTTCACGATAATTACTCATTAATTATAAATACTCCCAAAAAAATCCGGCTCGATCCGCGCAAGATTCAGAAAGCGGTTTCCTAACCGTATTGCACCAGCCAGGGCCTATATCAACGAGCCTCGCCCTTGACAAGGCTCGTCAAGAGTCACTGGCAAAATCATACACCCTAGTGACCCATGCTTACATATATCAAACAAAGTCCACAACACACTATGCTAAGCTACATGTTTATCCTAGCCTGCACGATACACACCGCTTGACTATGCTACATGTTGCTGTCCGTGTCTGCCGTTTGCTGCTCCTTCCACACGCACACCACACTATGAGCACCCTAAGCTAACACACACATACACAGCGTACACACATACACTGCGCACACACAACCACGTACACACACGGGCACACATACCCGCACCCACACCCAGGCCCACACGCGAACAACCACAAACACACAGCACACAGTACACACACATACCTCCTGCAGCGCTGCATTGTACGCTGCCAGTCGTGCCTTGCTCGCTGCTGCTTGGGCTTCTGCGCTGTGCAGCTTTGCCTCTCGCTCAGCAGCCTCCCTCTGGCCCATGGATATTTTAGTCCTGCATGTGTTGAGCACAGACGAGGAATGCGTAGAAATAAAGTTGAAATGCTGCGTTAGCAGTGCAGCGTTATCTATTACTCGGCCGCCTGCCTCCGGACCAATCTCATTATAAAACTACAGAGTACTCTGCAGTCTGCTGCAGAAGTACTCACGTTCTTGGAGGCGAGTGCAACCGAATGTTGGAGGGGAATTTACACATGGTCAACCATGGATGGTTGGACATGTGTAAATTCCCCTCCAACATTCGGTGGAGCCAAGCCGGAACAGAACTAAACATCTGCAACATCTGCACTGTGCAGCAACGCCTCACGCTCTGCAGCCTGTCTCTAAACCAACCTCATCATGAGATTGACGTCTGCAGCATCTGCACTGTGCAGTAATGCCTCACGCTCTGCAGCGTGCTTTGGACCATCGCAACCACTCATCAATAGGGTTGGCCAGAACCATATACATACGGTGTATATACGGTATTATTGGCAGGGACATCACCAAATATACGGTCGTATACGGTGTATATGTACGGTCCTGGCCAATTCTGCTCATCAGAGCTAGGATAGTGGAAAGCTAGAGTGCACAAACGCATCGGAGCTCAGATAGTGGAAGTGCAGGAAGGCAGTGCACAAACACATCAAATATCAGATAAAGGAAAGCCAGAGTGCGTGAACGAGAGCTGCAAAGGCACAAAGCCTGGCTACCCACACCTTGACTTGGCCTTGCACAGATAATTACGACATTTATTTTTGCACATTTTCTTACTGTGCACGGATTATTACGTTTCTTTACTGTGCACAGATGATAATTGAATTTTAAAGTGCACGGATTATTTTAATTTACTTCACTGTGCACAAATGATCCCTTTTTTAGTGACCATGTGCATATCAGGATCGCTGTATTGACCCTGCACCTTAGCATTGCGTTCATGACTCCTGCCTCAGAGCAGGAGAGCGCAAGGCTGGCTGGAGCTGTACGTACGTGCAACACCGAACTACACACACAAATACATATGCCTACAGCTTCCTGTACACACAGACATGAATACACACACATATGCCTACAGCTTTCCTGTAATTACACACACATATGCCTACAGCTTTTCTGCAGATACACACACATATGCCTACAGCTTCCCTGTAAATACACATACATATGCCTACAGCTTTCCTGTTGGTAAGTTCTCCATACGCTGCGTGTGAACAACACATACGCTGCGTGTGAACAACACACATGCTGTGTGTGAACAACACACATGCTGTGTGTGAACAACACATACGCTGTGTGTGAACAACACATATGCTGCGTGTGAACAACACATACGCTGTGTGTGAACAACACATATGCTGCGTGTGAACAACACATACGCTGCGTGTGAACAACACACATGCTGCGTGTGAACAACACATATGCTGCGTGTGAACAACACATACGCTGCGTGTGAACAACACATACGCTGTGTGTGAACAACACATATGCTGTGTGTGAACAACACATACGCTGCGTGTGAACAACACATACGCTGCGTGTGAACAACACATACGCTGCGTGTGAACAACACATACGCTGCGTGTGAACAACACACATAGTTTTTGTCAACCCAGTGTACGAAAGGCAAGGTGGCATTCTTATGACCGCAACCCTAACCTTTCAGCACCAGCAATGGTCTGCCAGCATTATGCAAGCGACCAAACCCACAGACGCAGGTAAACATCTTCTCACTTTTTCAGCGTTGGTAATATGCCAGCATTGCAAGCGACCAAACCCACAGGCACAGGTACTGGCTACTCACTTTTCAGCATCGGTGATATGCCAGCATATAGCAACCGGCCAAACCCACAGACGCAGGTAAATACCTTTTCACTTTTCAGCATCGGTGATATGCCAGCATTTAGCAACCGGCCAAACCCACAGGCGCAGGAATATATCTTTTCACTTTTCAGCATCGGTGATATGCCAGCATTTAGCAACCGGCCAAACCCACAGGCGCAGGTAAATATCTTCTCACTTTTCAGCGTCGGTGATATGCCAGCATTTAGCAACCGGCCATACCCACAGACGCAGGTACTGGCTACTCACTTTTCAGCGTCGGTGATATGCCAGCATTTAGCAACCGGCCATACCCACAGACGCAGGTTAATATCTTCTCACTTTTTAGCATCGGTGATATGCCAGCAATTAACAACCAGCCAAACCCACAGACGCAGGTACTGACGACTCACTTTTCAGTCAGTGATATGCCAGCATTTAGCAACCGGCCAAACCCACAGACGCAGGAAAATACCTTTTCACTTTTCAGCGTTGGTAATATGCCAGCATTGATCAACCGGCCAAACCCACAGACGCAGGAAAATATCTTTTCACTTTTCAGCGTTGGTAATATGCCAGAGGGGGTCGACTGAGCAAAAGTCCTAGAATGTGACTTTTTTGCCTCAGACCATATTTGATCAACATAACTAGCTGGTCCGCAAAGTTTGGGGTCAATCGGACCACCCCAGTGGCCTGGGCAGCAGAAATTTCACATTCTGACCCACCACACCCTGACCAGGCCCTTTTTTCATCCTAAAACACGATAGGTATGTTTCTTATATGATTCCAAATTAGTGGGTGTGCTGAAAACCGGATTTGGTGGAACTTGATTTTCCACCTCTTTGGCACCCCTTTCGCTGATTTTTTGTAAGGAAAATGGGCCAAAATGGGGTATCTGACCAACTACTGGGCCGTTTCACCCCATTTTTGTTGCATGTAGGTATATTTATTTATGCTCAAAATCGTGCTAAATCCACATTTTAGAAACACCCTTTTTTTAGGCTCAGTCGACCACCTCTGGTTATATGCCAGCATTTAGCAACCGGCCAAACCCACAGGCGCAGGTACTGACTACTCACTTTTCAGCGTCGGTGAGCATGGAGGCGGTGCTTTCACCTAGCTTGGGCGCTTGGGAGGGTTTTTGAGGTGGAGGGCTCATCGTGGCTGGCTCCACGTACTTGTTGGGCACCTGCATGGTGTTACGATGCAATAGAAATTATAACTAAATGCAGGCACGTAATGAATATGATCACAGGCACATCGTGGCTGCCTCCACGTACTTAATTGGGCACCTGCATGGTGTTACGATGCAATAGGAATTATAACTAAATGCAGAAACGTAATGAATATGATCACAGGCACATCGTGGCTGGCTCCACGTACTTAATTGGGCACCTGCATGGTGTTACAACGGAACAGAAAGCACATTAAATTGCAGGCACGTAGTGAATATGATCACAGGCACATCGTGGCTGGCTCCACGTACTTAATTGCGCACCTGCATGGTGTTACAACGGAACAGAAAGCACATTTAATTGCAGGCACGTAGTGAATATGATCACAGGCACATCGTGGCTGGCTCCACGTACTTAATTGCGCACCTGCATGGTGTTACAACGGAACAGAAAGCACATTTAATTGCAGGCACGTAGTGAATATGATCACAGGCACATCGTGGCTGGCTCCATTTATTTAGTTGGGCACCTGCATGGTGGTACAACGGAATAGAGAGCACAACTAAATGCAGGCACGTAATGAATATGATCACAGGCACATCGTGGCTGGCTCCGCATACTTAATTGGGCACCTGCATGGTGTTACAACGGAACAGAAAGCACATTTAATTGCAGGCACGTAGTGAATATGATCACAGGCACATCGTGGCTGGCTCCACGTACTTAATTGCGCACCTGCATGGTGTTGCAACGGAATAGAGAGCACAACTAATTGCAGGCACGTAATGAATATGATCACAGGCGCAACGTTGATGCCTCCAATTACTTAATTGGGCACCTGCATGGTGTTATGACAATTGAAGCACCGCACCCAACAAGAGTGTTGAGTCAGGCTCTTACACATTTTTTTAGGGTTGGCCAGAAATGTATATATACACCGTATATGACCGTATATTCAATAATTCCCCTGCCAAAAATACCGTATATATATGATTCTGGCCAACCCTACATTTTTACTGTCAGAAGACTTTGCTTCACGGGGAAGACTCGTGACTCATGACGGAACAACTGTGTAAAGAGCTTGCCTCCACGCTCTTGTTGGGCGTGGTGTGCCAACAAATTTGAAAAAAGATCTCGCACGCGCGCATGCACACCAGCACGCGCTTACGCACATACATACACGCACACACAAACAAACACGCACACACGCGCACACACACGCAGACACAAACAAACAGTCACATGCACACACCTGAGGCATGACTGGCAGGGGTGGGGGCTGGTATGGAGGAGCAGCACCCAGCTTGGCCTGGTTGAACTGGGACTGTGGGGTCCAGCTGGTGGCCTGTACGTATACATGCAATTGAGAACAAGTGAGTGTGTGTGTATGTGTGTGTGTGTGCACGCACGCAGAGGTGCTTGGATACATTGCAACCGCAAAAAATGTGCACTTGCGGACATGTAAGCCACACGAGCACGTGCGTTGAGCAACGCATGCTCTGCAAAAAATGTGCACTAGCGGACATGTAAGCTACACGAACACATGTGTTGAGCAACGCATGCCCTGCGAATCTGAGGATTGGCCTAAGATGTGCGCTTAAAACATGTAAGCCATACGAGCACATGAGTTGAGCAACGCATGCTCTGCAAAAAATGTGCGCTTGCAGACATGTAAGCCACATGAGCACATGAGTCAAAGCAACGGCCACATGAGCACATGAGTCAGAGCAACACATGCTCTGCAAAAAATGCGCACTTGCGGACATGTAAGCCACATGAGCACATGAGTTGAGCAACGCATGCCCTGCAAAAATGCGCACTTGCAAACAGGTAAGCCACATGAGCACATGAGTTGAGCAACGCATGATCTGCAAAACTGAGGATTGGCCAAAGGTGTGCGCTTCAAATATGTAAGCCACATGAGCACAGGAGTCAAAGCTACGCATGCCCCGCAGAGTTGAAAGTTGATCCAGCAGCCTGCATTCCACAAATTGGTTTTTACCACGAACGCGCGCGCGTCGCAAAAAAAGCTGATCGCACTGGCTGGTGCTGCTTCTCCATGGAGGAACGAAAACCAAGCCTCAGCAACGGTGCAACAGACCCTTAAAAAATGCTCCCAGGCACATCCACGCATACCCACAAACACACACACACCACAGGAACAAGGTGGCCCGGTGGAAGCGTGTTGCGACGGCTTGATACTTTCCTCTGCACACACACACATCAACAAACACACACACATGCACACACAAACATGCACGCACGCACACACACACACACACACATGCAAACACGCACACACACACACACACGCACGCACACAGACACACATGAACGCACCACAGGAGGGAAGGGGCCCGGTGGAAGTGTTTGCGGCGGCTTGATGCCCTTCTTGGCATTGTCCATGAGATACAAACAGCTTGCCAGCTGTTGCTTATTCAGGCTGCCCTTTTTGCCAGCGACCAGGTCCCTGTGTGGGTGGGTGTGCACATGCCAGCATTAGTGTCCATGCTCCAGCATGCTCAGTAACTTTGTTTGCCAAGCTACTTTTCTTGATGGCAAAATGACTATGGACTCAGCCCGTGAGGTACGACCAGCCTGCGTGCTGTGCACGTATGTGTGTGTGTACGTGAGGTACAACCAGCCTGCTAGCTGTGTACGGATGTGTATGTGTGTGTGTCTGAGGTACGACCAGCCTGCTAGCTGTGTACGGATGTGTGTGTGTGTGTGAGGTACAACCAGCCTGCGTGCTGTGCACGTATGTGTGTGTACGTGAGGTACAACCAGCCTGCTAGCTGTGTACGAATGTGTGTGTGTACGTGAGGTACAACCAGCCTGCTAGCTGTGTACGGGTGTGTATGTGTGTGTGTGTGTGTGTGAGGTACAACCAGTCTGCGTGCTGTGCACGTATGTGTGTGTGTGTGTACGTGAGGCACAACCAGCCTGCTAGCTGTGTACGTATGTGTGTGTGTGAGGTACAACCAGCCTGCTGGCTGTGTACTTATGTGTGTGTACGTGAGGTACAACCAGCCAGTTAGCTGTGTATGTATGTGTGTGTATGTATGTGTGTGTGAGGCACAATTAGCCTGCTAGCTGTTTATGAATGTGTGTGTGAGGTACAACTAGCCTGCTAGCTATGTACGTATGTGTGTGTGTGTGTGAGGTACAACCAGCCTGCCAGCATCTACACATTCAGAGCACCTCGCAGCTGTGTTTGTGGGCGAGTGGCGGAGCAAATGCACGCAAAAGGCCTCGCAGGTCATGCAGCATGCATGAGTGAGACCCACCACACGTTCTTCAGCACGGCCTTGTCCAAACTCCACTGCATGAAGTAGCCGAAGCAATCCCTGTGCAGCACAAGGACACACACACACACACACAAGTGTATAAGCAAAGCCGTTGGTAAACAGAAAGCACGACTGATGCAGGCTTTGTATTACAAACGGTGGGCTTTGTTGGCTTGAGCATCAACCTTCCTATGTTTCTCAACAGGAGGCATCTTTCAAATCTTCCTATATACGCGGTTTGGTTTCTAGTTGAATTTACACTCACACATGGAAGGCATGCCTAATTTGCCCCAACCAGACGCTGCTCTGCATGTTCCAAAGTCGCCATTCACAACATTAGCGCCCAGTGAAACGAAATGGAATCGATCTGGACAAACAAGCGGGTTGTACGTGCGTAGGCTACCGCAAGATTTGAAGCAGTTGACGTTTCCACGTTTACACATAAAACGGCACCAAACATGTACATGCAAGTCTATCTCCCTTTGCACGACGTAATAGCGCACACAGCCACGGCCACATATGAATGTGAACTCATTCACACACATACATACACAACACCTTCCTTGCACCAGCCTGTCCTTGCTGGCGTCCACTGCACAAAGGCAATTCTAACACCCACACCCACACCCACACCCACACCCACACCCACATCCACACCCACACCCACACCCACACCCACACCCACACCCCAAACCCAAGATGTATTTGCTCCACTCGTCAATGTCGGTATCCAGCTGCGTGAGGGCAGCTTCAGCACAGTCATACGCACGCACAAACACATACACACTCACAACCCTTCCTTGCACCAGCCCATCCTTGTCAATGTCCAGCTGCACGAAGGCAGCTTTAACACATACATACACGCACACACAAACTTCGGCATACACACCCATACCAACACACAACACTCGCGCACCTTCCTTGCACCAGCCCATCCTTGTCAGTGTCCAGCTGCACAAAGGCAGCTTTAACACATACATACACGCACACGCAAACTTCGGCATACACACCCATACCAACACACAACACTCACACACCTTCCTTGCACCATCCCATCCTTGTCAGTGTCCAGCTGCAGGAAGGCAGCTTTAACACATACATACACACACAAACTTCAGCATACACACCCATACCAACACACAACACTCACACACCTTCCTTGCACCAGCCCATCCTTGTCAGTGTCCAGCTGCACAAAGGCAGCTTTAACACATACATACACACACACAAACTTCGGCATACACACCCATACCAACACACACCGCACACACACCTTCCTTGCACCAGCGCATCCTTGTCAGTGTCCAGCTGCAGGAAGGCAGCTTTAACACATACATACACACACACAAACTTCGGCATACACACCCATACCAACACACAACGCACACACACCTTCCTTGCACCAGCCCATCCTTGTCAGTGTCCAGCTGCACGAAGGCAGCTTCGTAGCGCTGCATATCAGCAGGCAGAGCGGGAGGCAGGCTACCAGCACCTATGGGAAAAGCGTGAGTGGCTAAAGCAAGTTGCGTACCGATTTTGCCCCTCATCACTTCGATCCTTTTGTGCCTCCTGCTCTGCATGCCAGCAGGCTGAGTCATACTTGTGTGTGTGTGTGTGTGTTTGTGTGTGTGTGTGTGTGCCACCAGCACCTGGATAAAAAAAGCCTTGAGTTTGCTGTTGGGCTTTAACACCGGTGCTAAATTTTTATAATTCGCGCCTTGTGCTCCTTGCACTTGCAGCGCTGCGTGTCTGTAGGTCAAGCCGGAGGCGTGTGTGTATGTGTGTACGTATGTGTGTGTTTGTGTGTGTGTATGTGTGTGTGTGTGTGTGCCACCAACAGCCTAGGAAACGCCTTTGGGGTCAGCCATGTATAGGGTTGGCCAGAACCGTATATGCACACCATATATGACCGTATGTATGGTGATTTCTCTGCTTAGAATACCGTTTATACACCGTATATACAAATATATGTATGGTTCTGGCCGAACCTAGCCATGTGCAAGATTTTAAAATGCCTGTAATTCATGACGTCTCCTAGGAGCGCTGTACGCCCGCACTGCTTGTGACGTACAAGAGCGTTTGTGATTCAATGACATCTCCTAGTAGCTAGCACTATACATCTGTTAGGCAGGTGCGTGCGTGCCCTCCTCAATTGTGGACATAAAAGGAGAAAGGGGCACGCGCGTGCCCTCCTCAATTGTGTGGTCATTGAAATAGAAAGAGGCACGCACGTGCCCTCCTCAATTGTGTGGTCATAGAAATAGTAAGAGGCACGTGCGTGCCCTCCTCAATCGTAATCATAGAAAAAGAAAGAGGCGCACGTGTGCCCTCCTCAATTGTGTGGTCATAGAAGTAGAAAGAGGCGCACGTGTGCCCTCCTCAATTGTGTGGTCATAGAAGTAGAAAGAGGCACGTGCGTGCCCTTCTCAATTGTGGTCATAAAAGAAGAAAAAGGCATGCGCGTGCCCTCCTCAATTGTGTGGTCATAGAAATTGAAAGAGGCACGCGCGTGCCCTCCTCAATTGTGGTCATAGAAATAGAAAGAGGCGCACGTGTGCCCTCCTCAATTGTGTGGTCATAGAAATAGAAAAAGGCACGCGCGTGCCCTCCTCAATTGTGATCATAGAAATAGAAAGAGGCACGTGCATGCTCTCCTCAATTGTAGTCATAGAAATAAAAAGAGCGCTACCCTACCTGCTGCAGGCGTTGTGAGCGTTGCCGTTCTATGCAGCATACAATGCCTACACTCACACCCACTGACCCAAGTACAGCAGAGCACACACACAGACACACACACAAAACAAAGAGACACACACACATACACACACAAACACACACACACGCAAACACACACACATACACACGCAAACACACACGCAAACACACACACGTACACAAACAAACACACAAAATCACACAAAAACACACACACGCAAACACACACACATACACACACAAACACACACACGCACACAAACACACACAAAACCACACACAAACACACACACACACCTGTGGCCTGTGGTACATAGCCTGCACCAGTGAACTGCGGTGCGTAGCTGGGCCCGCCTCCCCCAGTCTGCTGGGGAGCATACCCTGTTGGCTGTGGCCTGAAGCCTGCAGGAGCCACACCACCTGTGTGTGTGTGTCGTGTGTGTTGTGTGTGTTGTGTGCATGTGTGTGCGTGTCGTGTGTGTGTTTGTGTATGTGTGTCATGTGTCATGCGTCGTGTGTCATGCGTTGTGTGTTGTGTGTGTTTGTTTGTGTGTGTGTCGTGTGTCATGTGTCGTGTGTCGTGTGTATGTGTGTGTCTAAACATATATTTAAGATCAAGGCTGAAAAGCGGCCCTATCATAGCCTGCGACTTGCTGTGGGTTGTGTGTGTGTATGTGTGTGCCTGTGCGCGTGTACGTCGCTGTGCATTTGTGTATCTGTGTTCATACAGTAGCTTTGCCTCACCATGTTTGACACTCATGTTCCAGACCACATGTTCTAAAGGGGGGTGTTTGTGTGCATGTGCGTATGCAATTGTGAGTTTAAGTATGCTAATGCATTGTCTCAGAGGGTGCAAAACACTCGCCTTCTGCGTTCTGCAGGGGGGTGCTTGCGTGCGTGTATGCGTGTTTGTGCATGTGCTCGTTCACTGATGTATGTGCAGAGTTTAAGCAGCCTGCATCAATTTTCCTTGATGCCTACCTCCCACGTTTTGAAGGGAGGTGCTTGCTCATGTTCGTGCTTGTGTACGTGCGTGCGTGCGTGCGTGTGTGTATGTGCGTGCGTGCGTGCGTGTGTGTGTGTGTGTGTTTGTTTGTGTGTGTGTGTGTGTGTGTGTGAGTGTGTGTGTGGTGTGCGTGCATGTGTGTTTGTGTGCAACACACTTGTGCGCATAATACGGTAAACATGCCTCGTAGGTGCCACAAAGTTTACCTCCTGTGGTTTGAGGGGAGAAGCCAGCTGGGACGGGGGAAGGCTGAGGGCCAGGCTTCCAGGCCCCAGTCATGTCAGGTGGAGAGAGAGCAGGGCCCATGCCAGCGAGCACCACACGTGCTTTGGGCAGGTCCAGCTGGCCGCCCAGGCTCTGTGTGTGTGTGTATGTGTGTGCGTGTGTGTGCGTGTGTATGTGTGCGTGTGTGTGTATGTGGACGGCAGCGTAATTGTCGGTTAGGATCAGGCTAAGGTTTTAAAGGGTGATGTTTCACCAAGACAGGGATGGTGGATTCAATGTCAGTAATGTACAATGCGTGTCGATAATGCATGTTATGCACAATGCGTGTCAGTTTCGCACAATGCGTGTCAGTTTTGCACAATGCGTGTCAGTTTTGCACAACGCGTGTCAGTTTCGCACAATGTGTTTCAGTTTTGCACAATTAGTTTTGCACAATGCGTGTCAGTTTTCCACAATGCGTGTCAGTTTCGCACAATGCGTGTCAGTTTTGCACAATGTGTGTTTGAGTGACGCACATATTGCACAATGTGAGTCACAAGTATGTGTTCCCATTACCGACTTGTGTACCCATTTTAACGCAATGCACGTCAAAGGTGATCGCACAAGTGCATGCCAATCAGTACTGCAACAATGTGTGTCACAGGTAGATGATGCTCTGGAGTGCAATGGTCCTTCATGCAGTGGCTTCAAATGGTTTAGGCAGCGTGCACAGGGAAGTTCAATGTGCTATTCGTTGATCAATATGCCTTGCACAAGATGTTTAGGAGATGAAGAGGGCAGTGGAAAGATAGGTTATGCACTGCAACATACAATCCTTGACACATGAAAGCTTGCAAGATGGCAAGTGCGTACAGACGTGAAAGCTTGCAAAGTGTCAGCAGCTCGCGACACAAAAAGAGAGATTAGCAACAACACTACGTTTCTCTGGCCGAGCAGGTGCATTCGTCAGTACAAGATTAAGCCTCAGAGACAGCTCCACCTTGAAATGAATTCAGGTCAAAAATGAGGGTTTCCTTCCTACATTGTGCGTGTTGCGTGCGTACGTGTGCGTAATGTAAGCCATAGCAGGGAGCTCTGCGTAACACACACAAAAAGGTTGCTGCATTGCCTGGCGAGGCCATATCCCTAGATGTGCAGTATGATGATGAGGCGCACTTCCAGTCCCAATGTTGATGAACACGCCCAACCAGGCGAACTGCAGTGTTGGTGAACACGCCCATCAGGCGGGAACTCGTGCCCTCAAACTTATATCCGTCTAGTATCCCTATACTAGCATCAGCAATCCCAAGAAAGGACTGAGGCTCAAGTGCATGTAACTGAGCCCTCTCAAACCAACTGTGAGCAGGTCGCCTAGCACGCACCTGTGCAAGCGACACTAGCCTGAGGGCGTTGACGAACTGGGGCTTGTTCAGCTTGGGGGTCCCCCCCGAGGCCATCTCCCACACCTGAATGACAAGGTACACACAAGGCAAGCAGTCTTCTTCAAGATGCACGAGCATGGCTTTGATTATCCCATCATACAGGCACACCTTCCTTCTCCTTCCCTCAAATCCCTTGAACAAAAACTGGTAATGCTGTGCATGTGCTCCTGTGCGTAGTTGCGTTTGCACACTTGCCTGCCTCAGCACAGCCGTGGGCAGGCCGGACCGGCCAAAGAATTTCACAGCTTCTCCCCCCGACACTGCGCCATCCTTGTCCACATCCGCTGCCGTGAAAGACGCATCAATGAATTGCGGATCCATTTTTTAAAACGTTCCCGATGCAAGTAATCAACAAAAGCCGTAGAAGTAAAATATTTAATGAATGGTTGTCGTAAAATTAGAACAATGCATAAGGATGACGCCCTTTTATTGAAGACGCGCCCTGATCTTCTTCTTCACGCCCTCCCTCTCTCGTGAGGCATGGCAACTGAGGCAACACAGCATGCCATCAGGCGGATCAGGTTTCTGGACAGGGAGGGTGTGCCAGGTGCGTATCTGGTACAAGACACAAAGAGCTCTTCTTGTCTTCCCTCTCATTCTCTTCTTGTCTTCCCTCACAGTGTTCATGCAGAATCAAAATGGACCGTGCCCCTTGCTTGCCATGTAAGTGTGTGTGTGTGTGTGTCTGTGTGTGTGTTCTGTGTGTGTGTGTGTGTGTGTGTGTGTGTGTGTGTGTGTGTGTGTGTGTGTGTGTGTGTGTGTGCGTGTGTGTGCGTGTGTGTGCGTGTGTGTGCGTGTGTGTGTGTGTGTGTGGGTGTGTGTGAGCGTGTGTGTAAGTGTGTGTGTGTGTGAGAGTGTGTGTGTTTGTGGGTGTGTGTGCGGCGTGTGAACGTGCGTGTGTGTATGCACGTGTGTGTATGTATGTGTGTGCGTGTGGAGGATGAGATAAACATTGTGGTTGCCATTGTGCTGAGGCCCCCTGCAGATTGCTCCTTGGTAGAGGTCTCATACGAACAAAAAATACGGCCCCTCCTTCGCGCACCCTCTAGCAACTCAACCAACGCCTCTCCTTGCCTGTTCCAGAGCTAATGTTCTGGCTCTCAGGAACCGTCTGCCTGTGCCTGCTACCAGCACGTCCCTGTCCACCTCACGTCTGATCTCTATGGTGCGTGAAAGGACGGTGTCCAACTTGCTGTTGTCTAATTATCGCTCGTCATAAGAATCCGAAATTGTCTCCATCACTGCACTAGGTTAGGGCAAGCGTTCTCTACCTAAATGTACTAGCAAACATATTACAATGTACATGCACTACACACGTGCACACACAAATACACACAAATACACAAACACGCATACTCACAGACACGCACGCACACAATCACACACACTCACACTCACACACACACACACACACGCACACACACACGCACGCATATACACATGTACACACACGTACAGGTGGCCGAGCTCATCCTGGACGCAGATGTCCCCAGCGTGGCAGAGCACAATGAGTACGAGGCCCACCTTCGGGCCAACATTGATGATGCCTTACACGTGTTGGGGAAATGTGCTACTGGCATCGACGTGAATCTGAAGTTCAACAGCCCTCTGGCTTTCGAGCCCACGCCCGAAGTGGCCATTTTTGACTTACTGGGCATCACTCTGGTGCGTTCTGCTCATGTGTAGGGTTGGTTAGAACTGAACATATACATCATTATTGCACCGTATATTTGGTGACGTCCCTGCCGAAAGTACTGTGTATACACCGTATGTATACGGCTCTGGCCAACCCTTCTCATGTGCCATTGCCAACTGATCATCAAGCCATCCTTACGGGGTGCCATACCTGCTCAAGCATGTGAGCGTGATAAAATTTGGCAAGAGCTGCAAGGCGTAATTACATAATCATCCGGAAAAATTCATGCGGCCTTAAACACTCGGTGTGAAGTATCTGCGGCCTGCTTGAGGTCCTTCAATTGCCTCCCCCCCCACCCCCCCCCCTCCTGCTCACTTGAAAGAGTATTCTCACCTCATTGCATGCTCCCCATGCATATACTACTAAACTATAGCTTGGACACTGTCCTTTCTATGTCACAAGCACAGACCTTCCTGCTTGCACGTGTGTACGTATGCAGGTGCACGGTTGGCTGGTTGATCCCCAGGACACACAGACCGCACGAGCGCTCGGCTCCCGCTCTTACAACGAGGTACGCATTCAGCCATGCCATTCATTGCTTGCTGCCAGCTGATAGATGTTGGCTGATAAGTAGCGCATGGACATCGCTCTTACTGCGAGGTACGCATCCAGCCATACCAGTCATTGCTTGCTTGCCAGCTGAAGGATGTTAACTTGGAAATAGCGCATGGACGTTGCTCTTACTGCGAGGTACGCATCCAGCTGTGCCCTCCGGTGCTTGCAGTTTGGCTACAGGCTGTGGGTTGAAGAATTGCACTGTATTAGCTCGTACACCTATCTGAGGGCAGTGTGGTGAGCGTTTGGTGTACTCTCATGCATGAGGAGCAGTACTGTGTCATGCGTGCGTAACAGTACTGTGCCATGCGTGCGTAAAAGTACTGTGCCATGCGTGCGTAACAGTACCGTGCCATGCGTGCGTAACAGTACCGTGCCATGCGTGAATAACAGTACCGTGCCATGCATGCGTAACAATACTGTGCCATGCGTACGTAACAGTACTGTGCCATGCGTACGTAACAGTACTGTGCCATGCGTACGTAACAGTACTGTGCCATGCGTGCGTAACAGTACTGTGCCATGCGTGCGTAACAGTACTGTGCCATGTGTGAATAACAGTACTGTGCCGAGCCTCGTTGAGGCTCGCCGAGCCTCGCTGGCAAAATCAAACACCCTATTTACCCACCCTTATGCACTTATGCATGAGTAGCAG
>Ga0307947_1000707_pt1:0-10000 | contig 24499 bp, 29 predicted proteins | sample OrgLakmetagen232_FD_201840 | JGI IMG/M metagenome (GOLD analysis project Ga0307947, IMG submission 201840) | Saline water microbial communities from Organic Lake, Antarctica - #232 | ecosystem: Environmental > Aquatic > Non-marine Saline and Alkaline > Saline | place: Antarctica: Organic...
AGCACACACACACACACACACACGCTCACACACTCTCTCTCACACGCTCACACACACACACACACACACACACACACACACACACACACACGCACGCACGCACGCACACGAGCACACACACACGCACGCACACGAGCACACACACACACACACACACACACACACACACACACGAGCACACACACACGCACGCACACGAGCACACACACACACAAACACACACACACACAGACACACACACGCACATACGCACACACATACACACACACAAAAATACACACACGCATACACGCACATGCACATACACACGCGCACACAGACACAAGCACACTCATACACACACACACACACACACATACACTCACAAACACATACACGCATACACACACGCGCATACATACACACGGGCGACACACACACCTGCACACACATCGATACACACATTGACAAACATGCACACATCGACATACACGTGCACACACACTTGGCTCGACCCTTAGAAAATTTGTGGCTGGAAAAGAACCAAAAAAAATTGCAGGCAGTGAAAACCACTCCCCACATTGGATCAAGGAAAAGAAAGCCACTATGGTAACAAGTACCGTAAAACTCCTTTACCAGCAGACTAACAAGCCCGGGTCAGAGAGGCCAAATAGAGAACTAAGAGGGGAAAAGAGCTTTGTCTCCACGGGTACATGCAGCAGTAAATGGCTGGCTATGCAAATCCTCCAAATTTCCGGAACATCTCAAGCAATATTAAATCAAAGTGGTTCTTTCCACCCCCCTATTCAGATAGAAACTGATTTATTTTCCGCTGTTTAGATGTTGTGCTGGTTGCTCCCCTCTCCGCAAAAAACACGGGAACAACAAGAAGCTATGGACGGGAGTGGGTTTTTGGAGTGGCAGGGGCAGGCAGCTCATGTAGGTCGAGAGCACCTCAACAGCACCGCCAGCTAACAATAGAGCCGCCATCCAGACAGCATGAAATTGTGACTTGACTCTCAAGAAAGAGTCAAGAGGCTTGCCCCCAAGCTATACGTCTCCACCTGTCAACGATGCTAATCTTGTTCATCCCAGACCCTGAATCATGCTGGCTGTGTAAAAAGGAAAAAAGAAGAAAAAACTACGCAGGCAGTGGAAATCACTCCCCACATTAATTAAGGGAAAAGGAGCCATCTTGGTACCGGGTGCTGTGGCAATGTGCACTTCTGGGAGTATAGGGTCATCTGAGGGGGATTCGGTATCGTTTCCTTGTTTCTTCATGTTGAGATCAAAGTCAGTGATCAAGTACTTGCAGCGTCCAGTGGCTACAATGTCTGCTTGCGTGTTGGGGGCTGGATGTCAAAGTTGACTATGTTTCAAGTTTGATATCATAGGGCTGCTAGGAGTTTCTTTCTTGGTTGGCTGAGAACCCTTGTTTTGAAGATCATAAAGGTGTGTGTCTGGAGCAGGTTTAGATAGGTCTGGCGTGGTAATTAGCTCCATACTTTTTAAGATTACGTCTTAAGCTTTCGTCAGTATCTTGCAGTCCTTCTGGCTCCCAGGTTGGATTCCACGGAATTTTTACCAACTCATTCTTTAGAGATCTAAAGTTTCAAAACTCCATTTCTTGTTCGTTTAGGTTAACACAGGCTGGGCAGGCCCATGTATCATTGGTGTCAATAGCCTCTCGCTCATTGGCAGTGTAGCAGTCAGTTTTTAGTAGGCACTGCCAATGGTAGGTACGATTACTGACGTCGCATATGTCATGTATTTAAAGCTTTAAAGCAAATCCAGTGATTTGAGTCCTAGATGGTAGGAGCATATTTCACAGGATGCACATGCAATATCGGTGCAGGCAGCAGCTTAAGTGGTATTGGGCACAAATCTATCTGCTTTGAAAAGGGTTAGGGCCCATTTTATAAAAACCATAGGCATCATAGGAGCGTAGTGTGCGTGGTATTGCTTCTGTCTTTCTGGGGGGCCAGAAACCCTACCCCTTCTGTTGCAAGTGTGAAACTTCCAATCGTCCATGTGGTGGACGTCCAAATTATCATGATAAAGCATGTATATGGCCTCATTGGGTGTTATAGAGAAGGCCCTGTCGTTCTTGTGCGTCCAGAGTTCTTGTTGGGTGTGGGTGGTGCGCAAGTCAAAATTAATGCAATTCCTGCTAGCATGTACATGAGCCAGATCTGGTCAATTCCTTGTTTAAAACAGGGCAAAGAGATGGACAGCCCAGTTCAGAAGTGGCTGCTGACAGTGTTAAAAAGAATCCTTGGGGTCAGGGACACTACTCCTTCTTGGTGCATTATGCAAGAGTGTGGCCTTTAGCCCTTACAGTTCAACTGGTTTTGTGCCACAATGCGTCTTTACAATTCTCAATTCTCTGACTCAATGCAACAGCACTACTTCCAAATAAGTTTTACATGATGACATGCGACTGGGCTCTGGGCCTGATGACTTCTTCCAATGTTTTCTCAGCCAAGAGTGAAGAATAACTACGCAGGCAGTGAAAACCACTCCCCACATTAACTAAGGAAAAGGAGCCACTTTGGTACCGAGTACCGTAAAGCTCCTCCACCGCGAAAAGGAAAGGAAAGTCAATGGGGATCAGGAGGGTTGCAGGCTTGGCCTGAAACTGGCTCCTGATGAGAGTTGATAACAGTACTGGAAAGGGCACGTCTGGTATGGACAAGTTTAGCAGCAAAGTTCACAGAGTGCACATGGAGCTTGGAGGTGAGCTTCTTAACTCTTTGAGAATCAAGACCCAGTTCTTTGAAAGGCTTCAGAGTGTGGGTGTTGTAGATGGTGCCGCCCACACCCAAAAGGATGATGTGAAGAGTAACAGAGGCTCCTTGGAGAAAGTTGCAAGTACCTCCTCACAGTACTTGATCTCGACGAGGTGGATGTCACGCCGAGGTTTGCTGAGGTCTTTGGGTCGGTGCTGTCTGGGGTTGGTGGCTCTACTGGTGGCTGGAGGTGCTGCTAAGGTGCTCCCAGTCTCCCTCAATTGCCCCATGCCATTTCGAAGAACCCACCCCCCTACATTAGTTTGTTGTTTTTGTGTTTTGCAGCGCTGGGAGTAACCAGCACAAAATCCGGGTGGCTGGAGGTAATTCTGTCTTTATCTGGGAAGCGGGGTGGGAAGAGATATTTGGGAACAATTCTACTTTCAGCTGTTTCAGGAATCTGGAGATTTTGCATGGTCATCCGGTCGTTGCTGCCTATATCTTTGGAGACAAGAATGCATGATTCTAAGGAGCCTGTTTTGCTGATAGCCTTTAAGATCATGCGGCATGCTAAGTTGTGTCTTTCGGTGATCATGATCCTTATTTGCGTGTGTTGGCACCCAGAAAGGATGTACAGGGCACTGGCTACTTGTGGGCAGGGGGGGCAAGTTTGACTTGTTGAGAGTTTAGAGTTTACAATACCGCATGCTTTTGATTATATTGGGTGCCTGTTCTGTACAAGAGTATATATTCTAAGAAACCCATTGACCTCAGTCGTTTTGTTGTAGACCTCAGAGAGAGACACTTGGAGTTTTGGACAATCTATTCTGATAGCCCACGAGAGCACAACAGCAAAATCCTCACTTACAATAGATGGTGTGCATCGCCCCCAAAAAAAGCCCTGGCTACTCGTTCTCCCTACAGCCTTACCAAGTACATGTTCCTAGACCTCCCACGAGATGTCTTTCGTCGTGTTGCCCGTTTCAGAATGCGTGTCCACACCCTTCGCTTTAAGACCGCAACATGGAACCCCAGCTCCTCCCCTACCTGTGATTTGTGTGAAACTGATGATGACGTCCAGGATGAACAGCGCGCTATTTTCCATTGCACACACCCCCATACAGCATTCGCAGGAGATATGAGTCCTTATTCTCAGAGGCAAGATCACAGGATGTTTCTACTTTTTTGCACCGGAACAACAACAAACTCTACTTTTTCTGCATGAGCAGGCTAGCAGTCGCACGCTTTGACTGAAGACCTTTCCTTGTAACCATGTAATGCGCAAGGGGGGCACGTCGGAAAGGTCAGGGCTGTTGATTCAATGGGGTTGAATCAACAAAAAGCGTTGATTTCTAGTTGATCGTTGATTCAAGCGGAAATCAACTGCTGTTCTGGTTGATTCAACCAGACAGTTGATTCGAGCAGTAATCAATGAGAAACGGTTGATTTTTAATTGATTCCTGGTTGATCATTTATTCAAGCAGGAATCAACTGCTGGTTTCCTTGATTCATCCACACAGTTGATCCAACCAGCAGGAGTGGTTGATCTGAAATTGATTGTAGGTTGACCGTTGAATCAAGCAGAAATCAACTGCTGTATTCAAGCAGCGGGCAATAGGCCCCTTTTTTAAATTGGTCAGTAAAGCAACGAGTGCTAGCTAGGGGCAAGCATGAGACGTTTAATACTAACGGAAGTACAGCTGAGTGTTTCTGTTTTTTCTTTTAGTATTATTTGGTTGGTAACTTGAACTTGGGGAGAGGCAATGTCTAGTTTTACACATCATTTACAGGTGTGGATGGTTAAATGTTCGATTACAGTTGTGGCGTGCCTGTTTTTTTACTGTTTGCAATGACTTCCCCCATTTGGCTTGATTCAACCATGAACTAAAGAAAAGGCGGCTTGAATCAACCACAGATCAACTGCGGTTGATTCAACCAGAAAAGGTACCCACCACGAAATGAATCAACCAGGCTTGATTCAACCATCAACTAGAGAAAAGGCGGCTTGAATCAACCACAAATCAACCGCGGTTGATTCAACCATCAACTGCAGTTGATTTCAAATTGATCTCCAATTTATTCAAGCGGAGATCAACTGCGGTAGATTCAACTAGAAAAAGTTACCCACTGCGAATTGCATCAATGGCCAAAATCAACCACATTTCTGGTTAATTCAAGCGGCAATCAACAGCCCTGACTTTTCCGACGCAGACTCAGGCTAGGTAGGCATTGGGTTGATCAAGGAGATCGTGCCCCTACAAGAATGCCTGAAGTTCGAAAAAAGGGCTTAAAGTTTGACGAACTTTTCATAGCTTGCAAACGGCATTTTTAGGGTTTGTTTAAATGTGTGAAAGTTTGCAAACCCGAACTTTTAACCAAACCCCAAACTGAACAACCCTGGTTATTGGTAATAGGCTAGAAGATGCCTTAGTGTGTTGCTGAGCGTGGTCGTGTTGCAGGTGTTGCGTGGGTGGACATACTCTGTTGAGGTTGAGTGTTTGCAGAATCAGGGGACACGTCATCATGATGATGAGTCAATGTAATGACACGTGTACCCTCCTGATCCTTGTTGATTTCCTTTTTTTCTGTGGTGGAGGACTTTAACGGTACTCAGCACCAAGTGACTCTTTTTCTCAAGAAGCATGCAATGCGGGGATGGCTTCACTGCCTGCATTATTATTTTTTCCGTTCCTATTTGCTCCTTCGGCCATGCCAGGCTGGAGGCCTTTGTAATCCAAACTAAACTGAAACTATTTGCTCCTTCGGACCTCAAATACACATCAACAATGACAAAGAGGGGCCTGAAAGGATGTTCCTGATAGAGCGGCTGGACCAGGTTTCAGTAGTGCTAGGCCGAATTAGACCCTCTGGCCGGCAATCCGCCAGATCCGCAGGCAGTAGTGTGCGTGTTGTTCCAATTTTAGTAATGATCTGGCTCTGGCTAGTGTGAGCGCTAGCTACAAATCACTCCCTGATATACGCTGGTTGTCATTCTCATACTTTTACTTTATTGCAGGGAGATGCTTGTCACTACCTGCGTAGTTTTAAAATTTTCCAAATTTCAATGATTCGTCAGGCGGCAATCACACAACAAACTCAACAAATTGCAAGTCTACTGGTTTTAAGAACGCGATCAATATTGCAATTTGACAGCCCTGGTACACTACACTTCAAGCAACAAATATTTCCTGCTCAATGGCTGCCTCGCGTGCATCCAGCTTGTACCATTGCAGTAGTGCCCTACACACAGCAGTACAAAGTAAAGGATTTGATTTGGTGGACCCACTGATAATGAGCTCAATGGAAGGATTTACGCAGGGTTTACAACGGGGATTTCCCGGCAGCCATAATTGTTAGGCTTGAAGGAAGTTAAAGGCAGTATGGGCCTTCCGCCTGAACTGTTGTAATCCTGACAGAGGGGACCCCATCCATACGGTAAGTAATTTAAGTAAAGGTGCAGTGTGTGTAAACGTGCGTGCGTTAATACGTGTGAAGTAGGTGTATCTACTCCTATGTGCATTGTGTGTATGTGCTTGTTTGAGTGTGTGTGCGTGTGTGTGTGTGTGTGTGCGTGAGCATGCTCTTGTACGTTTGCACATACTAGTGTGGATGTACGTGTGTGTGTATGCTGTTTGTGTGTGTATTTGCGCGTGAGTGTGCGCGTGTGTGTGTTTGTGTGCGTATGTGTGTGTGTGCGCGTGTGTGTGTGTGCATATTTGCGACTGTGCCGCCCAAGCGCTAGCAACATGAGAAAAACCCAGAATCACACCCTAACCAGCAGCAGGGAGGCTACCAAGCCAGCCCGACTTGTACTGAGCGTCGGACATACAACGACAGCACCCATTCTCCCTCCCTCATACGCTCTACCTCTCGCACAGCTACGCACTTTGTTCAAGCCACTGCTGGCTTCTATCAACCACAATGCCTATCCGCTATTAACACCCGAGCCTTGCCTCACACATTTGTGCACTTTGTTCTGGCCACTGCTGTGATCAACCATATTTCCCATCCGCTATTAACACAAGAGCCTCGCCTCGCAATAATTTGTGCACTATTTTCAGGCCACTGCCGTCCTTATCCACAAAACGTATCCTGCACTTACTCCGATTCTTGCCTCACACCTACTTGTGCACTTCGTTCAGACCGCTGCTGTTCTCATCCACACCCAGAGTCATCAGCTCGGTGAAAATGTCGCGCTCGCGGAGGTTCAGTTCCTGCACAAAGAAAGCAATTCCCCGTAACGCCAAGCTGGTCAGAGGCGTGTGATAGCTTCAATGATCGGTTGCTTGTGCAATAGGCTCTTAAGTGTGATCACTTGTGCAATAGGCTCCTAGGTGTGATCACTTGTGCAACAGGCGCCCAGGTTCAATGATCACGTGTGTTATCAGTAGAGCACCGTGCAATAGGCCCCTAGATTTAATCACATGTATAATCACTAGAGCAACAGGCTCCTAGGTGTGATGGCTTCAATGATCGCTTGGGTAACAGGCTCCTAGATATATTATTTGTGTAAACATTAGAGCAACAGGCTCCTAGGTGTGATGGCTTCAATGATCGCTTGTGCAATGGTCTTCTAGGTTTGAAATCTCAAATGACTGCTTGTGCAATAGGCTCCTTAGTGTGATTGCTTGTTAGCGCTTATAATAATCGCTTGTGCAACGCCCCCCGTGGCCTTCGCTCCAGGAGACCCAGCTACATACAAGCTTAACTAAGAAAACGCAGGCTTTATTTGCTTGAGGGTGAAAGAGAAGGGCAGAGCACTTGTGACTTGTGACGCATGTGAATGACTTCAGAGACCAGTCACAATGAATTGTGTGCGTCGCCTTTCCTCCAAGCATACGAGGCTTGCAGCACTTCCACAACATGCCTCTCGGGCAATGAGCCTGAAGACTTCTCCACCCACAAACCAAGCAACAAAAGCAGACCTCAGCGCCCATTGACTTTAACACCAAAAAGATGTATCAGATGCCTAATTTTGCTCTTCTCTGCCTTCGGTGTAATAATCAAGGGAGCCTGTGCACAATCTGGATAAATTTGTTAACCCTACTCAAGCTCATCTAGAGATGGTTTGGAACCACAGTAAGTTTGCAAGAAAGGTTGTAAAACTAGGTTATACATGAACATGTGAGCGCACACTTATAGCCAGCCCTGCTTGTCTGTCAATGCTTGGCGCAGAACAGTTGCTGTCGCAAACAAACACACACACACACACTCACACACACATACACACACACATGAACACAAATACACACAGATGCATATGTGTGCAAAAGCACAAACACTCACGTGCAAGTAAGCCTGCATTGCTCCTTGGCCTTGTTGCATCGCACGTTGGAGCGATTGCTGGCTGATGGTGGGCCTGCTAATCTTGTTTTGTGTCCTGGCCGCTCCAGCGTTGGAACCTGTCAGACCTGAAATAAAGCGAGCAAACAAACCCCTCATGTGTACTTTCACCCACGGCTTGTAGCAAAAGAACACACAGAAAGTGTGCAGCACAACTTACAACAGGGTGGGCAACTCAAGAGGGAGTTTGTGTGTGATGAGCACAGCCAGTGAGGGCTGTCATGTGGTTGACCTGGTAGACAACGCTCTCTGCCAAGTCAGTGCTCTCTTTTAAGTAAGTGCTCTCTGCCAAGTAAGTGCAAAGTTGATTGGCTAACTCACTCAGTGACAGTGTGAAATCCTTACTACTTATTAGTGTATTCAGTGGCTTAATCTTAAGCCCAAAAGTACATTCAAGTACACCGACAAGGATTGCACAGTTTCAACATCAGGAAAAAGAGGTGGCCAGCTTTCAACGTTCAACAGTAAGCAGGATGCATCGCACGGCCCCTGCTCCTAAATGTGGAATGAGTAAAGTGGGCCAGAACTGTGTAAATATGTGTGCGGCGATTTAGATGCATACATGCAGTATAGGGAATATACGGCGTGATATGCACACAGTTAAATACCCTACGCGCGTGTACGTCAGCCCAAACTACATGACCATGGTGTATGCATGGATATTGGCTGGGGAAGGCTCAAAGACATTCTGTCATGCAGGGCTTGTCTGCGACTGAAAGCCAACCTTACGCATACCAGAGCTACACAAAGCAACGGCGCACGACAAGTCTATCTAACTAATACACGGTGAGACTCCTCTCAGCTCCCAACTAGCATATCCACAGACCTGCCCGTGCGCGTCTTGACTTGCCACTGTGAACACCACAACCATTTGGTAAACACCACAAGCGACGAGGCATGGCTTTTCATCTACCAACACTCTACATTCTATTCGATGAGGCATGGTTATTCATCCGACGATGAGGCATGGCTACGTTGAGGCATGGCTACGATGAGGCATGCCTATTCATCTACCACATTCTAGCCATTTATGCTCCTGTCTGCACGAACAACAGCTCAAACGTGCACCATGTGCTCTTCAAGCCTGGTTAACGGCCAGCGCTTCCCAGCGCTTTCAGTTCGTTTTGTTTCGCTTCGTTTCGTTTCCCAGCACTTTTGTTTTGTTTTTCCCAGCGCGTTCGTTTTGTTTTAACCTGCCCACACCATTGTTCTTGTTCAATACCCGCACCTGCCACTGGTGTGCTCCGCTGCACAGACGCCTGGTGCAGCTTCTGTACCTTTTGATATACAGCAAGCAAGCAAGCAGCCGAGTGCCCGTGTCCACACGCATACACTCAATCCATGCATACCCTCACACATACACTCCCTTCACACCACCGCGCATACTGAGCGCATTTACATCAACAGCGCCTGCCTCGCTATTTTTTCAATTGCTGTTCATTGATGCTGAGGCAAGAAGGATAGCTCTTGCAGCTGCGATAGCTACTCTTGGTTACATACCTGCTGCTGGTGTGGTTGGTGCGCTGCGTGCTTGTGACCTCTTCGTGGAGTTTGCGGTGGGCCTACTGGCACGGGGAGCTGTAGCAGGTGTTGCGGCAGTGGCAGCTTTTTTGGGCTTTTTTGCGGGCTGTGAGTAGGAGGGGTCTAAATAGCTGGTGGCGGGCTGAAGGGCGGTGAGAGCCCTGCAAGCATCAGAGACAGAGCGTCACGTGAGCGGGTTTAGAACCGTGCGCATGCGGGCCATTGGCGCACGGGGGAAGCATGCACTCAAATGAAAATGCGCGCATTGGATTTCAACATGCGCGAGGGTGCAAAGCCATGTATACAGGTGGGGGAGCTCTGTGCGTGCAATAATTTTGGATGTGGTGCGGTGTTAGCAGCAGTTGCACAGATTATTTGCATCAATCTTGAATCACGGGTCATGATTGATACGCTACAGGCAAACATGG
>Ga0307947_1000707_pt1:12500-24499 | contig 24499 bp, 29 predicted proteins | sample OrgLakmetagen232_FD_201840 | JGI IMG/M metagenome (GOLD analysis project Ga0307947, IMG submission 201840) | Saline water microbial communities from Organic Lake, Antarctica - #232 | ecosystem: Environmental > Aquatic > Non-marine Saline and Alkaline > Saline | place: Antarctica...
CTCCTTCTAAGAATGACAGGACAGTGCTACGCTGTCTAGGAATCAATCAGACCGATGAAATGTATTTCTGGGTGTGGAACGGACAGACATCGCCTAGGTATCGTCCATCAAACATGCATACTAACAGAAGTGTGGTGCTATATGGACAGAATATATGTGTAGTGCTGGTCACAGTTGCACACATGTCTGATTTAAATTTCAGCAGGCACGGAGCAAAAGCAGGACGATGGCAGCGAAAGGGAGCTCATGGAAAAGGAGTTGGTCATTGCCTACATGAAATCCAAGCTCGGCAGGTGATAGCTTGATGTAGGACGCTTATTTTGTTGGCGCTTAATTGCACACATGCACGCTGTGGTCGATGCGCTTTGTATAAACAGGTGATGGGGGAAAACCCCATCTTCAAAGCTATGGAGCATGCATGCACACGCAACGTGAGATGCCTCTAGGCAAGCTCTCGCTCTCTGTAAAGAGCAACAGGGCTGCAAAAAATAATACAAGCTAGTACAGACAAGCAAAGCCTGGCAACACCTAAAATCCAATGCCATTGTTCCCTTGATTTTCCTTTTTTCAGGTACCAGGCCAACGGTGACAAGCTGCAACTGGAAAATATACGTCTGGGTGAAGACCTTGATATCCAAAAGCTCAACCTCCGTGACATTAACGAGTTTTTGACCAATGAGTTGAAGGTGTGACGAAACATGGTGGACAACGCACTGGATGACTGTTAACACATTGCCATCTGAGACTGTGCCATGCGCATAATCTTACCCTGGGTGTCTTGGACGGAGCAAGCCTGCCTGGAAACATTGTAAATTCACCTGCAAGCCTTTTATATCCAACTCGCCTGCCAGCTCATGAGAAACTCCCTCACACTGCCACCTTTCTGCGGATCTTGCAACCGTCCTCGTTGCTTTTGTGTTTTTAGGCGCGCTCACTGACCACCAACGCTTTGGAGGCCAAGCTGTATGATCTGAATCAAGCCATGGAGGAGCTGTCAAAAAGCAGTGAGGTGAGCAATGGGCAAAAGGGGTGAGCACGCTACTATCACAGCCTGAGTAGTTCATGATGTTGGTTAGAATCAAACTGGCCCATACACCACTCCATTGTGCTGTCCAATTTCAACTGCAGGCTGCTATGGCAAAGCTGAGGTCTGAAAAAGACGAAGAAATTGCAGCGCAAGCAGAAATCCTCGCTGATTTTAATAAGAAAGCAAGGATCATGCAGGTGAGTTGCTTATTTTGGCGTTTGCTCCTGCATGTTGACCTTAGTCATCTGCCTGTTACCAAGCAGATGGTCAACACACAACACAACACAAGGCCTTGAGCTCATTCGTGCACGCTTCTCTGAGACCACATTATACACTCTTCTCCACTGTACCGTCTACTTTTCAGTACATGCTTCTCCATTATACGCTTTTCCACGATATGCTTCTCCACTGTATGCTTCTTCACTATCCACCTTTCCACACTTTGATTCTCCACTGTACGCTTTTTCATTGTACCCCTCTCCTCTGTACGCCTTTCTAGGACCACATAGACAACAAGGAGCGGATGGATGCCGAGCTGGCAAGCTTGAAAGCTGAGATCAATTCGTTAAAGACAGAATTCGACCACAAGCTGATGTGCGTGTGCCTCCCGCTGTATTGTTGCATCCTAGGGCATTTACTATGCAACCTGAATGAGCTGTGCTTACGTTTTGACAATGAAATAGTATATGCAGCGATCCTGTTTCTTGACATAAATAGGGTTGGCCAAAACCATACATACATACGGTGTGTATACGGTATTTTTGGCAAGGAAATCACCATACATATGGTCATACACGGTGTAAATACATGGTTCTGGCCAACCCTACACATAAAGCATGCTTGAGTTGGATCCACATTGAGTTGGATCCACATTGCTAGATAATCTGCCTTTGCTTCTGATGTTGCCTAATCATGCAAACAGGCTGCTGACCAGACATGTAAGGGGTTCTTTCTATGTTCCTTTCTGCAGAGACGTAGATCGCCAGCACATCCAGGACAGAGAGAAGTGGAAGCGTGAAACTGCTGCCAAAATCAAGGATACCAAAATTAAAATGATGAAGCTCACAGGCAAGTATGCTTGCTGGTTGGAGCAGGACGGCAGTGTACATGTTTTGTGTAGCAGGTGTTAAAGCAGTGTTGGCACTCCTCGCCCTGCAGATAATCAGCTGGAAATGACAACCAAACGCACAATCATGGAGAATGAGCAGATGAGCGTTGAGTTGAGCTACCAGAGCCGGCAGACAGAAAAGTTGATGAGCAAGAACACGGTAAGTACAGTCATGGGTCATGGGCTTTTCTGTTCAGCTTTACAAATGTAGATTAGTATACTTAACCGATTGTTGTATGAACGGGTAGCCGCTAATGGTTCAAAACTTGATCTTCAACACGACCTGACTCATGTCTCAGGGTAATTGCACCAGTGGTACGCGGTTTGAATGGGAGGCAAGTGCTCACATTTTCGCATGAGAGGGCAGTGAGCTGAAGGCGTGTTCTCAGGCATGCACGCACTTGCACACCAATTTATGCAGTAGCAGGTGCTTGTAAATGACTCACAGTCGTACACACACACCATTACACACACACGTATACACACACACGCACGTGCACACGGTGCAGGTGCTTGTGGATGAGAACGCTGACCTCAGGCGCCAGCTGGGCTTGTCCAAGCAAACCGAGGAGGAGCTGGCACGCAGGAACAATGTGTACCAAAGAACAATTAAAAGCCTGGTAGGCACCTAGTGCTCCTCGTTGGATTTGCGTGAACTCACATGTGCCTAGTGCAACGTTTATTGATTGTACAAATGCCTTTAAATACAGTTTTGGGTGCCTTATGACTTGTGATCTTCATGCGCGCAACCTATGCTGAATGCTCCCTTTGCCTGATAAAATGAGTGAAGCTTTGCGAGAGCTCATAGGTAGTTTGTGGCTTATTGCTCACAAGTGCTTCCTCACATCGCACTTTACACATGCAGCTTAGGTAGGGTTGGCCAGAACCATATATATACGGTCATGTACGGTGTTTTGTTCTGGCAAACCTAAGCCTAGGTGGTGCAACTCCAAACGACATCCTGAACCCTGATCCATGCCGTTGATTACACTCTCTATTGCATCTATGCAGCTGGGCAAACTGATCCATGCCGTTGATTACACTCTCGTTTGCATGCAGCTGGGCAAACTGATCCATGCCGTTGATTACACTCTCTTGCATCTATGCAGCTGGGCAAACTGATCCATGCCGCTGATTACACTCTCTATTGCATGCAGCTGGGCAAACTGATCCATGCCGTTGATTACACTCTCTATTGCATCTATGCAGCTGGGCAAACTGATCCATGCCGTTGATTACACTCTCTATTGCATGCAGCTGGGCAAACTGATCCATGCCGTTGATTACACTCTCTATTGCATCTATGCAGCTGGGCAAACTGATCCATGCCGTTGATTACACTCTCTATTGCATGCAGCTGGGCAAACTGGATGAGCAAGGCACGCAGCAGGATTCCAATGGCTCTGTTGTCAAGGCAAGTTGCTTATCAGCTCTTCCTGATATAGCTTGCTTGAGCTCTACAACCTACAACACTGTGGTTTGGTACCAGACCAGAAAGGGGGAAAAGGCCATTCGGGATCAGTTTTATCCTTTCATCTGCTTTACTCTTTGTTGCCATGGGTACGTCCCATTCACCCTCCTTACCTCTGTTGAGTTATGACGCAACGCAGCTTACCAATGTCGTTGGCCAGACTTTGCTTCTGAAGCCAGAGGTTGAAACTTACCTCCCACCCAGAAACTAATTGTGTTGTGCACGAAAGCACATGCTTAGAATGCATACAAGATCGATGCAATGCCCCTTGTGGCTTGCTTGCAGTCTTGCCATACATAAACAGAATAGAATGGATTGGATTTGCTGAATAGTTCAACCTCACAACACGACAGATTAATGGTCACACTCCAAATTGAATCGTGTTGACGGAAAAATGATGACCTGTGTCACATCTCAGCCCAGACACTGCCTCATCACCAATTAGGGAACAAGAGCAACTGTTAGGACTGCACAGGGGTATGAACAATTCTTTCGATGGGGTTAAATTGCTGCAGGAGCTTGAGGATCGCGCCTCTGACTTGGAGTCCCAGCTGTCACTCATGCAGTTGCAGCTGGAGGAGCAGCAGCACCAAAAGAAGGAGGTGTGTGTGTGTGTGTGCGGGAGCGCACGTTTGTGCAAGATACGTGTGTGTTTGTGCATGTGTGCATGTTTGTGCATATGTGTATGTTTGTGCCACACCAAGGTTTTTGCCATAATACCTATCAGAAAGTGGACGCTCTAAGCTGGTCTCAACCCTATTTTCACTGCTCCTCTGCTCATACGTTGCTTTTGGTGTATGGACTTCTTGCAGATGGAAAACCAACTTGAGGTCAAAAGCTCTGAACATGATGACCTGATCAAGTCGTACGACAGCACTGCTCAATTTCTGATCCAGGTGGGCTCATGTATGCTATACGTCCAAAAATACTAGTAGTTCAAAATGTGTTCTATCCAGCTACAACTAACAACGTCCTGGTGAATAACTGATAGCTGAGGTTGGCTTGCTCTCTGGAGAGGTCAGGCTGGTGTTTGCGATCTTACCACTGAGGTTTTTACTCTTTGGAGATCTTTTTAAAACGCCTGCGTCTTTTCTGCCGGCTTGGTATGCAAAATAAGGTAAGGTAAGGTAAGGTAAGGTTACATTGCTGTATATGCCTCTGGTGGGCATTTGAGCGGAAGCTTGGTAAAAAGCCTGTAACCAAACCAAAAAACCGCTAGAAAAATCAAGGGAACAGGGCTAGGCACTTAGCTACAAAAAAGGCAACACCAAAAATATCAGGTTGGTTCATAACCTGCCGGTTTGGTATGCAAAATAAGATGTGATCTTAAAGCTGATTGTTGTCTCCTTTTTGCGTGTGCACTTCTCTGCTTGGGGCCAAACACAAAGAAGGGAGCCTGAAAGACAGCCGGAAATTGTCTTAAGCCACAAAACCACGATTCTTCTGCGTGCAGGCTTGGACACACATCCATAGTGAACAAATGCAGTTGTGACCAACACCCGCGCCATCTTTAATCCCACTTATGCTGCAGTGTGCGGCTACCCCGATACACACGTACTGTTATGTTTGCTTTGCATCATCATGCATGCATCTGGCTTCCAATCAGTTCTCCTGCACTCAGTTTTCCTGCAACATATGGATGGTGTGCGTGACAGTTCATCAGCATCCAAGTGCTGTCTTCGTGTGCCATGCAAGCACCTGCACCAGCAACGTCTAGCGTCATCCTGCATACACACTGATGCATGGAGTGCATATGGCAAGAACGTCACTGCTGCTGCATCGAACACTGAGCTGAACATACACAAACAAATGCTTTAAACAGCCGCTCACTCTCTATCACATGCACGTCAGGCAAACTGCTTGTTCTTCTTGTGTAACACGTCCACCGCAGTGCATGGAGGATGTGCGTGGAAAGTTTGTCCAGGCAGATGCAGACCCTAGCAGCAACCTGCAGCAGCCTTTAAAAACGTTTCAGTATCGGGAGCTGTCACGCGCCAACTCGGCCTCGTCTTCGGTTGGGCCTGCCTCTGTTGTTGGGCCGCTTGTCGAGGCTCCCTCCTTTCAGGCAGCTGCAGACATCACTGTATTGCCAGGTGAGTGTCAGGGTACTGCAGAAATGCAAACTACCCAATTAGTCCACAGGGGGAAAGAAACTACTGGCTCCGGCCCTTGGTTGTTGTTGATATGATAGTGTGGATGGTGTTCTGGCAGGAGCTGGTTACAGGTTTAAAGGTGGAATATCTGGCTGCGGATCAAAACAATACACAAATTGGATGCAAGCAGCCTTTCAGTAAGGACTGCTTTCTATATACCGGATACAGCGTGCGACATGGCTGCACATTGCCATCAAGACCTATTGTTGGCTTTATTTCTATTACGTTTGCATCGTGAGATGGCGGTGGATTATTTACAAGGCCGGATCACAACTGCTAAGGAATCAGGTCCTCACAACTGCCCAGAAAAGGAAAAATATATATATACATACAAATATTCAAAGGTATAAACTAAAGTAGACAAGTAGGGGGAAGCATCGCAAGCGATGCTGAAAAGTTGGCGAAGCCTTTTGCGCTGTGAACTGGCAACGTGTGTGTGCTTTGTGCCTGCTTATACATGTATGTTTGTGTGTGTGTGTGTGTGTGCGCATGTGTGTGCGTATGTGCGTGCGTATGTGCGTGCGGGCATGCGTGTGTGCGTGCGTGTGTGCGTGTTTGTGTGTGTGTGTGTATGTGTGTGTGTGTGTGTGTGTGTGCGCGCGCGTGTGCGCGTGCATGCATGCCTTCAACCTGTCAGTCAAACATGGAGACTCGCATCCTCTCAGAACACGCTCCCATCGTCACCGCGTCATGAAACATAAATTTCTAAGTCCCTTGCAACTTGAATTGTGGAAATCTGTGCACCCAGTCGTGTGCTTGCATGGAGCAGCAAACTTTCCGTCCGCGCCTCTCCTTGGCCCCGGACCCAGCAGGCACACTCAGAAATGTCTCCTGTCGGAGTCTGTGCTTTCAGATGATGTTCGGGGGGCATGGGCTGGGCTGAGCGGGCAGCTTCCTCCAGCTACCAAACATTGAGTCACTTCTTTCCACAGCACTGCTCACTGCACCCCTGGTCACCAAAACTTGTATGCCCCGACAAAAAGTTTTGCTTGGCCTGCCTGCCAAGTTTCAGACCTGGACGTTGGCTGCGTGGCTCTGGCCAGGCCCTGATTCTCAACTTTCCAAACTTTCGTTCCGGGGTGCGCCCAGCAGCACCACCCCCTGCCTCTCCCCTCCCCCTGACACCGCAGGGCTGCCTGATTTGTATGTCTGGGTCACTGTGCAAGTTTTGGGGGCGGGGGATGCGCTGGGCGGGCCTGCGCACACTGGTTTGAACTTTGGTGGGAATCCGGCAAACCTAGTGGCTGCGCCCCATGACTGGGGCTTCGCCAAAATATTAAACTCAAACTAAGAAGGAATAGCAGTTGTGAGGACTAAGTAAATGAAAAGATGGAGAAACTGGAGAGGAACTCAGATAAAAAGCAAGAGTGATATGAGAGAGATCACTTTGCTTCACTTCAAGAACTGGAGTTCAAGTGTTACAAACTGAACTCAGCAGTGTTCAATGCTTCTTTATGATAGTGCAACTGTTGGCAATCTTCTTAATGTTTGATTGCTTCAATGCTCTTGCGTATTCATCACATGTGGTCATGCATCGGCCCAGACGTGCTGCATGTTCTGTGCACAGACCTGTCGCTATGTTGATGACGCATGGAGCTACTACTAACCGCACAAAACCACACATGTCAGGCCGGCTGGACGATCTCAGCATGGAGCAGCGCGAGCGTGTGTTGGCGCACCTGTTAGAAAGGCTGCATGTGCAAGCAGCTTCCGTTGCTGCTGGCCCTCACGGTGAGTGAGGACCTTCCAACTGAATTGTTTGTGTGTGTAATGATTTATTATGCAAGGGCGCACGGGCTCCTGTCCCCCTCCTTTGAGTCATATAAGTACCTGCACGGCGGATAATATAAAGCCAGGCTTTAAAAGCCATATGCAGCTTTTTGCCTGTATACAGGCACGGGTGAATACATGTGCAGACATGTAACACACCCAAGCACAACGCACTCGCACTCGCACTTGCACGTACGCACACATACACACGCACACACACAAATGCATACACACTCACAGGTGCACATATGCAAGTTTTCACACAATCACACACTTTTACACACAAGCACGTGCTTGTACACACACGCAAACACACACGCACACACACTCTTAGCTATCATCCACAAGACACATTGATGAGCCAATATGCTCGATCACATACATGTACAAAACACTGAGCTTGGGAGCTCAATCTCTGGCAAAAACCGGTAACCGATCCAACAAAGTAGCACGTTCTTAAAGCGAATCACCTCCCCACCCCTCTAACCTCGCAGCCATTTCCAGCAGCAGCACCAACAATAGCGTGGTACTTCCCCCTATACCCAAATATGCGCGCCGAAACCACGCAGCCTCCACCCCCATTTCCCAGCAGCTCATCCCTGCCTCTGGCTCCCACAGCTACCACAACGCACATTCCCAGTACACGCCCACCCAGTACACGCCCACCCAGTACGCTCCCTCCCAAGTGGGCACAGGCGCGGGCTTGGGTGCACCGTCACTGCCACTGTCACAGCAGCCACTGCCATCAGGATCCCAGGTGGGTTCTGGCCTTAACTTTTTTGTACGTGTGTGTGTGTATGTGTGTGTGTGTGTCTGTGCATGGACTAGAGATAATGCCTGAAAGATACAGAGATGGAAATCAGCAATGCAAACAATTTAGGAAACAATGATGGAGGCAGGGAAAAGCACTCCCTGCGTTGTCTAGGAAGGCTTATACGTGTTCAGCTTTTGAGCAAGGTGGTCCCTGACAATGCCTCTTCAGTTAGGTAAAAGTTTCAGGCCTTCTCTGTTTTCATATTCGTAAGCCAGTTGCCTGTGCATACTCCAAGGTGTGCGTGTGTATCCTGCTCAAAGGAGGCACATGGAAGCTTACATTATTGTGTCTGTGTTCCTGCGGAAGCAAAGTGCCGACCAGGTCACTAGGTTACACACAGTGGCCTTCCTGACTCTCTCTCACCCTAAAAACACACACGCGCACATACCACGTGGAGACACTTGCGCACAACAATATACAAGCGTAATCATTACACACACACGTACACACAACCAAACATAAATAAATTGCTCTTGCAGGTCGCAAGCGCCCCCTTGAATGCATCGTGGCCTCAGTCAATGCAAATGGGGTCGACAGCTAGATCCAAAGTTGGAAGTGCTCGTGCACCGACGGGCGCATCTGGTGGTGCTCACGGGATGCTGCATCAAAAGGCTAGTCCTGGTTCTTCAGCGTCGCGAGACAGGCACAGCACGATTGAGGTCAGTTGAGGTGCAGGAAGGAGATCTCCCTACATCAAGGCGGGGTTTTGGAAAATTGTTTTACCTCTTTATGATGGCGTGCATGAGTCCTCAGCGTTACAAGATGGGCACGGTTGAGGTCAGTTACTTATGTAGGAGGAAAGGGGACCTGAGTGTGTGTTGCGTGTGTGCGTGTGTGATAGCATGCATGACCGTGGGTAGAGTGTCTCAAGTCTCAAGTTGCGCTCTTTGGGGGAGAGAAGTGCTCGATTTTGTTTGTACGTGGATTGCATTTGTCTGTGTTTTTGGACGTTGCCTCTCACTGTAACAGCTTGCACAGGCAGCAGGAGCTTGTGCAATCCTGTGCATTTCTGTATGTGCTTACTCACAGCTCAAAGTTGCAATTTATGTATATAAAGATGTTCGAGCACACACATGCAGGCACATGCACGTACGCACTTGCATAGCGCACACACAACACGCGCACGTGCATACACACATATGGGCACACACATATGCGCGTACACACACAAGCACTCACACACACGCACACACACATACATGCATACATACACACGTATTGTGTGTTCAGTTGGGAGCACAGGCACCGGTGGACGGAGTAGAGATGCACGAGGAGAGCGGGCTGCCTATGGATATGCTTACCGGAGAAGAGCTGGTTTCAAAGGTATTAAAAGCGTTTGGCCACTGGTGCCTCATTGTTTCAAGCCTGCAAACGGAGGAGCAAGCATTTCTTGCCTTTTCTATGTCCAGAGCCAGGCCTTTACCTTGCTTAAAAAAAGCTATGCAGGCAGTGGAAAACCACTCCCCGCAATGAATAATGAGCCACTTTGGTGCCGGGTACCGTAAAACTCTCCACCACTGAAATGGAAAAAGGAAAGCGGTGAGGATCAGGAGGGTTGCAAGCCTGGCCTGAAACCAGCTCCTGATGAGAGTTGTTAATAGTATTCTGCAAAACTGTGCTGCACAAACATGCGGATTTGGTAGCTCCTGGGAAACTTTGGCATCATCTCAACCACTCTCCAAATTGAATTTACAACTTCCTTGCAGGTGATGTGTGATGTGAGGCCATGGGGCAAACGCGCGCCTGATGTTCCCACGGCAGCCACCAATGCCATGAGCAGGAAGAACGGCGTTTTCCTGAAGCGTGGAGGGCGAGGGAACCTCTGAAGCTGTTGCAGCTTCTATTTCAAAAATCCGTTGATTCTACGTACATCTTCTGGGTTTAATTTAGGCATTAAAATACACTTTTTCATCCTTGGCATACCATACTCACGGGTCATGCTCAGAGCAAGAATTCACCTTCTACAAACTATACCTATCAATATCTGGGCACAAAGAAATGCGACAACACAGCCTTGAATGACCCACAGCAACATATGCAAGGGGGGAAATTTATATGCAAGGGATGATAACACCACAAGCATGAATCAAGGAATTGGAGACAGAGCTGCCGGACAGCAAAGAAGTACTCATGCTACCAGGCGGGTTCAAACCTGCAACCCCAAAGAGTCCGGCCTGACCACTGACCACTAGGCTTTCAGGGCAGCTACCTTAACACTCAAGCTAAATCGAAACAGCCAGCAAAGTAAGTCCAGCTCACTCTGATAAGCAATCAGCAACAAGGGGCACGCACCATATTTTTATGTTGGACAGCCTAAGATCAAAATAATCCACAAAATGAAGACTCCACCGGGAAAGTGCATGGTGCACACGAGAAAAACGTAGGCGTACTTGACTGCGTAAGGTAGCTAGGTATGGCTAAAAGAAACTCAAGAGCACAGGGCTCGTCAAATGCAAAATCCGAACAATGAAAACGTTCTCGCATGTCTAGTGACATGATATGTCTCGCATGCAGCAGCCATTTCACACAACACAGATGAAAAACAATGCCCTGCACTTATTTATCATTTGCAATTGTCAAGATTGTGCAAGGTAGAATGCATGTCACATGTTGGAGCAATGCAAGGCAGCATGCATGCGGCAGGAAGGTTAGGAGACACAATTGGTTTACACGTAACTCAAGATGCATTCTTCGCACAACAGAACAATAGCATATATTCCGTACACGTGCTTTGCAGCAACATCTAAAGAACAGTTTCTAGACCTTCAGGCTAATGTGTCTCTTTCTTTGCAGAGCATGCTAGTACTGAATGCCATTGGCAGACTGCAGATTTGCATGAGAAGCACATGACATGCTACTACTTCCAGCACGCACTGAAATGTGTGCAGCATTTAAAAAGGAGTGCATGCATGTTCATGTTGCTGGACCTGGCAGGACGTGCACAATTTTATTGGCTTCACTATAATCAGGTGCGGACAATCAGAACAAGCAAGATGCTGCGCGTAAAGTCCGAATCTGTATTACTTACTTTGATATGAACATTCATGTGTGGTGCACACATCTACATGATATCGCTATAGCGTGTGGAATTGACAATGCATCTATCATTAAGAATGCACTTGAGAGCATAGTCAGTCTGTTTCCACCTCGTAGAAACGAAACAATTACACTAAATGGCAAAAAGTTTTGCAGGCAGAAATTTGGGCGGGCGGAGCCCTTCTATACAGACAGTCTAACCTTGCTACACCAAGCTCTCACTCCCAAACCTCCACTTTGTCTTCCACTTTGTCTTCCACCGCCATCCAAGGAGGTGTTGGTTTCCTTAGCATTGCTAAGACTGGACGCAGGCCGGATCACATGGTTGACGACGCTGGATCTGAAACAAGTGTCTCCAGCTCAACATCTCAAAACGTCATTTGATAAACCAGGGGGATTAGGCCGCTATCACACTGTCATAGTAACCCATTGTTTTAGTTGCCGAGTAATTTTTACTCCCTAAGCAGGAGGCGTCAAGGATAATAACTTTTTGGACACACATGTCAATCCCAATAAAAAATTCATACTCGGAACCCTGAAGTTGATTGCTATCTATTGGTATATAAATGAGTCGATTCTGAGGGGGTCGGGGGGGGGGCGGGGGGGCAGGGGGGGTCTGA
>Ga0307947_1000709_pt1:0-22500 | contig 24487 bp, 23 predicted proteins | sample OrgLakmetagen232_FD_201840 | JGI IMG/M metagenome (GOLD analysis project Ga0307947, IMG submission 201840) | Saline water microbial communities from Organic Lake, Antarctica - #232 | ecosystem: Environmental > Aquatic > Non-marine Saline and Alkaline > Saline | place: Antarctica: Organic...
GTGTGTGTGTGTGTGTGTGTGTGTGTGTGTGTGTGTGTGTGTGTGTGTGTGTGTGTGTGTGCGTGCGTGCGTGTGTGCGTGCGTGCGTGCGTGTGTGTGTGTGTGTGTGTGCGCGTGTGCGCATGCATGCATGCCTTCAACCTGCTCACAAATGTCAGTCGAACATGGAGACTCGCATTTTCTCAGAACACGCTCCCATCGTCATCGCGTCATTGAATATAATTTTCTAAGTCCCTTGCAACTTGAATTTTGGAAATCCGTGCACCCAGTCGTGTGCTTGCATGGGGCAGCGAACTTTCCGCCCACGCCTCCCCTCTGCCCTGGACTCAGCAGGCACACTCAGGGACGTTTTCTGATGACGCCTGTGCTTTCAGATGCTGTCCGGGGTGCATGGGCTGGTCTCCGTCGGGCAGCTTCCTCCAGCTACCAAACATTGAGTCAATTCTTTCCGCAGCGCTACTCACTGCACCCCCGGTCACCAAAACTTGTATGCTTCGACAAAAAATTTTGCTTGGCCTGCCTGCCAAGTTTCAGACCTGGACGTTGGCTGCGTGGCTCTGGCCAGGCCCTGATTCTCAACTTTCCAAACTTTCGTTCCGGGGTGCGCCCAGGAGCACCACCCCCTGCCCCTCCCCTCCCCCTGACACAGCAGGGCTGCCTGATTTGTAAGTCTGGGTCACTGTGCAAGTTTTGGGGGCGGGGGGTGCGATGGGCGGGCCTGCGCACACTGGTGTGAACAATTCTCGTTTTCACGGTGCGCCCAGCAGCACCTCCCCCGCCCCTCCCCACCCCCTGACACCACAGGGCTGCCTGGTTAGTCAGTCTAAGGTGCCTTGCAAATTTTGGGGACAGGGTGTGCGCTGGGCGGGCCTGCGCGCCCTGGTGGGAACTCAGGCGTGAAACATGCCAAACCTAGGGGCTGCGCCCCATGACTGGGCTTCGCCAAAAAGCCCAAGTATGACACCGCCACTTTGGTCAGGAGCCCTGCTCGCCTCCTGTGCACCAACATTTGTCAATTACATGTGTGTAAGCATCCTAAAAATGCTGGCGATTAAATGGTCAAATTGGTCTGCCTCATGTCTTATGTACAGCCTTGCCTGATGATAAGCATGCATAATGTACAGCACACACAGGCATACGCAGTTGAGCGCATATACACAGGCACGTGCATGCATACACCGTTGAGTGCACACACTCAGGCACACACAGGCATACAGAGTTAAGCGCATACACACAGGCACACACACAGGCATACACACATGAGCGTATACACACAGGCGCACACACAGGCATACACAGGCATGATCATTTCAAGGCACAGGCACACACAGGCGTGCACAGGCGTACCCATTTAAGGCACACACAGAAACACTTGTATGTATCACGCAGGCGCTGTCCTTGGTAGTGGGACCAGTGGGGGGCAGCGTGCTGCCTCTGGCAGAAGAGCGAGCGCTGCTGCACGCTGACCTTGCTGCAGCGTGTGGGGAGGTGTGTGGGCGGTGCTTTGTATTGCAATAAATGGGTGCACTTTCTTTTAACCAGCACACAAAGCTGTTTTTGTAGGACTTTGGCATGTTGCTTGGCAAAATCAGCCTCTTCTGTTGTGTGCGTTTTGTTAACCTTGTAAAGCTAATGTCAGCGCTCAATGCATTTGTTGATCTTTAAGTCAATCACATCACTTGTAGGTTGTAGGGTTGGCCAGATCCATAAATACACAGAATACACAGTTTGTTTACGGTATGTTAAGCAGCAAGTCTCCAGGTGTACGGTCATAACCAGTCCAATTTCTTGCATGATCTATTATCTATTCAAAGGGGCAGTGCATAAACCCTCAAACGGATTTTTCCTCTTTTAAAAACCAAGCCGATCAGATGCAAGCCAACTCCTGCACCTGCGCCCTTCACCTCACGTGTCGTAGTTACGTGAAGCTGCTGACGTGCTACACACTCAACTTACTGCCAATCCTGAAGATTGGGCTGCTCTGGTGGGCTACCTGGACTGCCTCTTACCAGGTTTGGATACTGTGTGTGTGCAGTGTTGTGCAGTGTTGGTGTCCTTTTAAGCGACTCCAAGGGTAAACCCCAGTATGTTACTGTTCTGCAGATTAACCATAATAGCCTCTTGTTTAGGCCTGGTGCAAAAATTGCGTGCCTGAAAACTTGACAGTTGTGTCTGCCTCTGAGGAAATATAGGCTGTATTTGCATGTCCATGTGCAGCAGCAGCAGCAGCAGCAGCAGCAGCAGCAGCAGCAACAGTGGCCAGTGCAGCAGGCAATGACCTCATGGTTCCTGCGCTTACACACAATCACTGCTAAACTGCCTTGGTTCCTGCGCTCACACACAATCATTGCTAAACTGCCTCATGGTTCTTGCGCTCACACACAATTACTGCTAAACTGCCCTGGAGCACTTCAGATCTGAATTACTGCCTGATCAACACACACACACAGGCTCTCACACACAGAACATACAATCAAGTACAGGAAGCGCTGCAGGCGAAGGAGGATCCCGGCACATGAAGCTGAGGGGACTGCCTGCCCGCCCCTGTGCTTCTTCTTCCCTTGTATGGTTTGTGGGCGGCTTGGCAGCACGCGTGGGGGGAGCTGTTACTGACGCAAGTATGACAGGGGTTGCAGCTGATACGGCAGCAGCAATAATAACACCAGCAGAGGGGGAAATGCACGTGCAGAGCGAAGCAGGAATCCAGGCGGCATTGGAAGAAGCACGCAGCACGATAGAGGGTTTGGTTGTGGCTGTGGGGGGGCAGGGAGCAGGGGGTGGTCAGCAGCAGCAGCAGCAGGGGGGAAAGGGGGGGCAGGTGACGATGCGAGGCCCACATTTAGCCAAGGTGGGTGCCCTGCCTGCTTGCATGGGGTGACGTGGCATTGAGGATTGACTTATGGTTGTGCCCATGGGGGTGTTGTGGCTTCCGCAGTTGAGTGTCATGGGAGGCTAGTGCAGTCCAAGTGATTGTTGCCGTGAGGGCTCTCTGTGTTCACCACACTTGCTTACTTGGTTGTCATGTGTCTGCTGTACGACAGCTGATGGGGCTGGCAGTCACAGGCTGTAACCCATCACCACGTCCCAACCTGAGCTTAGGTGGTGGGTGATGCTTTGCGCTTTCGATTGCCTTTCGATTGCTGGGAAAGAATTGCTCATATCATTTGACAGAGCCTTTTGTCCTCCTCGCTGTTAGGCTGAAATACCTCCATACCATCAGACCAGCATTCTGTCCTCGACGCAGGCTGCGTCAAGCCACCATAGCACTGAGGCGTATTGAGATGGCCGTGCCTCAAGATACTGACAAGTGTAGAACATGTATGCGTGAGTGCCTATGTAGGTGGAGCTGGCATGGCGTGCTACCAAGCTTGCTGGCCAAAGCGGGCCATCAGCCGACCCAGCTGCGACTGGTTTAGCAGAGGCGGTGCTAGTGTACATGCAGTTTGCAGGTTTGTGTGCGGTAACCTAGTTGTTGCTTGACCGTTTGAATGTTATGTTTGTTATGCGTCCTGTGCAAGTCGAGTGCGATCTCCTTTTCCTCTTAGCACTACTCTGCATTAGTATGATATTGCATGGTGTCACAGGCAAGCGCTGCATTCTTTCTTGCACCTGGTGGCAAGACAAAACAGTCACACCAATGCAGCCACACTCATGCACATACACTGCAGGCCACTTGTACAGCTGTGCCGCCGACCTGAGGCCCTACCTCCCCCGCCTCCTAGGCACCGCACGCTCTTGGCTGCTGCAGCAGTTGCAGGATGTAGTCACTCTACCGGTGGCAGGCAGCGAAGCGCAGCTGCGGCGTCGCATTAGTGCGCTGCAGGTAGGGTGGTCATTTGGGGGGCCTCAGAAATTGGGGGGGGGACTTCAGAATTCATCTGGGCCACTCCCAGTAGATAATAAATATATTTTTGGTATCCTCAGCTCAATCCCAGTCGATTGCACCCTCGTTGGGTGATTTGATTTAAGGGGGAGGTTTGGGTGCCTGGTCACAGGAATGCATGGAATGCCCCCAAGTAGGGCAAAGGGGTGCGTTCAGGCAAATACCAGCAATTGATTCCAAACTTGCAGTTTACGTATTGCGTTATGCACAAGTAGTTGCATGAATGAATTAAAAAGTGCTTTGGCAAAGGCGTGATAAAACTTTGCTTTCGCATTCAAGCCAGATGACTTGACGAAATGAGTTGAATAAGCATTGGTTATAGAAGTGCCAAATGCTGAAAGTAGCCGATGGTAGGTCTGTACAAAGAGTTGTAGCACAACCCCCCTTGCTAGGCAAGAGCCTTAGCAAAGTAAATGACAGCCGACAACGGTACCAGGCATATGACAAGCTTCTATAAAGAAACATTGCTTTCGCATTCAAGCCAGTGGATCAAGCCAGGCTGGATTTGTGCACTAAACAGGTGGTCAGTGCAAGAGTGTGCGCATTTCAGTTTTTGCCCTATAGCTTGTCAGGTATTGCTTAATTTGGCATGAGAACTGTGCAGGCAGATAGCTGCTTTAATTCTGAGCAGATTGACACCCTTTCTATGAGTGTGGGGGGTTTGGAAGGGGGCCTTGGGGGGTGGGTGGTCATTTTGGGCCGGAGGCCCAAAATTTACACGTGACTGTCTGAAGTTTTTTATCATGCTTCTTGGTGGCAGGCGCCTCTATGTGTCCGTTGTCTGATGAGCAACACTAGTACCGTTATTTTGGTAGTAGGTAGTAGTAAACAAAGTAATTGAGCTGCCCCAGCATGCTGCTATCAAGCCTGGCTTACTTCCATTCCACCCCCCTTGCAGATGCACAATTCCTTGTATCGTAGGTAAGGGTGGGTCATGACTTTGCCTCTTTCCCGGTGTGGAAGACACTCGTCGGTCAGCGAGGGTGTCTACTTTTTGGGCAGCATCAGTCCCATCTTCCCAGAAATCCCCAAAAATTCCCAAATCCGAGTTTTTCGTGGCTGAATCGTCTGACAGGCCCATCTTTTAAACCAAGCTTCTTCATTCATAATATTTATTTATTACCGTAGGTTCACGATCACTTCGGGACCACACTTTCAAAGAATTAATTAATTTTTCGATTTCAGTTCGTGAGGGGGTCTGGGGAATAATTTTTGGGTTCGAGGGCACTTCGGGAGGGCTCTGTCGGGAATTCATTTTTGAGTTCGAGAGCCCCTGTGAATTCTGCCTGTGCACTGCTACTGCTGTTTGTTGAAGAGGCTGAAGCTGTGGCTGTGGCTGAGGCTGGGGACAGGGGCTTGAAGAATCCGGCCAGGGGGTTCACACTGGCGTGCTTGGAGCTCATTTCGATATCACCCTCAAATCACTATAAATAATTAATTTATCACTTCTAATTCAGTTCGGAGAGGCATCCATGAATTAATAAAAATTTTCGTTTTCTGGCCAAATAATTAATTAATTTCCGAAGTGATCGTGAACCTACGGTATTATATAACACCAGGAAGATTTAAAAAGGGTGTGCAACATGGGGGGGGTGGTATACGAAAACCTAATTTTCCTGGCTCGCACGCCCATATTTTTCACCCGGTCTCAACGTTAATATTCATTAATATGTATAAGCGAACAACTGAAAAAGTTTCGGCTCAATCCGTGCAGATTTGAGAAAGTGGTTTTCTAACCGTAATGCACCAACGAGGGCCTCCCCAGCGAGTGCCGAGCCTCGTTGAAGCTCGCCGAGCCTCGCTGGCAAAATCAGACACCCTATTTACCCACCCTTAATCATACAAGAACAGAATTTGCTTACATTTCAATGTAGTATGCAATGTAGGATTTCTACCCCTTCGTTTGAACACGTGGCAGGGTGGGGTGATATGGGTCATTGTTGGATCAAGCCCTTTATTGACCAATTATGTTGCTGAATGTTGGAATGGAATTTTTTGCTCACTGTACGTGCGTGGTCCTGTTCATGGAGCTGACGTAGGCAGGTTAAGCGGCTCAGGTGTGCTATGATTGATTCCGTTGTTGCTCTTCCTTTCTGCAACGCAGGTCATGGATTGCCTGGGAGTACCAGCCTTTGGGTCGGAAGAGCAGGCAGTGCAGCACGGTCTGCAGCTGATGCAGCTGTACGCGGAAGTGCAGGGCTTGTATGAGGTGAGGACCCCACAAGGCTCAAAGGCGAATGTTTACAAGGTCTTGTGAGAATGAAGCTTTTGAGTCGCGCTTGTTTTTAGCGTGCAGCTGCGCATCGAAGGGTGTTTGAATCTAGTTGCTGGCTGTCTATATAGGATGTGCTTATTTGAAGTAAGCCTGCCTATATTGCATGTCAGTTCCTATGAGTGCGCTAAACACCTCGTGTAAGGTTCTATGCATACAAAGATGAGTGGTACCCTCAATGCCTATAAAAACCTGTACGTTAGGGTAAACAGCAGTGATATTACAAGTAGCAGCGTCTGGTGAGGGTATTTTGAAGAAATCCAATTTCCTGCTCCTTATTGCCAATCACACGGTCACACTGCTTGCATGCTTAAAATTGTTCACGCCCTTGTCAAAGTAGTGAACCACGCGTTATAAACAATTTTTGTCACACATAATCACAATCACACACACGCACAGGGCCTTGATGAGCGTGAACGTGCCCCTGCAGACGAGTTACCTTGCCTGGCAGCCAGCGCCCTGGTATCAGCTGCCCTGCTTGCCCCCTCAGACTCCGCTGCCACCTCACACCTGCTACATGCCCTGCTCACGTGTGAGGCAGCAGCAGCCACCCGCAGGTTCAGTGCACCCATACGGCTGGCGCTGGTTGCCCTGCACACGCTGTTGGTGAGTGCGCTGAGCTGCAAATGCTTGACGACTTGCTTTATCTTTGGCTCATACTGCTCAATTTGTTGAATTCAGATGACAATAAACACACACACACACACATACACGCACGCAGGGCAGCCCTAGCGGAGCAAAGGCCAACATGGACGTCCTAGACATCAAGCACGTGCAACTGGACACCATGGCTGGCCACTTCCTGTTGCCTGCTTTGCTTGCATACCCCCTGCCAGCAAAAGCAGACCCTGCCACTGCAGCCGGCAACGGGGCTGGTTCTGCTGCAGGTGTGTGCGTGATGCTTACAAACCCCGCATATGCGTCCTCACAAACACGCTTACGTACAAACTTACTTGCACTCACGCAGCTACAGACATGTGGAAGCACATTTGTTCACAGACGTTCAAAGCACACAAATGCCTATTGGATTCATGCACAGCAGGAGCTGGAGCAAAGAGTGCTGAAGTCAAGCCAAGCCGGAAAGTGCTTGCGAAGACGTGTGCTTTTTTCAGTGATCACCGGAAGGATGCGGGGGAGACGCTGTTCACAGCATACACAGGAGGCGCATACTCAAAGGTGTACGAGGGGAATTTGTAAGCTGCATGTTTTGAACTGATGCTTCGCTCTAGCTAACCAAAAACCTGTTGTTGTTCTGTTCCAAGACGCTTCACTCTTGAGCGTTACTCTCCTGCCCCACAGCTGATGGCTGGATGACCATCAGCTGTATGTCACATTACATGCCGATCCTACCAAAAAGCCCTGAATCTGGCGGATTGAGCATTGAATGATGCCACTCCAAAAGCTACATCGCCTAGCACCTTATCACCACACGGCCGGCATGACAGCTAGTTACCAGGTCTTCACTCGCTTCCTCCCGTGCATCACAAAGGTGTTGGAATTTGCTGCTTTCAAGGAGCGCCTGGAATCCTCCCACACGCACCTCCTTGCGCGTGCTGAAACCGGGATGGACCGCCTGCGTACCACACTCCAGCCACCGCCTACACCATCCTCAGCAGGGCATCTGCCCACAGCCTCAGTCGTGTGCGCTCAGGTGTCTGAAGCTTGGAACGCGCTAGGCTTCAAGGAAGCAGCGTGCACATCAGGCACAGCATGCACGCTACACGCACCGCATGGGGAGGAGGGAAAGGCAATGGGGACCCCGCCTGCTGTGGGGTACATGCTACCTGTGCCAAGGCTGCAGCAGATGCGTTTTGATGAGGACCTCAGCACCCGGCCTGTGTGGTACCCCCCCTTGCCTGCACCCGTGCCCCTCGCGCCTGTACGCTGGTGGGAGAGCCGAGCTCAGGGAGAGGTCCAGGGCAGTGGGCTGGGCTGGTGGGCTGTCACAGCAGCAGCGGAGTCGCCTCACACGCAGGTAGGTTGATGTGCTGGTTGTGACGCAGGAGATGAACGCCATGCTGTGGCTTGTGCGGTGCATTGTTTTAAAAATAAAGCAGCGCCTGGTACCTTTCCTGACTTACAACGTGACCATTTGAATGTGGTCTGCAGAGGCTTTGCTTGTGCGGCTTTTTATGGCACGCCTGTGTCACTATTTCATGCACACAATCAGCTGACCATAGGTACACACACGTACAATCTGAGCAGGCTTATGGGGCTGGCAGCATGATGTTGGCCATGCTCCCACCTTTCCTCTGTACTCAAACATATCCGCACAGCCTATTTCCTGGCGCTAATAACATCCATCACACCACTATAGTCTAACATGCAACATGATAACATGATTCTAGTCTTCACACTGTCCTGCTTCCTCACCAAATTGCCACGCATCCTGTGTACAGCTTGCTTCCCAGCGCTGCCTTGCGTGCATTTACTTGTTGGCGCATCTGCAAACACGCCCACACACATACGCACCCGTAATCACACAAATACGCATATGTATACGTATACACATACACATACGCACAGGCTGCTTCCTGGCGCCGACAGCAGCATGCAGCTGTACTCAGCCGCCTGCACCAACCCCAGCTCATAACCTCAGCCCTCCAGTGTATGGCACACGCACATGACGAGCCCTGTAGCAGCACCTCCTGCTGTAACCACCTAGCACGCATACGTGCAGCGCTATCGGTGCTAGCCGCGTCATGCTCTTGTAGCAGCGTGAAGCAAGGTGGAGGGGTGTCAATGCCAGACCTGCAGCAGACGGACTTGCTGGAGCAATGGAGCCTGGATGTGGGTGGACCAAAGTGGGGGGGCCTTCCTTGCTCAGAGCAGCTACAACGGCTGGCATTCATCATGGGAGCATTTATGTTGGCAGCTTGTGAGTCGACCCTGGGGGCGCAAACATCCTGGCAGGGAGAGGACGTTGGACGGGCTTTCACAGCATCAGGTGAACGCTGTTGTGGCATACATTTGATGTGCGCTCTTTAGTACGTACAGGCGGTAATTGTGAATATTAATTGCCCCCTCACGGAATGTCGTGAGCAATTTGAATAGTTGAATTAAAAACGCCTCGCAAACCTCGTATTGGTGTTTGGTGCAAACTAACAGGCCTTTCAATGCGTCTTTCTGCTTGCTTTGGCCTGTGTTCATGTGCATAAAGGCCTTGCTTGTTTAAGCAGCAGGAAAGGAAGAAAACAAGCTCGCCGTAGCTCGCTGTTGTCCCCCTCGCATTGCTTGCATTGCTCGTATTTGGGGTTAATAATTTATTTGTTAAAGCCCCCCTCGTGGGGGCGTGAGCTCCTAGCGTTCACTCCTTCCTACCAAACTTCACACAAGCCTCCCCAGGCCCACCCAGGGCACCTCCCGGGCTGAAACTCGGCATAGGCTCCTTACCAAAACCTTAACCGTGCCAGAAAAGTTTTGGGGCCCTGGGGGTGCAGTGTGTAAAGTTTAGAGAAACAAAATTTGAACTGTCCAGACCTCTTCCCCAGGCCCACCCAGGGCACCTCCCTGGCTGAGACTCGACATAGGCTCCTAACAACAACTCATACTGTAGCAAAAAATTTTAGGGGCCCTGGGGTGCAGTGTGTAAGCTATAGAGCAACACTTTATGTTTGGAAGCTGCAACTCCTCAGCCAGGCCCCCGGATCACTTTCTGCTGGTGCAGTCTCCATACACATATTTTCCTGGCTGCGTTTGCTGTGTCAGGGGCTCGGGTGTGTTCCGGCTGCAAGGTTCACTGTTGACCATGCAAGCATGAATTTCTGAGCTCGGATTCAATGAATGTCAACTTCAATGGGCTACCGTATCGCGCTTGGGTGTTTTGCGAATAAGAAAAATAATTATTAAGGCCCGTCGCAAAAAGTCAGGCCGGAACAAAATAAAGTTTTTGCAGATCTCGCAAAACTTCGACTTACTAGCAGGGGCGATTCTGGGCTCCGCAAAGGACCCCCGTCGTTTTAAGGGGTAACCATCATTATTATGGCCAAGTTGCACCCTAAGAAGTGGACGTGGTTCCTTCTTGGGAGCCTCTGGGGCTGACTTTGCCCTGAGCAAGCTTGCAAGCGCCTGCTGCTGACCAAAAAGTATTATCTTTCTTGCCCCATTTGGACTTTGGGCAGACCCATGCTCAGCCTCCTATGGGGGTTCAAGCATCTCCAGGAGAGAAGCATGAATGCAGAGCTGCTGCTGTCTCAGGTGCAAACTCCTGGAGCACTGTGTGCTTGCATGCACCAGGCAGACATCCTCCAGCAGCAGCACAAGCAGCAGAAGCAGAAGCTCCCCAGAGGCACTCAGAAGAAGGGAGGGAAGAGGGAAGCCCTGTAACACCCCAAAAAATCGCAGAATTTTACAACTTCTCCTAACTTTTGAAGGACCTCTCAAAAGCTAAATGCTCACAATCCAATTATTCTATTCATTTGGGCACCTCGTGAACAGTAGGCCTCACAATACGAAAAGCGCAAAACACGTAGATAATCTAAGTATAGTCAGGTATTCATGACGCTTGCCATGCGACCCGTGCAACGGATGCAGTTCATGTGAGACGTTGCCACCAGCCTGGGCACAATGCTCACACCTGCTCTGTCCTCTTAGCAGCAAAACACTCTCATGCCTGCTTCAGCAAAGCCTACCCCGGTGCACAACACTGCAGAGTCTATGGGGCATGCACGCACACACACAAACACACACGCACTCACACGCACACACGCACACACACGCACACACACACGCACACACGCACACACAAATGCGCACGCATACACACAGGCGTACACATGCACACGCACACGCACAAACGCACACACATACACACACGCACACACACGCACAAACACACACGCACACATGTACATGCACGCACGCGTCGCAACGACTGTACTGATGGGCTTCGCTAACTTTTCAGCGTTGCTAGCAACGCTCCCCCACTTGTCAAACCTCGCATTCATTACGCGCCTGTAAGGTTGCAATCCCAAAGTTATGGCTCTTCATTTAGACCATATAAAGGTTTTGTGACAGAGGAGGATATGTGAAGGTGAGGGTAAAGAAGTGTGCTTCGTTATACTTCCTTTCTTTTAAGTCACCCTTACACGTGGCTTCTCAGCACAGACAATACAATGGCTTGCAAATGTAATGCACGTAAGCGCAATGACGTGAGCCAATCACATTCACCGCTCCTTTTTGCTGCCACACAATCACCTGATGTTCTTTCCACACTCCACAGACTCCTCCCTGACCACAGTGCTGGAAGCTCGAGCCCAGCTAACACAGGCTGCCCTACTGGAGGCCTGTAGTCAGACCTGTTCCCTGCTTCAGCAGAGTAAAATCTCGGGAGAGGGTGGAGCCTCCGCGACTCTTCTTCCTGGGGCGCCCCTTGCCTTGGCTGCTGTGCTGGTGCACGAGACTCTGGCGTGCCTTTCCCTGTTTTTGCAGGTGGGTTATTCGTTCTTCTAACACAAAGCTTTTTTCAACTGTCCTGCATTGCAAATGCGCATATTTATAGGATACGGACAAGTCCAAATTTTCTGCATGCAGGTCTGGGGTGAGAGCCTTCAGCAACTGCAGGCTCGCGTAAAAAAGGTTAAAGCCAACCCAGAAGGGCTACAAGCCACCGCGAGCTTGCTAACCTCTACCCAAGCAAGAGTGACAGAGACAAACCAGCAAGCTTGGTCGCAAGTAAGAGCTGGCTTGCGTGAAGTGCTTGCGGCACATGGAGACACAATGCCAAGCCTTGGGAAACGCAGCTGCTCGGGGCTGTGGAGCTGGCAGCGTAGCAATAAGTTCGATGCTGAGTCAGTATTTAGTGGCATTGCTTTTGAGCAGGCATTGTTTGTTAGAGGCCTTGCAGGGAAATAGAAAACGCTCCCTATACATATAAGTAGTAGAATGCTCATAGCTCTGCCTGGAGCATCATCTTTAGTAAGTCAATCATGCATCTATCTGGTTTTATTCCTGGGACTAATATGGAACTCAGTTGGAATGGGTACGTGGTAAGGAAAGGTACGTCGCTGGATGTGCTTCTCGGGGGCATCGGAGCAGAAGCTTGGGAAAAGCCTGAAACCAAACAAAAAAAGGCAAGAGAAAACAATTAAGGGAAGAGGGCTAGGCACTCAGCCACAAAAGAGGCGACACTAGACACATCTGCTGGTTGATTCAAAAAGGTCCTCAAAGTTAGGCTGTCCTCATACTGAGGTGGGCAGACAAACAAGTGCTAGGTGCGCAGGTTGGCTAGATGTTTATGCAGACAGACCAGCAAATTACGTTCCTCATCCTAAACAGTGTGCCAGGATTTCAAAGTTGTCAAAAAAGGCCTTCTGTTCCTGTAATGACGCATTCTTTGGATCAGAAAGTTATGGCCAGGAAGTGCACGGCTGAGATTGTTGGAAACATCTAAGCGAAGTTTGAGAGGCAACACAGGCTTGTGATTTCTTTTTCTGTCATCCCACCAGCCAGGAACAATCCCCAGAGGTACACCAAAATGTGGGTGATAAGTCCTCATAATTCTGCTGGAATGGTGATTCTCATGTGGTATCAAATTGTCAAGTTCTCTCCAGCCCCCAACGATACTTCGTGCTGAGTGAGCTAAAACTGTTTTAATTGAGAGACTCATGAGATCGATGGCATTTAAAAGCTGCTGAGATGCAAGAAATCTTGGAGCACGTGCAGAACTTGATACATCCATGTTTCACTTCTGTTTGCAAGAAGACTGTCAGTTTGCACAACTTCTCATGACGAGGATTGCTTGTAGAGAGTTAACTCTTCAAGTGCTAACAAGCATGTCGCAGACAGTGAAAAATCGCTCCCACTCGAGTCAAACAAGAGCAGCCACATTGGTACTGGGAACTGCAAAACTCTACCACGAAGAGGGATCTAAGAGGATGATGTGTTTAAGGGTTTACTTCCAGAGCAGATTATGGAAAGCATAAAGGATAAGAATAGCAGTTGTACACACACAGGGCAGGGCAGTGGTGAGCAGCTGCTTAAGGGTTTAATGGGAAGAAAACCTTTCTGTCAGGTTAAGTCACTGCCACAGCAAATTTCACACGCCGCTTGTGACAAGAAAAGGAAAAAATTAGGAAATCGATGCTGGAAAGGTGCACCCCAAACTATCTACCTATTCAGGAAAACCTGGGGCAATTACGACGCTTAAGTTGAAACCAGTGCTCACGAAAGCTACCAAAAAGTGATCCATCCAAATTAAATTTACACTAGCCAGCGCCCCACCATAAATCTATTGCGAGGACTTAAGTAACAACTGAAAGGTTTACAGTCCTTTTAATCTACCTGACTCAAGTGAGGCAACAAGCATGATATTTTCTTAAGTTTCACAGTTCTATATAATTCGAGCAGAAACAGTCTCAGATGATTTATAGCGCACGAGCTAATCAAAGACTATCTATTTCTCCGGCTTTCAATCAACCGAGCTGCAGCAGGCGGAAGCTTGCCGTCCTTCAGCTTTGGAATCTACAAAAAATATGCAGGACAGAACATAGAACATGTTATCGCATTTTTTTCCGGGAAATTTGATGGGGTAAGGCATGAGCACAAATCTGTTATGGTCCAGGAATAATCTAAACATTGACATTCAATCTCCCAGTGCTCCATCAATCTGACGATGGCGCCTGATGCACAAGGCCATACACACCTGTGGTTTGAAAGCACCCCCTGCTCGCCAAGGCTTCCCTCCCGGCGTTGGCTTGGGCCTAGAGTGGAGTACTCTCACACTAAAAGTTGCAGCAGCATCAGCAGGTGCCACAGCAGGGTGGCATGGACCAGTTGCAACAGGATGAGCAGCAGAAGGAGGAGCAGGAGGTGGAGGGGCAGCTGATGTAGCAGGCTCTCCATTCCTCTCTTCTTCATTGAAAAAGCCAGAATACTTGGCAAGAGCAGATGGAGCGATGAGAAATTCGCGGCCGGTGGCTCGTTGAAAGCTGCTTGGTGCTGCTAAATTTTTCTGAGACATCGCCACATTCTCTTTGCCTTCCCATTCGTTTCTTCCAAGTGCGTCAGAGCCTATAATCCGATCTGCAGCGAGGTCACCAGCCGAATGCTGCCGGATGCCTGTATCAGGTGGTTGTTGGATGCCTGCATGATGTGGCAAAAACAGAAGACAGACACTCTAGGGCCCAATCACAAGCATAACGACTCACCACTGCTTAAAACAAAAACATAAAGCTCATTCACCTTGGTCAATGACAGCTCCATGAGTGCTGTTGTGGTAGCCCTGCTGCTGCTGCTGCTGCTGCTGCTGCCAGTGCTGTTGCTGTTGCTGCTGCTGCTGCTGCTGCTGCTGCTGCTGCTGCTGCTGCTGCTGCTGCTGCCAGTGCTGTTGCTGCTGCTGCCAGTGCTGTTGCTGTTGCTGCTGCTGCTGCTGCTGCTGCTGCTGTAATTGTTGTTGCTGCTGCTGCTGTTGTTGTTGCTGCTGCTGTTGCTGCCAGTATTGTAATTGTTGTTGCTGCTGCGGCGGCTGCTGCTGAAGCCATTGCTGTCGCTGTTGTTGTTGCTGCTGCTGTTGCTGCTGTTGCTGCTGCTGCTGCTGCTGCTGCTGCTGCTCAAACAGTTGAACACCAATTATATCAGCCACCTCTTGGCTTGACAGTCCTGCAACAACAAAGTTGTAAGGCAATACATTTTGCACAATAACCATAATTTTTGAGGGCACTTTACTTCAAGTCTGTAGTGCCAAGCTTGAAGTTCTTTGCAATATGCATATGATTGTAAACAATCCTTTTTTTTGCTTGTTGGAAAGCATACGTTGGCTTGACAACAAAACCACCTTTTGCAGAAAGCACAATAATCAAAGGATGACGGAATTAAATAGGGTTGGCCAGAAATGTATAAATATATATACGCCGTACTATATATTTACGGACGTACCATATATTTACGGATGTATAAAAAAATTTTCTCTGTATCCGTATTCGTATGACCGTCTGTGAATTTTAGCCGGCGTATATATACGCCGTACTATATGTATATATACGGTCTGAATGAGTGGTCAAAAGCGACCTTCCACTGGCCTTCGAGACCACAAAAATCCAAAGCCCCTGTATCCGGGCAATGTTTAACAATAGTTTTTTGCTATTCAACAGCCGTGGAAGGGAGTCCCTCACATGGTTCAACAGCAGCCAGTGGTTTGACAGCAAGGGGTTTAGAAGCAGGAGCACCAGGAGCACCAGAGTTTGAGTATAAGCAGGGCATGCAAGCCAACCCCACAGAAGGTTTCCAGAGCGGAGATGATGCAGGAACAGAAACGGCACACGCACACTCTTCACTTACGCATATGTGCGTACACCCACCCCCGCATGCACGCAAATGTGCATGCACGCACCCTTGCACGCGCGCACATACATGCACGCAAACCTGTGTGCGCAGATGCACACGCAAACACACACGTGCACGCACAGACACATACATGCATGCATGTACCATTCTCAGCACGCACGCAACTGCATACGCACATGCACGCACCCACGCATGCATACAACCATAAGCAAGCATGCGCACACGCATGTTCACGCACACGCAGGCAAGGGCATGCAAACGTGTGCATGCACGCGTGCAAATGCACATGCACGCACTACGCACATGCATGCACGACACGCATAAACATGCACACACATGCACGCACACGCACATGTACACGCGAGCATGCACGAATCCCAGCATACGTGCAAATACACACGCACGCACTACATGCATGCATGCATGTACCTTGTTTCACACATACACACACACGCGCACACGCACACACACGTGCATACGCAAACAGGGTAAGATGATGGGGTGGGTGAAGCAGAGGATTCTCGTGACAGTGACCTTGTGTGCCTGTGTGTTTTGGCCTCTTGGGCAAGCATAGCTCCCCGACTTTTTATCTTTGGGCAATATAAATGGGGTACGTGATCAGAGCTCATCAAGAGCTACACTAAAAATTAATTCTGAACGGGTCGATTTTCCCCATATACGGTTTATACGGCATACATATATATACGTATACGGAAATCCCATGTATGGTCCTGGTCAACCCTAGCAATAAATGCAATTCACAAGGTCCCAGGGTCGGCCTCCACGAGGCTCCTAGCTGACGAGAAGCCAATGCCCTTTTTTCTTCCTGTGTTTGAGGAACGTGTTATGCAACTCAGGGACTTGAAATTTCTAGGCATGACCTGCCCCTGTGGCTTTCTCGCAGGCTTCCCTTCTTAATTGCAGGGTTCACACTTGGCTTGGATGCTGGAATTGCACCGTACTTAATTCCAGTCATACTCTCGTGGCAACTTCAACTTGATACAAGGCAACACAAATTGCATCAAATACCTGCAAATTCAGAAGCCTGCTGGCTCTGCTGCTGTTCCTGCCTTTCTTGCGCGGGTTGCCCAAGAGACAGTAATGCCTGCAGTTGGGAGATGGGGAATGACAACTCCACGTTTTAAAACTGCACAGATTTTGCACCATTCAACATCGAGACCACAGAATGTATAATGCAAGAAGTTTGCGTACTTTTTAGTCGTGCTCAGGCTGGGCCCCCCAACATGGTCTCATCACTTATCAGGTTCTCTTGGGGCCCAAAATTGTTAATATGTACGCGAATACGGTGTGTGTACCATATTTATATAGCAGGAAGTCTTGCATACATATACCATCATTTCCAATGTGTGTACACGGTTCTGGTCAACCCTAAGCCCCTTTCGGCATGCCCAGTTTCCCTTTCCCCGGTCTGGCACTCTATGATGCCTAAACTGTCAAGATTCAAAGTCAGAAGTATGACACACCTGTGGGCAAAAACGTGGAGTTGTCATTCCCCATCTCCCAACTGCCGCAAGCTTGATTATAGTTGATCTAGGAAGGCTGTCCAGGCGCTGGCAAGGCACAAATGAAAGGGCTAGTTACAAAATGGGCAAGCTAGAAATCTACTCACTTGGCCCTCATCCTTAACTGCGGCAGCATACTCAGCAGTGTCAGTGATGGCTTGGGTGTCCTGAAAGGCATTGGAGGGCTGATGTGGGTGTGGGTAATCCGAGGCCTTAGAGAAGCCCTCTTGCTGGGACAATCTCTGGGTTGGTGGCAGGGGTGAAGGACAAGTCCTTCTGTACTGATGATGTTGGTGCCGTTGCTGGTGCTGATGATGATGATGTGGAGCCTCACGCTGGTCACCCCCGCCCCAGCCTTCTTGCTGCATGACCACCTCTTCACTCTGAGACTGGCTGTGCTGCTCTCCTCCTGTCACAATGGGGCTGGCAGGCACGCACGTGACATCGACCGAAAACGTCTTCCCCCCTAAGCTGGAATCACAGAAAGCCTCTACTGCTGGAGATTGCACTGTGAAAAGAGGCTGTAAACCAGCAAGAGGTAGTGACGGGTTAAGTTGATTTGACATGGCTGCCGCTGCCCCTACTGCTGGTGCTGGTGCTGGTGCTGGTGCTGGTGCTGGTGCTGGTGCTGGTGCTGGTGCGACTGGTGCTGCTGCTGGTGCTGGCGGTGCTGCTGGTGGTGCTAATGGTGCTGCTGGTGCACCTGCATTTGCTGCTGAGGTGGGCCTTGCTTCCGTTGAACCTCCTCCTCCTCCTCCTCCTCCTCCTCCTCCTCCTCCTCCTCCTCCTCCTCCGTACTTTGCCCTTTTTGCCTGCTCCTTGGGCTGCTTGTCCTCCTCCCCCTTGGCTGCTTGATCAGATGCCTTTTTTGCGTCCTCTTTTTTGTTTTTTTTGCTGACCCTGCCTTCACGCTCCTGGGTCTGGATTTGGTCTCCAGCCACGTTCCCCTCCCTGCTTGTATGCCTCTTTTCTTTTTCCCCTTTCTTTTTAGGTGGTGGTAGTGCTGATGACGGTCCTGCTGCTGCTGCTGCTACTGTCGCTGTTGCCACTGCTGGAGGTGGTGCGGACCGAGTTGTCGGAAATGGCAATAGAGCTGCTGGCACTGCTATTCCTGCTGCTGCTGCTGCTGCTGGTGCTACTGGTGCTGCTGGTACTACTGGTGCTGCTGGTGGTGCTGCTGCTGCTGGTGCTGTTGCACCTGCATTTGCTGCTGAGGTGGGCTTTGCTTCCGTGGAACCTCCTCCTCCTCCTCCTCCTCCTCTTCCTCCTCTTCCTCCTTCGTACTTTGCCCTTTTTGCCTGCTCCTTGGACCGCTTGTCCTCCTCCCCCTTGGCTGCTTGATCAGATGCCTTTTTTGCGTCCTCTTTTCTGCTATTTTTGCTGACCCTGCCTTCACGCTCCTGGGTCTGGATTTGGTCCCCAGCCACGTTCCCCTCCCCGCCTGTGTGTCTCTTTCCTTTTTCCCTTTTCTTTTTAGGTGGTGGTAGTACTGATGATGGTCCTGCTGCTGCTGCTGCTGCTGCTGCTACTGTTGCTGTTGCTGTTGCCACTGCTGGAGGTGGTGCAGACTGAGTTGTCGGAACTGGCAATAGAGCTGCTGGCACTGCTATTCCTGCTGCTGCTGCTGGTGCTACTGGTGCTGCTACTGGTGGTGCTGGTGGTGGTGGTGCTGCTGCTGCTGGTGCTGTTGCACCTGCATTTGCTGCTGAAGTGGGCTTTGCTTCCGTGGAACCTCCTCCTCCTCCTCCTCCTCCTCCTACTCCTCTTCCTCCTCCGTACTTTGCCCTTTTTGCCTGCTCCTTGGACCGCTTGTCCTCCTCCCCCTTGGCTGCTTGATCAGATGCCTTTTTTGCGTCCTCTTTTTTATTTTTTTTGCTGACCCTGCCTTCACGCTCCTGGGTCTGGATTTGGTCTCCAGCCACGTTCCCCTCCCTGCTTGTATGCCTCTTTTCTTTTTCCCCTTTCTTTTTAGGTGGTGGTAGTGCTGCTGCTGCTGCTGCTGCTACTGTTGCTGTTGCCACTGCTGGAGGTGGTGCAGACCGAGTTGTCGGAACTGGCAATAGAGCTGCTGCTGCTGCTGGTGCTGGTGCTACTGGTGCTGCTAATGGTGGTGCTGGTGGTGGTGCTGCTGCTGCTGGTGGTGCTGCCTGCATGTCGAGGCCACTTGCATCCGGCCCTTTGTAACAGCTTGTACCGAGCTTCACGCCCCTCCTGTTTTTAGACTGCCGAACACCGCTATTCTCCGCTGCATTGTCAACCTTCACCTTGCTGCAGAGGGAGGAGAAGGGGCAATTCATTGGCCAACACAATTCTATTCTGCCTAATGTTTACAATGTGTCATAGCTGAAAGTACCTGCAAATTAGTGTGAAACAACTTGAAGCAAGGAAGAGGCGGCTGTGTGTTGTTTCAAAGAATCATTCAAACCAAACTACCCCCTACGTATAACCTCGGCGCCAATATACACCCAGTCTATTTCTCCTGCCCTGGGACCGCACCTCGCTTCGTCGTTTCTCTGTGCTACAGGAATGCCCTTGTCCTTGCCACTGGCCATCTTGATGCCATATGCGGAGCAGTACGTGTCTAGGCGAGTAGCCTGTGAAGAAGGAACAACACGATCATGTGAAGCATTGCAATACCGTATTTGACATTACAAAACAATGCTCTGCATTGCCCCTACAGCAGCATGGTATCATTGCATGGCATCAAACGGCGTGCAAAGCCTTAATAAGAAGTGAGCACCTGATCGCACCGGGGTGTTTTTTTTAATTTGCTCTACAAGCAGACTGAGGGTCGTAAACTTGAGCATGTGGGGCACCACACCTTATTGTGTGCAGGAGGTTGCCTGCTCTTGCTCTCCCCTGCAATGCTGATGATTCTCCTCCACCTAAGTCATCATCACACAGCAGAAGTCAGCAATCAATCGTTTGTAATTCATGTCCCTACCCAATTAAGCTGCAGGGGGGGAAATGGATAAAAGTCTGTACAAGCAAAAGAAGTAAAGCCATACGGTATGATGAATTTTGCAAGAAACAAATGGTATGAAAGGGATCCAAGAAAAGGATGGAGTAAGACAGCGGGCAGTGAAAACCTCTCTTTACATAAATAGGGAGAAGGACGCCTTTCATATTAGGTATCGTCCTTCAACACAGCAGGTACCTACAAAGCCTGTTGAATCCAACAAAGCATTAGGAATGAGACAGGAAGGCATGGAAAGACTGGAGTTTCAGGCTCCCAAACAAGCAGAGACATGTGGGTGTGATCCTACGGATCACAGAAAAAGGGGCGGAGCCTGCGCTGCAACCTGCATTTAAGTTGTACCCAATGTAGTGAGATCAATTCAAGGGGGGGCTGCGCTCCTTCTGCACCCCACTGCTCCTGTTTAACCATTTCTGAGACGGCAGCCTGGTCTTTGCAATGAAGAGCGGCATCCAATTGAGTTAGACAATTCAGGGGGGGCTGCGCCCCCCTTGCACCCCCCCTCTCTTGCATTTGCACAGTCCTTGTCATACCATGCCGTGTCTGAAGCTGTGTGACCTGTGCAGCGCCGTCTCTTACCCTGAGGATTTCCGGTCCCCATGGAAGTGGTGTGCTGGGAGCTGCAGCCTGAGCAACCGCAAAAGGTGCCCCACAGAATCACAACTTTGACAAATTGTTGATTATTTATTAATCTAATTGAAACACATTGCGCACTCACACTTTCGCCCATCGCAACACCTCCCATGCGAGTGTGTTTGACCGCACACCCAAGGGCATGGCTGGAATCAGCGCAAAGCCAGCTTTCTGGTTGTGCCATTCTTGTGGCGTGAAGTGGCCTGGGTGGCTCAAAGCTTTATTCTTTCAGCGTGGTGACTCAGGAAGTGGAATGAAACTAAGGGGGACTACGCCCTGGGGGGCTCCGCCCCAAAAATGCTTTGCTTCTAATTAAGGCCCTGCACCTGCAATTCAATATGATGTATACAAAGCACCACGCACCACTTGCTGCTCGTACTGCCCAGCTGCTTCGCCCATGCACGTGGGTGGCAAGCACGTGGCACCTTGGTGCTGGTCACCTGCCAGCATAAATTAACAATGATGTTAGAGCTAACAAAGACAGGACGCCCACGCTGGTGTGCTGCATCTGGCCTAATTTACTTGTCGTGAAAGCTTGCAGGTTTACTGCGCATGTGCCTAGGCTCCTTACTTAACCATCCTTAACCATCCATGTGTACATGCATACATCATGCATGACTACTTAGTCTGATATTGATGGCATCGAGGCAATGGACACAACATGGTTCAAATTGCACAAAGCGGGTTGAAACGTATTGCAAGAGGGCAAGGTGAAGGGGAATGCAAGCAGGCTTGCAACGTTGATATCATGGAAGCCACACAATCAACGTTGATATCAAGGAAGCCACACAATCAACGTTGATATCATGGAAGCCACACAATCAAGGCAGCAGCTCAATATGTACCTTGAAGTCATGCGTGGTCAGTGTGCCCACTTCCCCGTAAAACTCAATTGTAACCTGCGTCAGGTAGGTTCGATTGACAATCAACAGATTTACTAACTGCACGCGTATTCTGTAAATTCAGGTTCGGCCACAATTTGACGTGTTTGCATCTATACTGTACGGTGTTTGTGGCTGCAAAAGTACCATGCATAAGGGCATATACAGAGTATGTATACAGTTCAAGCCAACCCTACTTAAATCCCTAAGGCAGCCACACAGCTGTAGACAGCAGCAGCAGAGTGTGACCAAACCGGGCGTCACAGCGTCTTGCTGATGGCCTTCCCGTCATGTGCATGCAAAGAAGGGAAACACAACAACAGGGATGACAGTTTTACCTTAAGAGGCAAAGTAGCAAAACCCACACACGCGCGTTGGTATAGGAGCAGAAGGCCGTATGAATACACATTGAAGGGAAGGAAGTGCATACATAAAAGGGATAATACAACCTACCGTTTTTGGCACAGCCGGCGCAGCTGCTTTCGGACTCCTATCCAGCAGATGGTCGTTTCTGTGATCATTCCTGTTGTTGTCCTTGCCTACAAATTTTAGGCATCATTTAATATGTCAGAGCATCAACTTTGTCATTCTAGGTTCTCCATTCAATTATCATTACAGAGGCCACTGCGCATCTCTTTGTGTAATTCCCTAGATTTATGCTGTGAAGCAACAAAAGTGTCTAATGGCACCCAATTGGCGGAGCAGGCTCAGTACGGATGTATTGAAACCTCTGTGCATTTCAGGGGAAAAAGGGGCATTGGAGCAAATGGCGCCGCCCTTACCTCCAACGCCCACGTTCTCTTCTTGTTGTTGAACCCCTGCTGCTGAACCTCGCTCTCCCTTGCTGCTGGCTAGGCACAAGCCTGCAGCAGAAGCTGCGCCCTCCGTTGCTGCCGTTTGTCCTGCATGTCCCTGCCTCTTCATTATTCCCAGCCTCCCTGTCCCACCCCCTTGGCTATGCTCTTCAACAGGGTTGGAGGCACAGACTAGATTGGCGTGGAGCTGGTTATGAGCAGGGGAAAATGGTTGCTGCTGGAACTGTTGATGTC
>Ga0307947_1000713_pt1 | contig 24444 bp, 33 predicted proteins | sample OrgLakmetagen232_FD_201840 | JGI IMG/M metagenome (GOLD analysis project Ga0307947, IMG submission 201840) | Saline water microbial communities from Organic Lake, Antarctica - #232 | ecosystem: Environmental > Aquatic > Non-marine Saline and Alkaline > Saline | place: Antarctica: Organic Lake...
TACTGTGTGTATGCCTCCTAATTTGTGACAAGAATGACGTGTACTGTGTGTATGCCTCCTAATTTGTGACAGGAATGACGTGTACTGTGTGTATGCCTCCTAATTTGTGACAAGAACGACGTGTACTGTGTGTATGCCTCCTAATTTGTGACAAGAATAATGACGTGTACTGTGTGTACGCCTCCTACTTTGTGACAAAAATGACGTGTACTGTGTGTATGCCTCCTAATTTGTGACAAGAATGACGTGTACTGTGTGTATGCCTCCTAATTTGTGACAAGAACGACGTGTACTGTGTGTACGTAGGAGGGCGTGCTGTCTATCGAAGGCAACAAGGGCTTGTTATATATACTAGGTAACAAGGGCTTGCTATCTATATCAGGTAACAAGGGCTTGTTATCTATGCAAGGCTTGTTTATCTAACAAAACAAGTAAGGAGCGCGTTGGCTGTTCGCGCTGTTTTAGGCCATGCATGCCTTTTCTCTCCTTAGTGCATGACCCCACAAACACGCAAGCCTACCTCGAGATGACGTTGAGGGGGGAGGTATGTGACGCAGGAAGGAAGAGGTGGAGGGGAGGGGAGGGGGGGGAAGCTGACTGGCTAAGGGAGGGAGCTGCTGGGAATGAATGTGAGTACGTAAATAGGTTTGAGTCTGCGAAGGGGTGTGCAAGAGCGGGAAAGATAGGGAGTCGTGCCTGCGTATGTGACCTACACCATGCAGACATGCCCTTCACATGTTGTGAAGTTTTCACTCGACTTAAGTTTGAGGGAAAAAGAACTGGCACACAAACTTGCACAACACTCTCTCTCTCTCTCTCTCTCTCTCTCTCTCTCTCCCTCTCTCTCTCTCTCTCTCTCTCTCTCTCTCTCTCTCTATCTCTCTCTCTATCTCTCTCTCTCTCTCTCTCTCTCTCTCTCTCTCACTCTCTCTCTCTCTCTCTCTCTCTCTCTCTCTCTCTCTATCTCTCTCTCTCTCTCACACACACACACACGCAAACACGCACACGCACACGCATGTACACACACACACACACACGCACGCACGCACACACGCATGCACAACCACACAACCACACATACACAAACATGCACGCACGCACGCACGCATACGCACATTACACGTACACACATTGCACACAAAATCACACAATTCACACACACATACTTCCAGGTGAGCATCTACCGTGCGTCACCTGTGCACCCAAGGCAGCTGGCAAGAGAGAGTTAAAACCAGATGACAGCCTTGGGAGGAAGGGGTGGGAGTGGAGGCCACCCCCTTCTCTCCCGTTGCACAAGCCAGCCTCCTGGATGAGCGTGGGGGATGGCAAAGAGTCGTTGTTCATGAAGGGCGCAGCCTTGGGAGCAGCGGAGGAGTTGAGGTTGATGGAGGTGGAGCTGTGGGGCACGGAAGCAGAGAAGGCAGGTGGGCGTGAAAGGGGCCGGCGATGGGCCTTGTGTGTGGCTATGTGGGCCGGTCGGCAGCTGTGGTCCTCGGCAGATACAGCAGGAAGGAGGGAGGCACTCCTCTGCTGCGTGCCTCCTTGGGGGGCACTGCCTTGCTGCTGCTGCGGCTGCTGCTGCGACGGCGGCAGTTGTTTTGTACTGGTTTTGGCCGCAAGGTTTGCATCGGGTTCTGAAAGGGGAGGGAGGGGGCTAGGGTTAGGGGGGGCTGGAGTCCGCGAGGGGCTAGAGGGGTGGGAGCGTGTGGCAGGTGTGGCACTGCCTGGGCGTGCACATAAAGCAGCGAGCACCTCAGCAGCAAGTGCGTCAGATAGGGCCTCAGGGGCGAGGGCAGGGGGAGGAGAGCTTTGCTGCTGCTGCGGCAGCTGAGGCTGCCGTGCTTCGGGTGTTGTTGCTTGCCTGCCATCTGCAGACGAGTGGGGAGGGCGGAGGCCAGCTGCGCCTTCTTGTCTGAGCTGAGGTGCTGCGGGGCTGCAGGGCTGCCTTGTAGTTTTAGATGCTGCAGCTGATACTGGTACAGAGCTGTGGTGCCAAGGAGCGCAGGAGGGTTGAGGAGTTGCCTTGGTGGTCGTGTGAGAAGGCGCGACAAGCAAGGGCGGAAGCTGTAGGGGTGCGGGTGAGGCTGAGGTAGCTTTGGGGGCTGGGCTTGCGCCCTGCTGTGAGGAAGGGGGAGCGCTAAATGGTGCTCCCGTGTGAAAGGAAGAAGGCCGGCAGGTGGCACGCGCAGCAGTAGCCGTAGGTACCAGCAAGTGGTGCTGCTGGTGCTGCAGCTGGGTCTCCGGTGAGGCTCTGGTGGCCAGGCTCTGCAGCTCTGGAGACTGAGTGTGAGAAGGGGGGTGGGCGACAAGAGGGGCCGTCAGGTTGGAATGGGAGCGTGGGCCAAGAGAAGACCTCTGGGGCAGCAGGGTGGCAGATGCATTAGAGCTGCCCCCAACAACTGCAGCAGTAGCTGCCATGGCTGCTGTTGCTTCTGCACCACTGCCATTCCGTTCTGAGTGCCCTGCTCCATCTCGTGGGGGTTTTGGGTCCCACCCACTCCCCAAAGCTCCTGCCCACAACCCCCCTTCCCCCTCTGCATCCTTCAGTGACGAAATTCCCATGGGTGACAGGCTCCTCAGCTTGTCTGAGGCCCCTCTGTGCATGATACGCGCGCGTTTCGCTGGTACATAAGTGCTCCCACTGCCTCCCGCACTCAAAACCCCCCCTGCACTGTCCTGCACTACGTCTTCCCCACTGTTAGTCTGCAGGCCTCCTTCAGCACCATCGCCGATGCCCTTGATACGTCCCCTCTCCTTCCCTGGACGCTGCCTGCTGTTGTTGGTGTGCCACGAGGATCCAGCACCAAACTCCATGCCTGGCATGCCCTGGGGAGAAAGCGAAGATGCCCTCCTTCCTCCGTAGGCTGCAGCCCCGTAACGTATATGTAGAGTGCTTTTGCGCATGTGTAGTCGATGGCAGAAATGCAAGCATATGTGCATATGTGTGCAATTGCGGTGGGTGTGTACAACTCACGGTACACGTGCATTTGTGATTTGGAGGCACAGCATGCGCTGTTGGATGACTTACAGGTGCTGATTGCACACAGCACATCATGCCGGCTGGGGGCAAAGATCAGTCGCATAAACCGCTTGGCTAAGCTACGCAGGCTACCTGCTGGTAATTGCTCGTCCCACCCCGCAGCCAGCTCCTCTTCAAACTCTTCGCTGGTGTCCTCTTCCTTCCCTGCTTCTGAGCCGTCTCCTCCAGGCTGGTCACACTCGGGGTGCTCAGAATATTTGGTCAGCCACTGGCGCACCTGCGTTTTGCATGCACTCACACTAGCATTTGCGCTGGACCATAGAGAGAACAAAACGCACAGCAAGCAACACTGCACCAGATAACTGTACTTCCAATGCAGCAGAGTTTGCTCCATTTTGAAGACACATTAAGAGAGGATCATGTGCCCCTAGGCTCTGCCACAGACTTACCAGATGCACGTCAAAGAAAAATGTGCGGGGATCCTCCAGGCATTTTACGAGGACGCAGCTTTTATGGGAGGTGTCTCTGCCCTGCGAGTGAGCACAATAGCGAGCCAAAGAGGAAGTGACAAGGGTGGCTTGTGCTTGACATGGTGCTCAGCAGAAATTTCTAGAGCATGAGGCAGATCTAAAGAGGGAGCGCTCCCTCCAGCTTGTGCTCGGGTGATGGTTCTACCAGTAGGGCATTGTATTTGCAGTTGCGACGCAACGCTGCCATGAAAAGAAGCCTGAGCGAGGCAACTATCCAGCCTAGATAGCAGGCTGTGATTCCACCCGCCTGGCTTGCGTAATTACCCGTAATCCAGAGCAGGCTCCAAGGAGATGACATTTTATGCAAGAATCAGATGGCAAACCTATTTCTCTGTTCGCCACCTGTGCCCAAGTTCCTATACAAACTTGAACTGTAGCAGCAGCTATGGTGTGTCATATATGCTGCGGAAGACTGCAGCGGAAGACTGCAGCGGAAGACCTGCTGCTGGAGCAGGTCTTCCAAGATCTTGCACTCACCTCATAGCATGCGCGCCTGCGTGCAAGCACCTGAGCTTTTGCCCTATTGAGCTTACCTTGATGCGGCCATGAAATAGCCTCTCATCATCCTTTGAGCATCCTGGCACGGCATGAGCAGGAACGAGCACCTTCTTGTTCGAGAGCCCAGCAAAAATGGCATTCTTGGCAATTTTCAGCGCATTGCGCCTACGTTTTCTCGAATCCATAATAAATTATTGCAATGCAACATAGAGTTATTAACAAGTATTACAAATGGTAGCTGAGGTTGGTCATGGCACTAGAAAACAAATACAATTCAGTCATACCACGTCATATCATTCCTGGAAGGTTGCACTCGTATGGTTTGATATGTGCGTCTGATACTTGATGCCTCAAGTATCTTTAATATGTTATGCCTAGGAAATATCATCACATAATTGCATGCTACAACGCTTACATTCTCGTAACCCGTACGGGCGTTCACAGGGGATGAGGGATCTGATATTACCGTACTATCAACAACACGCTTAAGAAAGGAAAGGCGCTTTGGATTTGTGACAGCTTGAGACTCATTGAGCACCATCATATTCAATCATCCATGATTACATTGCATAATTTAAAGCACTAAATTTAGTTCAGTTTTGGTGGGCATCTTACAGGTCACGTGAGCGCAGGCCTTCTTGTTTCCTGGAGGCCGAACGCAACCCAGCAGGCAACAACAACAGCCAACTGGAGACAAGACCATGAGGAAGGTGGAAGAAGAAGAGGGGGACGAAGAGGCTGGGGATGTGGAGGAAAGGAGCTTGCTCACCCCCAAGGCCCGAATTAAACGGTCGACACTGCTCACAGTTTGCCCCTTCATTCTGGGTAAGAAACTTTTTCACTTCGTTCAGGCAGACAGTATGAGGTATGAATGAACATTCTTGCACCGAATTACAAGTTGCATGTCGCTCGTACCCACGCGTGCATTCAAGCACACTTGGAAACACACGTATGAATGCAAACGAGCACACCATATGCATGCATACTTGCCAGTAAGTGTGCCATGAACCACAGAAATGTGCAAACGCCCTGAGCACCAGAAGGGACAATGTCTTCCATTTCCTTGCAACTCCATCCCTCCTCCAGGGAACGAGCTTTGCGAGCGGCTCGCGTACTACGGCTTGGCCACAAACCTGGTTACGTACATCACACAAGTTATGGGTGGAGACCCAGCATTTGCTGCCATCCTGGTGAGAAATTGAGTGGTGAAGGTGGCAATGTAATTGCATTTTTAACAGAGCTTCGCAACCTGGAATTGTACCTCGTGTATTGTTTGGGCATCCTTCCATTCATAGGAGTTTGCAGCTCTCAATTGACCGTTTACACGCAAGCGTTGGTATAATAAGAAATTATATCGCTGGCAGAGCCCTGGTCTCATGTTTGTTGCTTTGTCTGCTTTCATGCCTGTGCACCTTCCGACATCTATGGCATTATGGCATGCTTCACTGCATGCTGCACCACCCATATTTCAAGTGTGATCCGTTTCCCGCTACAATTGGGGCATGTGTCAAACGCGTGTTGAATGTTCCTACTAACTCAGCTCTCAGAGGTCAAAGTGGATGCATTTTCTTTCTGCACGTGATGGGTTGCGTTGTAAATGCTTCACTATGCTCTCAGGTGGCCATGTTTGAAGGCGTGTGCTACACCACCCCCATCATCGGGGCACTGCTGGCCGACTCGCTGTGGGGCCGCTACAAAACCATCTTTGTGTTCTCCTCCATCTATCTAGTGGTGAGCGGCAGACATGTGTGAGCAGAACGGCTGAGTCTTTAAGACGAGGAACAAAAGTGAATTGGTCACTTGAACTGGAGATAGACTTGGAGAGAGTGAGAAACCAGTACTTAGAACCTCATCGACACTGTCATGCCTGTGTTTTGGCAAGCGAAGGGTCTCAATTGAAGGCTCCTTTTAATATCGGTGCGGGAAATGAGCCCTGCAGCTACTTGCTTAGCTTGCAAGTTTGTATCAGTGCATTTGTGCAGGAGGCTTGTCCTACCTCTAAGCACAGTGCCCTTGTCCTTCTGGTAAATGCCCAGCAACGCGTTGCTCATTTCCTCTGTTTGCCTCAGAGGCCTCCGTCCTGCCTCTCAACTCTGTCAGGTCCTGCTTGGCTTAAATAGAGGCCGGAGTGGTGAAAATGAAGGGAGGGCATAGCAGCAGCAATTCCCAATCAGCCGATAGCTGCTTGTTTAACCGAGCGAGTGCCTCTTGTGATTAACAAGCACGTGGTCGTGCATGTGGCATTGCAGGGCATTCTCCTGCTCACTGCCAGCAGCATGATCCCAGACTCTGATGAGGACGCGGAGAAGGCAAACCCCCTGCAGGTGAGGGATAGAGAGTGGGGGACAGAGAGTGAGGGACAGAGAGCGAGCAATAGAGAGTGAGAGATAGAGTGAGGGATAGAGAGCGAGGAACAGAGAGTGAGCAATAGAGAGAGAGAGAGAGAGAGAGAGAGAGAGAGAGAGAGAGAGAGAGAGAGAGAGAGAGAGAGAGAGGGACGGATAGGGAGGGGGAGAGAGTGAGAAAGAGGACCGATTAAGGGACAGGGAGTGTTCGCCAGTAATATTTAGTTTGGATCTGGTAATGACCTCTGATGATCTGAGTGGCTTTGCCGATTTAGGGTCCGAGACTGAGAGGTTGGGGGACGGCAAGGGGGAGCTAGGCAGGGGGGAAGTTAGGCAGGGGGGGATTAGGCCAAGGTAGAGCAGAGGGGAAAGGCAAGGGGGAAGATGGTGTGCTTGGAATCAAGTTCAAGATGGAAAGGATGGCGGTAAGACCTAATCCAATTTTTCACCTGTAAGGAGCCGTTGGCACCTCAAAGGGCTCATGCAGAGAAGCTTTTCAATGATTAGGTCTTACAGCCATCCTTTTCTCCTTGAATTTGCATTAAAAGAGGGAGGGAGAAAGGAGCAGGAAGGGAGCAGTGGGGAAGCGCTGCTTGAACAGATGGCAAGCCTCCTTTGATTTTTGATCTGCTTCACGCCTGTTGTGTATGGTACCCAAGATGACAATGCAGAGCAGTGCTGTAATAATTTTCCATTGCTCTTGCAAATCTAGCAAAAGCGCTGATTCTCTGCCATCCATCATTTTGAACACACGGAATTTTATGCGCAAGGGGCTATATATTATATTTATAACACCCCAAGCATGGGAAAAGAGAAGGGAGGCGCTCACACATGAGCCTTCGGTTCAGTATGCTCTCAACATTGCTGTCAGTTAGAGTTTGGCCTACCTTGTTCCTGTCAGCCGCAGTTATTCTGTCTCTGGAGGTCGCCGCTGTTTTCATATTACCGCCATCACTCATCTACCTGTGACCTTCAATGCAAGCACACAGTTCCTATTGCTTTCGCTTTCGCTGCGGCAGTTTGGCGTGCTGTTTGGCTCCCTGGCCGTCATAAGCTTAGGCACGGGCGGCATTAAACCCAACGTCAGCGCCTTTGGGGCAGACCAGTTTGACGAGAATGACCCGCAGGACCGCAGAGAAAAGCAGTCCTTTTTTAACTGGTGGGTTTTTGATTAGAAGGGAGGCCCCATCTTCTGGATCAGGCTCAGGGTTTTAACAGTTTGACGAGAATGATCCGCAGGACTGCAGAAAAAGCAACCCTTTCTAAACTGGTAGGTTTCAGATTAGAAGGAAGGCCTTACCTTCTGGATCAGGCTCAGGGTTCAACTGGAAAGGATCACAACCATCCTGAGGTTGCAGTTTTTGTCTGAGTTGCTTTAGCTGCTGTGGCTGCTGCTGATAATAATGATGATGTGTGTCCCGTATTAAGCGCCGCTTCCTTTAACAGTCAGATTTGTCACGACGGTTCCATTCCTTGGTTTAAATAAATGATGGGTGCATTGAACCCTCTACTTTTCCCAAGCTTATGATCTATAATACTTTTCTCCCCTGTTTTTTACCAGTGACGCATAAACCACCGATATTTTTCCGTACACGACCATGCATGACTAAGGAACGAATGAGGCAAGCTTGTTTCATTTCCTTATTGTGTGTGCAGGTTTTACCTGGCCATCAACGTAGGCTCCCTTATTGCAGGCACTGTCATCGTTTACATTCAGGTGTGTGTGTGCGTGTGTGTGTGTGCATGTGTGTGTGCGTGTATGTGTGTGTATGTGTGTGTGCATGTGTGTGCACGTGTGTGTTGGTGTGCTGGGTGCCTGTGTGTTTGTGGAGCTTGTGCATGTGTGCAGACTTGCGTGACTGTATGACGTGACTGCGTGCAGGCTTGCGTGACTGCATAACGTGACTGCGTGCAGGCTTGCGTGACTGCATGACGTGACTGCGTGCAGGCTTGCCTGACTGCATGACGTGACTGCGTGCTGGCCTGCATGCCTGCATGACGTGACGTGTACATCTGCTTACTGGTTGCCTCTGCCTATGGTGTGCAGTGTAGGTTGTCCTCTTATTCCTGGCTGCAGTGAGTGTTCAACACGGACGTATGCAGGTTGCACTTTAGGCTGTCCTCTCATTCATGGATACAGAGAACTTCCTGAGCCTCCAGTCAGGATGTATGATTTTGCATACTGAGCGCAATTGATGCAGTGCCCCCCTTTCTTACAAGTTGCAAGCAGGAATCGATACAGTGCAAGCATGCACAATTGTAAATACAAACAGCGCACATTAAAACAAACACAGTCGTTTTTACAACCAATGTGCCGGCTTTGCTTATAACATAATTGACAAACTCAACAACACGTGTGTTTTACACACACCACATGCACACACACACACACACACACACACACGCACACACACACATACCCACATCCATATTCACACCCAGACACCCCCATGCACACACCCACACACATACATACACACATCTACACACAGGACTCTGTAAGCTGGACCATTGGATTCGCTGTGCCTGGGTGCGCCATGGCCTTGGCCATTGTCCTGTTCTGGGCGGGCAGGTAAATGCGGATTGCCCCATGTCATCAAATAATGGTAATAATGGTAATGATGGTAATCGCGGATAGCTGATGTCATCATCGGCATCCCACTTGCTTCAGATGAGCATGTACATTGCAATATAGTGTATATCAGTGTAAAAAGGTATTGCAATCTCTGTCGCTGTGAGTTTGCCGTACTGGCCAGTTGTGTGTGTTGATGATGCCTTTCTTGCTGCTTGTGCTGACACTAAGCATGACATCCTCGCCTGCGTGTGCTGTCTCTTGACATACACAATTTAGTCCTTATAACATAGCCCGACTGTTGGTGTCATATGTGTCCCAAATACATGACGCAGCTTTTTTTTACTTTATTTTTCTGCTCATAGCCCTGTCCATCATTTTTGGATTGGCTAGAACCGTACATTCATAGGTATATACGGTGTATATACGGTATTTTTGGCAGGGAAATCACCATATATACGGTCATATACGGTGAGTATGTACGGTTCTGGCCAACCCTAGTCATTTTCCTTGCGTGTGTGCTGCCTTTGCAACAATAGACACTCGCTTTTGATGCAGCTTTGGTTGTGGGCACAAGCTGCTTCAAGAAAATATAAATTATACGCAAGGGGTGATACCACCACAAGCATGGATTAAGGAAACGGAGACGGAGCTGTCGGACAGCAAAGTGCTCACGCTACCAGGCGGATTCAAACCCGCGACCCCGAAGAGTCTGGCCTGACCACGGGCCACTAGGCTTTCAGGACAGCTACCGCTGCTTCAAGAAATACTTGCTTCAAGAATGTAACAAATGCCGTATACCACGTGCCTTGTGTAGCCCTGGTTTTTGGCACAAGCTGTTCTAACAGTAAACCATACAACAAACATACCTGTCTCTTGACACAGCCCTGGCTCTCGACGTGTGCTGCTTGAAGAAAATATAAAATTTAGGATATATATAAGCCATACAATTTGCCTACCGCTTTCCTCATGCAGCCCTGGCTACGGGCACATGCTTCAATCATACATTCACAAATCCACATGTTTCCTCACGCAGCCCAGGCTACCGGCATGTGCTGCCCAGAAAATAATTTGCACAACCTGACCACCGCTTTCCTCGTGCTGCCCTGGGTATGGGCACATGCTCCTTCAAAAAACCAAATAATATGTCCATGTGTTTCCTCACGCAGCCCTGGCTACCGGCATGTGCTGCCCCAAAAATAATCCGCACAACCTGACTACCGCTTTCCTCTTGCTGCCCTGGGCACATGTTTCAATCATACATCATACATGTTAAAACTGATCCACATGTTTCCTCACGCAGCCCTGGCTACCGGCATGTGCTACCCACGGAGTCCCCCATGGCACGTGTGGCAAAAGTGGTGTGGGCGGCCCTAAAAAACAGGTGAGGATAGGGGCGTCAACCTTGATTTCTTGTTCTATGGATGACTGGTTGACACTGTGTGGGCGGCCCTGATGTTCATGTGAGAGTAAAGAAGTGACCTACGCAGTGATTTCTGGCATTCGATCGTCCTTGCTTGCTCATGATCTGTGGTTAATTTGGGCAACCCTGATAAGCAGTTGCGGAGAATTGGGTGCTCTATCTTTTGGTTTCTAAATGTTTATCTCGCAGGCTTTTATTTTGTGGTTGACGTGGAATGTGCGGTCGCCCTAATGGGTTTGATTTTTGTTAGGGTTAGGCCTCTCTTGTGCGTGAATAGCAAGAAAGTGCAGTTTGGCAGGGACTCTAACCAAAGACTTACAGGCTCCTACTAAAAATCGGATATCACAGTCAAATTGTTGCGAGGTCCAAATTATCCTGTTTCATCTTTGTACCCATTGTGATGCGGTGAAAATTATCTTAATTAAACGCAATACTCCCACTGGCAAGGGTCTCAGCATCATTGGTAGTTCATCCAAACCAAGTAAGTTCCCTTTGTTGCTACACACAGGCTTCGCCACAAGCCATAAGTACTTGCATGTTGCGCAAACTTGCATGTTGCGCAACAGCAAACTTTGGCACATGCCACAAGTACTGCCATGTTGCGCAACAGCAAACTTTGACACACGCCACAAGTACTGCCATGTTGCGCAACAGGAAACTTTGACACACGCCACAAGACCTGCCTTGTTGCGCAACAGCAAACTTTGACACACGCCACAAGAACTGCCATGTTGTGCAACGACTGTTCTCAAACACCTGCCCTTCAGACTCTAGAGTACCATCATGTTGCGCAAGGGCTATCATGTTGCGCTACGGCTGGTCTCAAATACCTGCGGGTCAACTTCAGACTGTAGAGACGGCTGGTCTTAAATACTTGCAGGTCAACTTCAGACGGCTGGTCTAGAGTCTCTAGACGGCTGGTCTAGAGATTCCAGAGACGGCTGGTCTCAAATACCTGCAGGTCAACTTCAGACTGTAGATACGGCTGGTCTAGAGTCTCTAGACGGCTGGTCTAGAGATTCCAGAGACGGCTGGTCTCAAATACCTGCAGGTCAACTTCAGACCGTAGATACGGCTGGTTTAGAGTCTCTAGACGGCTGGTCTAGAGATTCCAGAGACGGCTGGTCTCAAATACCTGCAGGTCGACTTCAGACTCTAGAGTTGCTGACTCATGCCTTTGCTTTTGTTCTACAGCAAACCTGTAAAGAAGAGTATCACGCGCGCGCACACACACACACACACACATTGGAAGCCAGGTGGCGCAAGAAGCATCCTGCTGGAGGGGCTGCTGGGATGGATGCAGCCAACGAACGCAACGCCATCATGGTGGCCGACCTAGAAGTGAACGAAGGGACCTCGTACAGGGGCGGTAACCAGTACCAGCAGGTATGCTTGAACCAGCAGGTGAAGCAGTACTACTAGCAGGTAAAGCAAAACTAGCAGATTAAGCAGTACCAGCAGGTGAAGCAGTAGCAGCAGTTGAAGCAGAACTAGCAGGTGAAGCAGAACTAGCGGCTGAAGCAGAACTAGAAAGGGAAGCAGTACCAGCAGGTAAAGCAGTACCAGCAAGTTAAGCATTACTAGCAGATCAAGCAGTACCAGCAGATAAAGCAGTAGCAGCAAGCGAAGCAGAACTACTAGCAGGTAAAGCAGAACTAGCAGGTGAAGCAGTACCAGCAGTACCAGCAGATAAAGCAGTAGCAGCAAGCGAAGCAGAACTACTAGCAGGTAAAGCAGAACTAGCAGATTAAGCAGAATTAGCAGGTGAAGCAGAACTAGCAGGTGAAGCAGTACCAGCAAACCAGCAAGTGAAGCAGTACTAGCAGGTAAAGCAGAACTAGCAGATAAAGCTGTACCAGCAAGTAGATCAGAATTAGCAGATTAAGCAGCAGCAGGAGGTGAAGCAGTACCATCAGGTTTTGAACATCAGGGTACCTTGTGGGTGTGGTTTGGTTATATGAGCGGGTTTCGGTGGCAGTGCGGGTGTTGAGTGCCAGTGTGGGTTCTGTTATGGGTTGTGGGTGTATAGTCGGGTGTGGGTTTGAATGTGAGTTCTGTTCTCAGTGGGTGGGTGTGGGTGTGGGTGTGGGTGTTGATGTGGATGTGGTGCATTTTTGGCATGTGTGCTCAATGCTGATGGTGATACGTTGGTGTTTGATGGTAACTCGTAGGATTAACCGATGCATCCTTCCAGTTGTAAATCGTTCATCCCTGCACACGCACGTGCAGCTTCTCGCCAACAAAAACAACGCTGGCGCACCTTTCGTGCTGAACGCCAACGGAAGCGGAGGAGGTGTACACCGGACCAACTCCATGCTGTCGGTATGTGGACAATGAATAAGCAGCACGCACTTTCTTCAATCCACCCGCACGGGTGACCTACAGCAATCCTGCAAGATGCACGGCGCACTGAGTTGTGGTTTTGCACATGTCTAGGGTTGGCCAAAACCATATATATATACGGTGTATACACGGTATTTTTGGCAGGGAAACCACCAAACATACGTTCATATACGGTGTATACATACGGTTCTGTCCAACCCAACACAAGTCACGTCCCTACTCCTTTTACACCCATTGCCCTTCCCACTGATGCTGCTCCCTTCCAGATGCCCCCTACCTCTTCCTTGTCGTACCGATGGCTTGAGGATGCCGTCACGGATTGGCAGACCTCCCAAGGCACTCGCATGAACATGGGAGGCCTCGCGGGCTACACGCCAAAGCAGGTGTGTGTGTGTTGTGTGTTGTGTGAGATATTTAGGGAACAAAAGAAATTTGGATTAGGAAATAATGAATGAGCAAGCCTTCCAAAGCACGTGGACAAAAATGGGGGGCCTCACGCACTGCACGCTGAAGCAGGTGTGTGTGTATGTGTATGTGTGTGAGAGAGCTAGGGAACAGAAAAGAACTCCCAAGGCACGTGGACAAACATGGGGGGCCTCACGCACTGCACGCTGAAGCAGGTGTGTGTGTGTGTGTGTGAGAGCTAGGGAACAGAAAAGAACTCCCAAGGCACGTGGACAAACATGGGAGGCCTCACGCACTGCACGCTGAAGCAGGTGTGTGTGTGTGTGTGTGTGTGTGTGTGTGTGTGTGTGTGTGTGTGTGTGTGAGAGAGTAAGGGACGAAAGAGGGTTGGGTGCATACTTTGGCTCAGATGAAGTCACTGATTTACATACCTACTTAAGTGGCCTCACAGAGTGAAATCCTGCAAAGATATTTTGAAGGAGGGGGGGGCTAGAAGCGTCAGTTGTGTGTGGGGGGGGAATTGTTTGCATACCTATGAGAAGGTATGCAGGCCACATTTCTGAGTTTGAGTGTTTGACCATAGAGAAGAACAGGTGTTGTAGCCTATTCTGTTCGGTGGTGCAAGAAAGGCCTGGGTGGACTTGCCAGAATTTCCTGAGGATATCGCTGCAAATTCTAAGCCAATGTGGATAACACGGTTCGATTGGTGTGGCCTGTCCATTAGAAAAGCCATGGCCGCTCAGAAAGGCAGCTATGTTTTGTATTTCGAGTCAATGCGCTTGGGACCAACAATGCTCAAGCAGTTCGTTTCAAAGATCCAAAAATTCTCTGCATTTTATTGCAACCTGATAAAGACATAAAGACACAATGCACCCCAACACACTCACACACAGGTCGAGGAAGTGAAACTCGTGCTCCGATTGCTGCCCATTTTTGGTGCCACCGTGTTGTACTGGTACGTGGACGCTTGTGTGATGGGAGCAAGGAGAGATTTTTAGTGTAGACATGTAGACATGTAGACATGTAGACAGAGTGTATGCAGAGTGTAGTGTAGACATGTAGGCGTGTAGACATGTGGACATGTAGACATGTAGACATGTAGACATGTAGACAGAGTGTATGCAGAGTGTAGTGTAGACATGTAAACATGTTGCTGCCATTTCAGCATCCTAAGGCAAAAGGAGTCGAGCTTGCAGTCAATCTGCTGGGAACCAAACACTGTGTACAAAAATTTCCAAAGCGTACTTGAGAATGATGCAAAATTTCCATCCTAAAGCAGCAGCAGCAGCAGCAGCAGCAGCAGCATCGTCAGCATCGTCATCCGTCAGAAACATTTGCACTCACCACCATCATTACACGACTATCTACACTTATCATCAAACTTACATCATCAGCATCCGCATCGTCAGCATCGTCATCCGTCAGAAACATGTGCACTCACCACCATCATTACAGGACTATCTACACACATCATCAGACTTGCATCATCAGCATCCGCATCGTCAGCATCGTCATCCGTCAGAAACACGTGCACTCACCACCATCATTACAGGACTATCTACACACATCATCAGACTTGCATCATCAGCATCCGCATCGTCAGCATTGTCATCCGTCAGAAACATGTGCACTCACCACCATCATTACAGGACTATCTACACTCAGATGGGCACGCTGTTTGTGCAGCAAGGCAACCTCATGGACAGGGCCATGCACATCCCGTGGGGTGACTTTATCAATGTGCGCGTGCCACATCATCTTTCATTGCTTATTCTGGCTTTACTGATTTTGTAAGAAGAAAAGTCAAGTGTGTTGCTTATTCTGTTAAACTGATTTTGTAAGCAGGGAAGTCAAGTGTATTGAAAGCCATTGCTTATTCTGACTTTACTGATTATGTAAGAAGGGAAGTCAAGTGTATTGAAAAGTCAGGGCGTTGCAAAATTGCATTTGCTTCGAGATTATATGTATGAGCTACGGTTATGAGTAGGATCATAAATCATTATGTGACAGCTCTCCAAGTTGAACGAATATTATTTTTGGTGGAGGTTTTGGATCCCTTAGTTCCATCGGTAAACAATCCAAAATGTGGGCCCCTACCCCTTGCTGTGTTGCCATCACCTTCAACACCTAAACCCGTATCCTCAACAATTCCTGCAGCCTTTCCTTTCCAGTTTAGTTTTGTCAAGTCAAGAAATTTTTTTTTCAGCCTTTCCTTTTCTTTTTAGTTTATTCTTGTCAAGTCTAAATTACCTTTTTCACTCACCCCCCTCGGTACTGCTGCTGGTGCCCGGCTGCTGTGCCCAAGGCTTTTTCTGCTGATCCTGCTTCTTTGCTGCCCGAGGATCTCTGTGCTGGTCGATTTATTTATGGATTTTATATGATGATTTGGGACAAACTTTTTCAACTTGTTTGTAATATTGAAAGTCTTCATATGTATTTTGGAATTGATGCTGTAGGATTGTCATTATTATTGTTAACGACAACAATACTGCAGGTGCAGCCGGTGACCAGCTCACCAACAGCTGACCTGCTGTTGTAATTGCTGTTGCTGCTGTTGCTGCTGCTGCTGCCTCTGCTGCTGCTATGATTGCTGTTACCAGAAGCACCGACCACCGTGTTAATCCATATGAATATCTCTGGCGCCCCTTCCTAACAAAGTATATGCTACCTTATCTCACATTCCTGACCACAGATTCCCAGTGCGTCCATGTCCATCTTCAACACCCTCAGCATCATCCTCCTCATCTGGTGAGCGTTGCTTCTCAACTCATTGAGCTTCGCTTGATAACCTAAAAAGAGCATCTCCTCATCTGGTGGGCAATGCTCACTAGTAGTGTACGAAACGTTGTCCGTAGCTAGAAAATCTAACGTTGTCCTTAGCTAATATTAGCTAAAAAATCTTAGCTAGAAATTCTAATGTTTTCTTCAATTAGAAAATCCAATGTTGTCTTCAATTAGAAAATCTAACGTTGTCCTTAGCTAGGACTCCTGCACGCACGCTAGAGCTAAAGGGTAGCCAATCTGCATACTTGTTGGCCTGTGGTCAGGTCGAAATGCTTAGGGGTCATGGGTTCAACTCCGGCTGGCGAGTACTTTTGGCTCCCGGCTAAAGGTGTCCCCGCTCCCAAATCAATGCTCGAAAAGGGAACTCCTCTTACGTGCATTGTAAAGGGGTTTACAAAGGGGGTAACCGGCAGCCACATATGTTGGGCTGATGGGCTGATAGGCTTATGTGCATTGTAATGGCAAACCCTGCGCTCGGTCCTCCCTTTTCTAAGCCTTGCTTTGCTTGATAGGAAGAGTTCACAACACACGTTTATGGTTGCAATGTGCATTCATACATTGTGTGCTTCTTATCTTTGGACTTTGAATCATAGTACTAGAGTCTCGTTAATGGACCCTCTACAAAGGAGTTAATGTGAAGCTTTTTCCTTTCCTTTCTAATCGCTGGGTTAACTGCTTCAGGACAAGTTTTTTTCGTTTTTTGAGACCCTGCCCTGAGCACACCCTGACCCCTCTGCAGCTTGATTTCAAATCTTTCTAATCAAATCCTTATTCTTTCTAATCGCTGGGTAATTTGCTTCAGGACGGGTTTTTCGTTTGTTAAGACCCTGCCCTGACCACACTTGCACATGCACGCACACGTTGCGCGCGTGATGAGCTTTTCCAATTTTTCAGCGTCGCTAGCAACGCTCCCACACTTGTCGTTTTTTGAGACCCTGACCTGAGCGCACCCCGACCCCTTTGCAGCTTAATTTCAAAGGGAGGGGGCTGAGTACCCATAGTATCCCCAACCATCGCGTGTGTGTGAGGGCGTATTTGCGTGTATTGCTCCAAGTCGCTGTGTCTTTTCCCCTTGGAGCCAATTAAATTCCTGTCCCCTCTGCGTACCTCTATTCTCCCAACGCAGGCTGGCACCTATTTTGAGCGTCACTGTAACCCTTTTTTTGGTCGAGCCATTCGTATCCCTCTCAAATCCATCTCAATTCCTGACCCCTAACACCAATCCTCCCAACACAGGCTGTACGACAATTACTTTGAGCATGACTGTATCCCTTTTTTTGGTCGAGCTGTTTGTATCCCTCTCAAATCCATTTCAAACCCTGCCCCCGTACACTAATTCTCCCGACACAGGCTGTACGACACCTACTTTGAGCGTGACTGTACCCCTTTTTTTAATCGAGCCGTTTTTATCCCTCTCTAATCCGTTTCAAACCCTGCCCCCTTCCACCAATCCTCCCATCACAGGCTGTACGACTCCTACTTTGAGCCCTTCCTGCTGCGCACAGAACGCTTCCAGATGACAAAGCTGAGACGTCAAGGTAAGCCTGCCGGCTTGCATGAGTGTGCTATGTCAATGCGTGTATGGCATGCACGCGTATCTGGTGCGGTGGGGGGCGCATGTGATGCCATGTGTAGGCCATGGAGCTAGTTGGTTTTTACAGAAGACACATGCACGCACATGCACATGCAATCCACACACATACACACTGACACACACACTTTTGTATACAGGCTGGGGTATGTTGGTAGCTGCCCTAGCCATGGCATATGCGGGGGGGGTGGAGGTGTGGCGCCTCAAAGTCCTGCGTGAAAGTGAAGATGAAGGGGGAAGTTACACGCCCAACCAGGCAGCGCCTCTGTCCATCTTCTGGCAGGTGGGTATGCTGCTGGACACGTGTTCAATACGACGAGATTGTGTGTGAGGACGTGTGCGCTGGGGCACATCTCACACCCCAGGAAGTGTGCCAAGGAGCAGAACACACAAAACAAGAGGAGGTGCTGTGAAGGGTTTACAAAGGGGGTAACCGGCGGCCACATACGTTGGGCTGATAGGCATTGCTGGAACAGCCAGCGTAAAGTAAACAGAGAGATGCTGTGAAGGATCAATAAGCGAAAAGAAAGCAGCTGGTTTTAAGGGAAGAAAGTTGCTTGAACCCTTTGGAAGAAAGCTCTGCTAGGCACGTTCACATGATTGGAATGCTTTGAGCATACGTATAAATGGTGTTGCAATGCGTGGCCACAATCCTTTTATTACAATGCGTGGCCACAATCCTTGTTGCGATGCGCGGCCACAATCTTTATTGTGATGCGTGGCCACACTCCTTATTGCAATGCATGGCCACAATGCTTATTGTGATGCATGGCCACAATCCTTATTGCGATGCGCGGCCACAATCCTTTTATTGCAGTGCGTGGCCACAATCCTTGTTGCGATGCGTGGCCACAATCCTTTTATTGTGATGCGTGGCCACAATCCTTATTGCGATGCGCGGCCACAATCCTTGTTGCAATGCATGGCCACAATCCTTATTGCAATGCGTGGCCGCAATCCTTATTGCGATGCGTGGCCACAATCCTTATTGCAATGCGCGGCCACAATCTGTATTGTCATGCGTGGCCACACTCCTTATTGCAATGCATGGCCACAATCCTTATTGTGATGCATGGCCACAATCCTTACTGCGATGCGCGGCCACAATCCTTTTATTGCAGTGCGTGGCCACAATCCTTGTTGCGATGCATGGCCACAATCCTTATTGCAATGCGTGGCCGCAATCCTTATTGCGATGCGTGGCCACAATCCTTGTTGCAATGCATGGCCGCAATCCTTATTGCGATGCGTGGCCACAATCCTTGTTGCGATGCGTGGCCACAATCCTTATTGCGATGCGCGGCCACAATCCTTATTGCGATGCGTGGCCGCAATCCTTATTGCGATGCGTGGCCACAATCCTTATTGCGATGCGTGGCTAGATCATGCATGCCCTGAGATGCCGTCACAGCAAGATCTGTTGTTTGTGATCCACACTGCTCGAGTAGCTCACTGTAGAAAGGTAGCGGAATGGGAGTGGCTCACAGTAGCAAGGTAGTGAAACGAGCTAATGGGATGATTACTTACTAATTATTTGGGCACACATCACTTAATAGACGTTTAACACTTGATCGCGCAGAGTGGCAAACTTTGCAGAGGGGGTTATCTGAGGTCCAAAATGGGTATGCTTTTGGCACGCTCCCAGGGTATGGTCTCTCCGACAGGCTGTTTTCAAGCTCAGCACCAAGTGCTTTCCAAAGCACTTGAGCTTGAAAACAGCCCGTCAGGGAGACTATGCCTAATTTTCCGCGGCGTGAACCCTACTTTTCACAGCTAACTTTCCGTTCCTGACCGCCCTCTGCTTCAAATTGGATGTTTTTAAGTAATTTAGAGTCGATGTACCAAATAAATGTCATTGCCATAAAATGGAGTGAATTGGCCCAGCGGTCGGTCAGACGTGGAATTAGCCATTTCCCTTGAAAATAACCTGCCTTAGGGGTGCCAAAAAGGTCATTTTTGGACCTGCTCCAACTAATTTTCGTTTATCCAGGATGTTAGCATGGTATTAGGGGAGATGTGTTATTTTGGGGTTGAAGTTTGGACCAGTGGTGGAGCCATGGTCGTTCAAATGGTGATCTGAGGCCAGAGGAGTGATCTGGGGTCGGCCGATTTTCATCATTTGTTGGTGAACATGTTTTTTCTTAGGATAATAGTGTCGTCCAAACTGGGAACAAAAGCGTGAAAGAGCATGTCTAGAATATGCCTCAGATAGCCCCCTCTGCAAACTTTGATACAAAAAAAAATGCAGGCAGTGCTCACCATTTTAAGAGATGGAGCCTTTTTGGTACCGGGTTGTAATACGACATGTTTTTGTTTCAACATGCAAAATAAATGTAGCACGCAATCAGTGTTGTTCAGGCGTATTTTCAAAGTTCCGGTTTGCCCTAAGCCTTGTTGAGAATAAGTGCGGGCTGCCCTTAGGGGCTTTGGAAATAGTTGCGGTTTTGCCTTTCAAAAATTTTCCGTGTGTGTGTTAAATAAATTTGAAGGCCTTTATGAGGTTCACTTAGGGCGAAGGGACAGGAGGAGGAGGCAGTATCTTGGTACATTGGTAATATCAAATGTTCTCCAAAAATGAGGCTTCATCTTCAACAACTGCCACACTGTCAAGATTAAGAGCAAAAATAGATTCATCCTCAACTTCATCACTGCCTTCTTCATCCTCAAGCCATAGAGCATCATCATCACCATCATCATCACTGCCATCATCAGCGCAAAAAGCAAAGTTAAAATGGCTCACCATCATCTATACCATCTTCAAGCCTCCCAATCTCAATTTGGCTAACCTTTTTGTGCAGTTGGTTAAGCACCATGCAACCGGTCCACTCAATGCAGGAAAACTTTTCAACCCACTTCTTGCGTGTGGCCTCTTTGACAACCTTCTTCTTTCTCTTTTCCTCATCATCTTGTGTGAGGTCAACAATTTCAATGCATGGGAAGGAGAAAGGGGTAAGCGCAGGCCCCTGGAGGTGGGAGAGGAGACACACTCTTTGCGCGCACAGCTTGCATGCTCTTCATGCATCTTGCTTGCAAATGCACTTTATCAACATGCCCACCTTTTGCCCTGTGGTTTGTCCACAGCAGCAGGGTGCAGAACTGCACAATGCCCATGGGCTGAGCAGCTGCATGCTGTGAGGGAGGGGGCTCTGTGGGGGCTGGCTCAGAGGGCACTGCAGGAGGCTGAGCAGGGGGAGCTGAACTCGGAAGGACTGGGACGAATAAGGGTACTTGTGGCTGAGGGGGCTCGAGGGCCACACCCTGCCCGTCAACTTCCATCGCGTCCCCCCCTTCGCCGTGCTGGCCTCTCCCGGTTCCGCTGGCCCCTCGCCTTCAGGGTTGGGCCTTTTGCGGCCACGAGCGACTGCTTGGCTGCTTGGCTCCTGGGGCTGGGGCTGGGGCTGGGGCTCCTCTTTCCGCTTTCCGCTTTCCTCCCTCCTCCCCTCCTTCTCCCCCTTCCCCGAGTCAGCGCCCCGCGGCTGCCATGTCCACTTTTGCCTCTAACCATACCTAAATTATGCCCTAAGCTAAATTTAAAATAATGCGGTCTGCCCGAAACATGCAGGGGCTGCGCCCCTGCACGTTCCGGTCTGCCCGAAACCATTTTGGGCTGGCCCGACGGGCCAGCCCAAAATTAACTTAGAATATGCGGGCGCCGCGCGGGGTGAACTACATTGCACGCAATTCTATTCAACAGGCATTCATTGTCAGCGGTGTAAGGTACAGTGCATGCACGTGTGCACAATCTTGTGAACCGGTGCTAATTTGTATTATATTGTGCCAGCGGATTCGGCAGCAAAGCACGCGCCGTCTTAGTTTTTGCCAACTGTCTCAAATCTAGCATGCCTGGATATTTTTAAGTACGCCGCAACATACATAGTTCTAGCCAACCCTGTCATAAATCTCTATGGCCAATTCTTTCCACATCACGCGGTGGGGGGGTGCCTGGTGCGGGCCCCTATGTAACCCCCTCCCTTAATCATGATGGCTGTGTCATCACCACCAGCGGAGTCTTTTCTTTTCTTTCCTTTTGCCATGGCCGATCCTGTCCGACCGTAACTAAGCTTCCTTATCTCAGCAGCCTCCGCTTCTTTTCAGGGTTAAAGGATTGTGAGGACACACCGCTATATAATTGCTTACCATTTCTGCCGTGTCCATTCATTCGCTGATATAGGCCCCTGCCTATTTCCTCATCGGCCTGTCTGAAGTATTTACGAGCATTGGGCAGCTGGAGTTCTTCTACGACCAGGTGCGTTTGTGAATGTGTGCATGTGTGGGTGTGACTCCTTACGCTACCGTTTGCAATAGTGTTGGACTCTTTAGAGCGGATTTGTTCCCCTTGGTTGTGTTTACTTAGCCCAAAAAGAAAAGCATGCCAGAGTCTTCGTTCCAACGTGTGTGTCCTTTGCTTCTGTCCTCTCTCTCATTTTGCAGCCCTCTCTCTCCCCTATGAATCTATCCCCTGGTGCAAACCTGCAGCTCATCATAGCCATGTTGTATACATCTAGCCATGTTGTATACACCTTTCCATATATACATCTAGCCATGTTGTATACATCTAGCCATGTTGTATACATCTAGCCATGTTGTATACACCTTTCCATACATACATCTAGCCATATATACATCTAGCCATGTTGTATACATCTAGCCATGTTGTATACACCTTTCCAATTACCTTTGCATCCATTGCTTCCCACTCCCACCCGTTCCTCGTTTACACACACCTGATGTGGTGTGTGTGTTTACACACACCTATTGTGGTGTGTTTGTGTGTTTACACACACCTATAATGGTGTGTGTGTTTACACACACCTATCATGGTGTGTGTGTCTACACAAACACCTATTGTAATGTGCCCTGCTCCATGGCCATGTGCTCCAAGGCCATGAGCTTCCTGCACTCCCATCCCTTCCTCATGAATTCTCCCTCTTCCCTCGTCACTCGTCACTCGTACCCTCTCTTTTGCAGGCGCCCGACGTCATGCGCAGCTGCTCTATGGCCATGTGCCTACTCAGCACGGCCATGGGCAGCTACCTTGCAGGGGCACTCACTTGGGCTGTGCAAGCAGGTGCGAAAACTCTGGGGCCCATGTGTGCATGGTGTTGGTTTTGCTGTATGCGTGGATGCAGGTGTGGATGCGGGTGTGGGAGTGGGAACGGGGATGGGGATGGGGATGTGGGTTCTACTTTTGTGTGTCAGCTGTGAATGTGAGTGTGGGTGTGGTTGTGGATGCATTGCATTGCCTGGACAGCATAATGGTAAACTGACACATTGTCTAATAATATCTTGGCTTAGAGTGTGGCTGCCTTGGATCACCTTTGAGGCACTCGCGAGAAGGGATTTCGAAAGAGCGAGTTTGTCAGTGCATGCACGTATGTGCTTTGGGTTCCAAACAAAACCACCCGTGGCCAGCTACGTGCTGGGTCCGTGCACTGAAGCTTCCCACCTTCCTGGTTGAGATACGCAGAAATGTAGGGTTGGCCAAATTTATATACATACGGTGTATACACGGTAATTTCGGCAGGGAAATCACCAAAATACGGTGTATATATACAGTTCTGGCCAACCCTACACAAGTGCGCTGCGTCTTATTTGCTGGGCACTGTTTCTGCAGAGGGTCACACGCATGGTCGTGAATTCTGGCAAGGGCATGGACACATGCATGCGCACACGCACACGTACACGCACACACACCTGCACACATCACTCACACAAATTCACACACACAGAAACACACACTGAGGCACGTGCAAATGGTTTACTTGCGTGCAGGCAGTGAAAGTATAGCAGGGCAGCCATGGCTCCCCAACGATCTGAACAAGGTGCGTGTGGGGTCGGGTGGGAGATCGTGGGTTGAGTGTGTGTGTGCTCATCTGCGCGTCTCCCCTCTATCTGTTAACCTTCTCTTGACCATGTCAACCTTCTCCTGACCGTATTTACCTTCTCCTGACTGTGCCAACCTTCTCCTGACCGTGTCCACCTTCTTCTGACCATGTCCACCTTCTCTTGACCATTCCAACCTTCTTCTGACCGTGCCAACCTTCTCTTGCAAGCCCGTCATCAAAACTTCCCTTAGCACCGACTCATCATTTCACTCTTGTAAGATTTTCTAAAAGGTCTCATGCGGGCAGGGTAAGCCACTCTCCCCAGATCACTAGAAGGGCGCACTCCAAGCCAACATTTGTACACCACTTATGACAAGGATAACTTGTCATAACGTCTTTGTCCAGAGAGGCGTGCCTTAACGGTCCTTCCACTGCTATTTATGCCGCTTTCTTGCAGGGCCGCATCGACCTGTTCTTCTTCTTGTTGGGGGGGCTGATGGTGGCAAACCTAGGGGTGTTTGTGGCTGTGGCCGTACGGTATCAGTACAAGCAGGTGGGTGGAATGAAAGAGCAGAAGGTACGAACACACAAGTTCGTGGGTATAAACTTCGATGCTGTTTCGAGGCAGAGCAGCACAAGGCACAACCAGACAGAGCTGTGAACGAGAGGATTGTTATACAGCATTCAGGGGTATCATCACGAGCAGGACATACTTAATTAAAACCGGAGTTTGTTTGTGAGGGGAGCAACACAAGCACCATGTGTATTGCATTGGCCAGAACCATAAATTTACCGTGCATACAGGAGGGTAAAAAAAAAGTAGTGGACGTCATGCCAAATTTTTCGGCGGGAGGCCCAAAAAGACCACCCACCCCCCAATACTGCCCCCCCTGGGACGAAAAGGGTACCATTCTGCTCCTGCATCCATCTGCATACTAACCAAGATATGCAATTGAAGTGGTGCAGAGTTATGGGGCAAAAACTGAAATACGGACGCCCATGCACACATGACCTACCAAGCACCCACAACTGACTTACACAGCCCCATATTGCCTCATTTCTTCAAATTTCCACTAAGTATCTTATGCTGACACTATCCTGGAAGTTTGGAGTGAATCGCTGCTCCTTTGGCTTGACTCACCCCGCGG
>Ga0307947_1000714_pt1 | contig 24439 bp, 15 predicted proteins | sample OrgLakmetagen232_FD_201840 | JGI IMG/M metagenome (GOLD analysis project Ga0307947, IMG submission 201840) | Saline water microbial communities from Organic Lake, Antarctica - #232 | ecosystem: Environmental > Aquatic > Non-marine Saline and Alkaline > Saline | place: Antarctica: Organic Lake...
AGGAGGGTTGTAGGGCAGAGGCAATTGCCTTTGCAAGGCTGCGGTGGACTTTAGTGGTCAAATGCACAAGGTCATAGTATAGATACTGTGATGGATCTTCGCAAACTTCAAGGAGATTCTCAAACCGCAGGCTCTCAAACTCTAGGCAAGGCCGCTCAACAACAGAAATGTTGAGCTGGGACTCGTCAATGTTTCCAATTGTGGCACTCAAGTCAAAGAATTGTATAGATGTCCCAGTACCTGGTTCCAACTGTGCCTGCAGCTTGTTCAGACCATCCTGTGTGCGGAAAGGAAAAGGGAAAGGACGGCAAGTTCTTATATTATTTGCACCTCATATATATAAATTAATGACGAATAATGCTTAAAGTAAGACCCAAGGAGAAGCAAAATGGAATACCTATTGCCAAACGAGCTTCACAAGAAGGCTACTGAGAAAAAAGAGAACGTCAAAAAGAAATTATAAAAGGAGTGGAAGAAGACCGAGTCAGCAGAGCAAAGAAAGAGAGCCTTCTTATAACGCACTGGCTGCAAACTTGGTGTGTCCCCATTTACAACTTCCACACCCTAAAACTTTATTCCCATTGCTCTTTTTGCTCTTTCTTTTTTGGTGGAGCTTTACGGGACCCAGCCAAAGTAGCTATTTCCCCTTTATAATGTGGGGACATAGGTCTGTAGTTAATTTTCTGCGTATTTCATTTTCGTTTATATCATGAGATGCAGGAGGCTGGATTTATTACCAAGGATAATCACAAATGCGGAGATTTCCTTTCAACTTGCTATAACAGAAACAATGGAGACAAATAAAGGCCAAGTAAAACCAAGTTGAATTTAAGAGCAAGTTGTGAGGACCAAGGAATCAAATGATAAAGAAACAACAGTGAACATGGACAAAAGGCAAGAGTGCTAGTGAATATCACATTTGCTGTGCTACAAGAGCTCGAGCTTGACTGTTTACAATGAACGCAACTTTTTTACCTTTTTAATCTTTCCAGGCAAGTACTCTGTGCACCTTGTTGGAGCGCTTTCGTAATAAATTGTCCAGCAGCATTGTGCCTTTTTAATAATTGTTGTAATTTGGCAAACCTAGCTTTTGGCAGGGGCCTTCTACAATGTTGACTGAGCCTTTGGGTGTATATCAATGTTTGCCTGCTACTGTTCTTTTTGTCACACTGAATTCGGGGTGCTTTGCCCGTATAGTTCAATCTATGTATATGCAGACCTTATGAGGATATCCTTGCTTCTTATCTTCCTTGGAAAATTCCTTACCCGGAGGAGTGAGTCGTGGGTCGTACCCAGTGCAGCGAGCAAAAGCCTGGCAGGGTCGACAAGTTCTGCAAAGCAAGTAGGGGGGTGTCATTGCTTGTTTGGTGGTAGTGACGATTGGTGTGATTAACAGTTGTTTTTTTGGTTAAATTTTTTTGACTTCTCTTGTCCAATAAGCTGGGAAAGCCAATGTATTGAAGAAGGCTATTTTTGTTATTGCGGTATTCAATTAGCCCCAGCCTTTCCAATGATTTGATCTGACAGAGCTGTCTGCAGTGTGGAGAAAACACAGCCTAGGCCTGCATATCAGGCTGCCTGCAAGTTGGTACGAACAGACTTGCTGTATTCCCTTTTCCAGGACACTAGTTAATCTGAGAGACTACAAACTTCACTAGCCCTAGCAATCTAGCGTGATGCGTACCTTTTGGAATATTAGACGGAGAAGGAGAACTTTCAAGGCGTGGTAAACCTACGCAGTGGTCACAATTCACTCAGTGAAATGAGAGCTTTCTGGTTAATTTGCAAACTCCATTATGCCCAAAGTTATGAAATAGCATGACGATTGCCCAGAAATAGAATTTGACAATTCATTAGCTAGGCCCAAAGCAATTGTGCAGTCTGCTCCTATTCCATCATCCTTATGTTGCTGCCTCAAATGCCTATTGATCAGCCTGATGATGCACAGGGAATGCTTGCACATCTTCCCACCTGCTACAAGGACAGTCGTATGGCCTTCCAAGCTGGGGAGGAGCTCGGCCACAGAATCCAATATGCATGATACAATTTGCTGAGGAAATCCACTGGGGAGTGTGCCCTCAAGAAGACGCTGAGGAATGCTGAGTGATCACATTGAATAGCGAATATCAAGGGTCTTATGTTGTTGTCACATTTCCTTGCTCGTATGTCACAGCAGCAATCACACATACAACATTCGCTTATACTGATTTAACTGCAAGAAGGTCTGGACTTAATTGACTCAAGATTCTTACTAACCTGCCATTTGCTCCATCCAATGTACCGATCACGTCAGATGCATTGATGCCTGCAAGGCTTTCGATCAACTGGGTCAATACCTGAGAGGTAGAAGAAATGAGCGAAGGTGGTCTGCATTGCATAAGTAAAACGTGATTATAAGCATCAGGACTTGCATTCGTGATGTGAAACTACAGCAGCTCACAAGCAAGTAGTCGTTTCCCCCAGCTATGACCACCACAGCGTCGACGTTCGTGGCCTCAATGGTTCCATTATTTGCACTGGGAGGGGGCTGACCCGCAATGGACGCCGTCACCTGCAACCAATGTGGCAATCAGACAAAGTTACAAAATACACGCCACCTGACCTCCCTCTGTAGTGCGCACGCAAGGCACCCAAAAACACAAACACCAGCCAGACACACACCTGAGTCTTCAAAATCTGCGAGTCAAATTGGCTCGGGATCTGGCATGCCGTGGTTCCAGCTACAGCATAGTTTGTAACGTTCCATGGCCCATGTAGATCTGTTAGGTAATCCGTCCTATGTTCACGACGTGGGAGAGGACCAAAAGATGTAAGTTTAATAAAATCAAGTACGTCTATATGAAGTATTGACAACAATAAGCTGCTGCTTAAACTGAAAGGAAAACAGCACCAACGCTGTGCGACAACCTGCACATAGACATCAAGAATTGTTTGCACTATTCTTGGACTGCCCAGACAAATAGGAAACAACAGAGGAAGTCAGCAGGAGCTCGTACTGAACAGGAATGTATTATGGATGATCGTACTGAACAGGAATGTATTGTGGATGATCGTACTGAACAGGAGTGTATTGTGGATGATCGTACTGAACAGGAATGTATTGTGGATGATCGTATTGAACAGGAATGCATTTCTTGTCTAACCTTTTCAGCAGCAGCAGGACTCACCAAACGGGCCCATTTGACACACGCCCATTGAAATATAGCTGTGGATCTGGGTCGGTTTCTCGTGTCAGAGTAAATAAATTCCCTTCAAAGCAGGAGCGCCATACGCACAAAGTAGGGTGCTGATCACAGGGTCGTTGCTTTAATAACTAGCAGCCTATCACTTCCTGTGCATTGGTGGCAACAAAAGAGGTCGATGGTAGCGCTGTTTGCTTCCGTGTGAGCTGACCTGTATCTGAAAAAGAGTCACCAAAAACCAGCAAGGATCTGTTGTTCCCAACACTGCCGCAGGCCTGTATCAGTGTTTGAATTCAGAGAGTCGTCCAAACCAGCAAGCAAGGAAGCAGTGTGTGTGTGTGTGTGTTCAACTCCAGGCACGCGCCTTGCTTGGAAGTGTGTGCAGTGTGTCTTTTATGGTACCATCAAAAAAGCCTCCTTGCAGAGGGGGGGAAGCCGCATTGCAAAAGGAACAAATAGGCAAAAGGCAAAAGATCGCAAACGTTGCGACGATATTGATGAGGGCCATTTATAGTAAGTGATTTTCCCATTTTGTCGAGTAACCAGCCTCATCCAAGAATTTACTCTGCAATAAGCATTTTTGCATAATTGCGAAAGGGGCACGTTCCTTGGTAAACTGTGTCGCGATGGGTGAAATGTGGTGGGAAAATATCCAACGAAGTAAACCGGCTGTCGCTCACAAGTTTCACCGAATTCAGTTTTAGCTGCAAAAGTATGCCGTAGTAAACTTCCAGTTTCCTGGTTTTTGATCGAAAAATGCGATTGAGCTGATTTTATTCGACCACATTTCGTAATGCGATTATTTATTTATGCATATTATTAGGCGCTATATGCAAATACATTCATCTCGCCTGTGCTCATCGTTTTCTAGCAGATCGGCTCAGCACTCCCAGCTGACCAGGCCACCTGTGAGCGTGAGACACAAGTGCGTGGGACAGAGGGAGTAGCTCTCTACAGGGGGGCGCAGAGCAGGAAGAAGCTGTGCATTACAGCCGCCGGCTCTTTCCGATTGCACCAGTTTTAGATCACTTTTCCTTGTTTCGAATATACAACCCCCATCGTAGCATGCATATAGCTGGTGATGAGTGGGAAAGAAAGCCATCATCGATATCCCGCTGATGATGCACCATCACCAAATTCATGACTTAGGCCTCATTAACTTTCTGCTCATCCGGGACCACACAGGTCCTCGACCATGGCCAGCCAAGAAGAAAAAGCCGCCGCCCACGAGCTTGCTGCCCAAACAGAGGCTTCATCTAGCAAAGCACGTGGCACGCAGCTGGCAAGCCGTCCCAGGTGCAGTGACCCACCGTGTGATCATGATTAGAGCATGAACTACTATCAGATGAGTAATGCTATGACTTGGCCCGTAAAAAGCACTCGCTGATGCTCATCATTACTACCTATCTTATAGTTCAAGCTGCACATGCAGAGGCTACCACCACAGAGGCAGACTGTTCTTGTTGTTTGCCTGATGTGTTCCTTTCACTTTGATCCGCAGGTTTCATTTGCAGCCACTCTCCAGGAGCTGGAGTAACGACCCTAACGTAAGAGCTTAAAAGTAGAGCAGGGATTAAAAAGTGAACTTCTTTCAGAGTTGTCAAACCAAATCTGGATCCAAATCCATAGAGCAATATTTGTGTGCACTTACCCATAGGGGGATATCGAGGCCTGAAACGAGCATACTTCTCAAATGTTTCTAAAACACGTGCACCAGGGAATTTTCATTAGTCATTAAAGTATGTGCGACAGGCAATTCTCAAGCCCAGCACTGTTCTGCAGTGATTCCAAAGCAGCTGAGCTTGAAAGCTGCCGGTCATGGCTGTTTGCCGCGGCGTAATTCTTAGTTCTGTCACGGCTCGTTGAGTAGGCAGGAGGACTCACAGACATAATAAAGATGCATGCAGGTAACTCTGCAGGTTTTGCTGCTAATTGTTCATGATGACAGATTACACGCTGCACCATCTTCAGTAAATGTTTGATGCTGTTGTAAAGAGTAGACAAAGATGACGGTGCAAGGAAGGAATGGAGTAAAAAGGCGACGCGGTTGGTGAGAGATGCAAATTGACACGCTGTTTCCATCAGGAAATGCCATCTAGGTGATGGGTGCTTTATGTGTGTGTGTCGTCCTGCCAACTTTACGCAGGGCGACCTATTTGAATCTTAGCACGTCTCTGGAAACGTATATTGTGTCAGCTTCAGTTTGAAGCTAGATTGGTCTACTTGGAGTGTAGGCAATTACCGCTTGGATGCCAAAAAGGAACAGTTTCAAACCTTTGCTTGGATAACCCCCTCTGCAATTTATCCCTGCATGCACAGGGCATCCATTACGACCCGGCAACCGGTTTGTACCACATGTTTTACCAGCACTATCCAACAGGTGAACAATGGTGTGTGCTCTAGTCTGTGTCTGTTATGTGTATTTGCAAGTTGGGAAGACATGACCATCTTGCGAGGGCTTCTAGCACAGCTACAACTGAATACAGCTTTGAAGAGGGAGGAAAGTGAGCGCAGTATGTTAGAAATAAACATGAAGATGGAAACAAACAGGTAAGGTTGAAATAAGGACATGTGACACTTTGCTGGCTACTGCATTGCAGGATTGGGGTGATGTGGCAGCCTCACTCAGGAGTTGAAAAGAAAACTGTGCTCAGCAGGGAGTATTTATAAATATATAACTGGCTTTTGTGCCTGAACGTCTTGCGTTATCACTGGTTTCTCTTCCAGGGGGCCGCTGGAGCTGGGGCCTATCTTGGGGTCACGCTTGCTCATCAGGTGCGAAAGAACACAACAATTAAGTCGGTGCCTTCCTGCCCAGCACTCCTACTATCTGTTGCATTCATGACAATGTCTGCACAATTCATGGTGGACTGCTTTTCAAAAAACAGACACGGTCATCTAGCGCGACCTCTTTCTCAGCGGAAGCACACACAGCCAGCAGGGGGGAAAATCATCACAGCGGGCCGGGTAGAAGCGGAGAAGGGAGGAAGGAATTAAACGCCATACCATCTTTGAACCCTATGGCCCATATTTGCATTCCATGCTTAAGCTGGTACCATAATTCGTTGTGACACTTTGGTATTAAGTACCGTCAACCTCATTTACATAAGAAAGGAAACATTAAAATGTCAGCTAATGTTTAATTCATGTGTTTTTGGGGAAGGTGGTACATTTGCAGCCCATGATGGCCCGATTTTGATGAGAAAACATGCCCTTTCTGCTAGGGCTGGCTTCCTTGCTTAAACCATCAGTTCACAAACTTAATTTGACAAGTGGTCACTGGTTTAAATTGAATCACGGAGCAGGCTATTGACATTATTTTAGCGCTATCAAAAACAATCTTCACCGCTTTGCTTATCAATGTGTGGACATTGGGTAGTACATCTTGAATACAAACAGAAAAGAAATGTCTTCCTCTGCGATGTCTTATTGCTTCTAGTGCCTTGTTTCTTTCTGTTTTCTTTCTTTCCTTTTCCTTTTGTGGCTTAGAACACCCAAAGGCCACATCAGTCCATTATTGCGCCGTGCACTTCTGTGTGCTTTGCTAAAAAAACGCCTGCGCTTCCACAAAATTTATAAATATCGTCCTTGTTCCTTGTACAGACCTGAAGGGGTGGCACAATCTTCCTCCCGCGCTTGACCCGACCCCCGGCTTCGTGGACGAGGACGGTGCGTGGCTTCAAATGTCGAAGCTATATGGTAGTTATGCATAATTATGAATAAAAGTCAGAAACCAAACAGAGCCAAATATGCTTTTATGCGTGGTAATTAGACTATTGGGAGTACATCAATCCACCACAAAGTGGCAATAGTACATCTTTCATTTTCAGGTGTGTGGAGTGGGTGTGCATTTCCTACTGATGATGGTACAGTCATCCTGAACACAGCCGTGAGGAAGAGGGAGAAAGCTAAAGCCGCGGGTCAGCTGCCCCCACCGGACAGGTGACAGGGTAGAAGATGCTTTTTGAACAAAAGGGTTTATGCTTTCATGCAGAATCCTGTGCAGCTGTGAGCAAGGCATATATTTGGAAAAAAGTGGCTTCAGCCAGACGAACCAGGTACAAACAGATGCTGGTGTGGATTTTGAATATGATCGCGTGTGGTTTTTGAATACGATCATGTGTGGATTTTGAATATGATCATGTGTGGCTTTTGAATATGATCACAAGTAAACGCCTCCAGGCTTGCAATGTATATTGCCCGTTCTCCTCTTCAAATTTTGCTAGATTAGTCTAGTGCTTTTGGGTGCCTGCAAGTTGGAGGCAACAGGCACCTTTGCATGTTTCAAGGTTTTGGCGTCAGATGCACAAAGTTCTTGAGCACACTATCTAGCAACGTTAATGTATGATCACACGCTTGTATGTGCTCGCTTAAACTCTTTTATGTACTGCTTTGCAGCAAAATTATCGAACACACAGCCATGTGCTTTGTGATGTACGGATTGGATGACGGCTTTTTTAAGTTGCTAAAGAGTGCATGCAAAATGTTGTAACGCTTTAATTGCCTGTGACATTTGACGTGCTTCTGAGTGAACATACCACAGCTATTTGTGGGTCATTTGACATTGACGTGTCCTTCCTTGCCATTTCTCTCCATGCCTTACAGAGACATGGGGCTTGACGTCATAGAGACACAGACATATAGTGTCAGTGAGCCCGGGGATCCTTTGCTACGGTCATGGCGTAAGGTACTTGTTGGTTTTTGTGAAGGAAAGAACCCTTGATGCAGATAAAACCTGATCATTGTTCTACCTTGCAACAACTCCCATGAATGAGCATCAGCTTCCTTAATTAAATAATTTATACCCGTTCAATCCCATCAATAATTTAGCCGATGCACGTGCTCACCATCTGCTCATTCCAGGGCGCAAAGCCCCTCCTGGATGCCCCTCCCTTCAAAGATCTGACAGGATGGCGCGACCCTTTCCTGGTAAAGATTGAGTATAACTCATGTTGCTTGGGTTGACAGATTGGTGGGCGTGAAAAAAAACGTGTGAGGTGCTCACTTTATGCATGTGATTGTACAAGTGTGCTCCCCTGAACAATATCCACCTCTTTCTTGCATTCCAAAAGGGTTGGCATGCAGCAGTATGGACGGAAACACAGTAGCTTGTACATTATTTTCCGAACCTGGCTTTGGTCTCCTACTTTTTGGTTCACTAGTTTTTCCAAAGGGGGCCGCCGGAGCAAAAATTCCAAAATGTCCCTTTTGATGCAAACTTTCTAATGTACCTTTCCTATAACACCCTGCTTATTTTTTTTGTCTTTTGTCCTGCGGGGTGGCTTCGGTAAGATTTGATGTATATATATTTGTGGGGTTGTGCATGGTTAATGTAGAGAGGTTTGGGTTGCTGCAAGTCATGAGAGGCCCCTGGCAGGCCAAAGGAAACCCTTGGGAGCCGAGCTAAAATGCTTGACATGCAGAGCAGATTAGAGCAGGGCCAGCAGGTAAAAGATGATCAGGTGGGGCGGCTGGTGCGGCAAACAAGATCACGCACAAAGGCCACTGCCTGCACCCAAAGTTGCACCATCAGCACGCACGAGCACGAGCAAGGCATACGGCAGCAGCAGCATCAGCAGCAGTGATGGTGGAGAGCACCAGCAGCAGTGATGGTTGCTAGATAAAGAAGAAGCAGATTTTTGGGGAAGGGCAGCAAAGGCGTAGGGCAGTAGAACAAAGATCTTCCAAGTTAACCAACATGCGAAACAGCATGGCAATTTTTCTTTCCCCTTTTGTGTTGCTCTCTTTTGATTAAAGCTTATTGAAACAGGGCCAAAAGTCCTGCGGGATGACAGTGGTAAGGGCCAAAAAGTTTATTTTGGGGTTGCAGGAAAGTGCGGGATTGAACAAATTATTTCTGGAATTTGGGGTAAAGGATGAGTATGGGAAGGTATGGTATACGACTATACGACATGTTGGTATGTTTCTGGCATAAATGAACAATCCCACTGGCTTTGGTAAATACACAGCCTAACATTACCTCTTTGACACGTTTTTAGCTTTCTTGATCAAATTAGCTCAAATCTATTGAGCACTGGCTTTTGTGGTCAGGCACAGCATATGGGGCTTATAAAAAGTTATGCCACAGCCGATTAGACATGTGCCACTAGTATAGTTCAACTGATTTGGGAGCAGTGTTGAAAACTGCATGTCACGGCACACCTATTAACATTTAGAAAGCATATCCATTTTGGGCCTCCATCAGCCGCCTTTGATAAATGATCAATCCCTGCTATACAGAATTCTCTGACTGACAGGCTGCACAAAATATGTAATTTAAGCCTGAGGATAAGTTTCTTTTTCAGTCTGTAATTTTCTATTCATGCTTCTGTTCTTTACAGATTGGTCGCCCGGGGGATGGCCTGCATGATCAATACGTCATGATAATTGGCGCAGGTAATACTTTAAAGTAATTGTTTCAAGAAACAATGAGCGCAAGTGGTAGTCTCTTCATACAGGCTAAATCAGGAGAAATTGTAGCCCTGCACTTCACAAAGGCCTTTGCTTGCAGTCACCAACTTGTTTGGTTCTCCTTTTGGGGCAGGACACTCCAAGAACCCTCGTGGCACTGCTCTGCTGTACACCTCTGCCTCACCAATCAAGGGTGAGCTTTTTAAATGCTGCTTTTTGAGGTGGCTATTCTTTGTGTTGTTGACTCCGTTCTGTATGACCTGCCTGTGATTGTTATGGAACGCGTGTATAAAGCATTGTATAAAATTTTGGTGAACAGACTATTTTTGAATTAGCAACTTGCCCATGGCCATCGCGTCCGAATTGCGATGCTGTCGTCGGACGCGATGGCCATGGGCAAGTTGCTAATTTCCCAACCAACCTGGGCTTAAGAGTAGGTGTCAGTGAGTGATGTGTGTCTCATTATGAAGTAGTGGGGATGCAAGTGCTTGGCCAGTCCCTTAGTTATGGTCGCTTGTAGACTGCTTTACCACTTGCAAGTACATCACACCTGTGCCAGCCGTGCAGAGAACCTATCCTTAGTGTCTTGCTCTGCCTCTAAAATATATTACTTATTCAGTATGGCTGTGCAATTGTTGAGCTTCCATCTGAGCTGCAATTTTTTGTGTGGCTAGGGATGGCAGACACCTGTCCTTATCTTTCATCACGTATGCAGATTGGCACTATTCTCATGAGCTGTGCGAGGGTGATGGCACCACGGGCTATATATGGGAATGCCCACTCCTAGCTAAGGTGCCAAAGCTCCCACGCCAGGTCAGTCACCTCAGGTTCTATTGGGTTTTCTGAAAGCGAACCAGAAATTCTCTGGTGACACAGTTATAAAATTCTCAGTCTCCCCCTGGAGCTTAACCCCTGACCCCCTTCAAATCTTGGTTACATACCAGTAACTAGCCCTTTGCGTCAGGGTTCCAGGAGGTGCGTAACATATCGGGATTGACACCAATTGCCTAAGACCAATATACTTGCACCATCCTGATTAGGACGAACAGGGCGAATGCTCTCCGAGCTGTGAAACCGAGAAGTACGCGCCAAGTTATGAAGAAATCAAGACGGGGTTTGACTGGGTATTCATCGTGAGCCCTAATGACAACACTCACGCACCTGGTACAACTTTGGTGTTTCCTCAAGCTAAGCTGCTGACCAGTTTTTTTTAGTAGTTTTACTTACAAGAGTCTAGCTGTCAGATATCTTTGAGCAGACATTGCTAATAATCTCGCTAAAACCTTTCTGTGTATTTGGCTTTCTGTGTTACTTTTGCTTCTCTCAATGGTCTTAATCTGACTTCTCCGTCTTTGATATTGCGCTCAGTGTACTGGCTGGGCAACTATGACCACCGGATTGCCAAGTTTGACATAAATAAATCGTACGGTAAGGCTGCTGACGCGAATTTAAAATGAGGAGGGGGCAGCAGAAGCAGGGCCAATTTTTTCTCATGGTACACCAAAGGCATGTGTTCCTTAAACCTTGTGACCTTTCCTCATCATATCATGACCTCTTACTACACTGATTTTTTGTCAATCCAGGTCCCTTACCAATCGATCTTGGTGGCCACACTTTCTACGCCCCAAACATTTTGACCAACGATCCGAAGGGTGAGTGCCTGGTATGAGCTGCGTTGTGTTTTGCAGTTCCAGCTGGCCATGAACAATTCACACACGCATCCCAAAATAATTGGAGTGCTAATTGCGGGGACTTTTGCGACTGCTCAATAGTTATGAAACCAAAAACGGCTGCATGACGGGAACATAGCCAAGACATGGAGTTGTGACGACCAAGGTATAAAATTGCGTTCAATGTGTAACACTTGAACTCTAGTTCTTGGAGTATAGCAAAGTGACATCACTCATATCACTCTCGCTTTTTTTATCTGGTTTCTCTTGTGTATCCCCAGCTTTTTATTTCCTTGGTACTTACAACTCTTTCTTCTTAGTTTGAGTTATTATTTCTACCTTTTCCCCTAGTATGGACAGTTGTGACTAGACCTTGTAAACAATTCACTGCCATCCCATGATGCAAACAAAGTAAAACCAGAAATGAAGGAGTAGCAAATCACTTTTGTAATGCAGGAGCGGAGGTCCTTGTCGCACTCTGAACTCAGCAGTGTGCTATGTGTTTATGTGTTTGCTAAGCAGTGAAACTTACAACCTTACATGAAATGGCTTCAATGACAGAAATGTCTTTTGTTTGTCTCAACACCCCATATGTTGGTTTGCAGGGCGTCTTGTGATGTGGGGCTGGTGCCAAGAAACTGGTACGTGCGCTCCAGGAAATGGCGTTTTATCGTGTAATGGAATTCTTCTGTCCATCTCCTCCTGTGTTTCTACAGCTGTTTATGGTTGCTAAAAGTGTTCCCCTGTCCACCCACTTATATGTCCATGATGAAGGACGACCTGAGCATGTCTCCGGGGAGCATGAGTACGGTAGCTGCATGTCAGTTCCCAGGCTGCTGTGGCGGCACCCAAGGTCTCCCGGGCGGCTTTGGCAGGTAAGCCATTTAAATGCACCTTCGGGGTGTGGCTTTTCAATGTGCTACAACTGCATGCAACTTGGCCTTGGAGGAAATGGGAGTCAACATATATTCCATTAAAAGTAAGGTTTAAGATGCCTTAGTTTGCCATGACACTGTTAATCTCTCTTTCCGGCACTGTTAATAACATGTGAGTGCCGTTTTGCTACAGCTTCATGCACACACATTTTTGAAACTGCCTCCCTCGATGAGGAGAACACTGAAGAGCTCCTGAACGTTATTCTCAATCAGCTTTGTTTACTTGTTTTGCGCAGGAGCCTCTACCAAGCATTTCTGAGCTACGTCAGTCTGATGCTTCCTGGTGGGAAGGGCGATTTGACCTAATTCCTGGTGAGTTAGAATGTGGTTTTGTCTCGTTTTTGGATGATACACTATATTGCACAAGGCATCAGAGCTTAACACCATTAGCCATTAAGGTCACTTCATATTGATAGGGTTTGAATTGCTCTAAATTTGTGTACACAATAATAAGTGTGCCAGCTACAAATTCAGGATGAGTCTGAGCCTACATTGTATTTTTGCCAAAGGAATTCACTGCTCTAAGGCCCCCAATCTTGCTAGGAAGGGGCACAAGGCAAAAATATCACTCAACTGCATTCAAGGGGCAACCAATACCAATAACACGCCACTTTATCAGATTGGGATCAGTCTAGCATCATACTGGAGCTCACCTTGTAAGCTACCACAAGCAGGTTATCAATCTCATTAACAAGTAAAGCATCCTGTTCATAATGGCAGGACTACATGCATATGCAGGGCATTTAAACCAGGGGTTGGTGCTTGAAAGGAATGGCATATTACTTGCACATCTCACCCTTTACTCCAATCAAATAAAAAGCCGTCAGAACTTCAAACATGTATGCTCTGCTGCTTTGAGTGCACTGTTGCAAAAAATTGCAGCAAGAAGTGGGGTTTACGCAGCAGCCTAACATTAGACGATGGTTGGCCAGAACCATGTATGTATGATGTATGTACGGTATTTTTGGCAGGGAAATAACCAATTCACGGTCATATACAGCGTATATATACAAATCTGGCCAACCTTAGACATGTGTGCCTCAACTGGCAGCACAAGCTCGGCTGCATGATCTGCGTGTCTAACAGCGAATTTGCCGGGAAAGGCACATACCTGTCTAGATTAATTGAAGCCCCTTCTATTAAAGGGCTCTGTGTCCACCCTTTTGACAATTTGCTTTAGGAGGAGGAATGCAGAAATTGAAGGCAGAGAGCCCTATTAATGAAAATGAAGGGAAAATAAAATGGATAATTTTAAATAAGAGCAGATTGTGAGGATTAGTGGATTACAAGAACTGTGTTTCACTTATGCTGCAAGAACTGGAGTCCGCATGTTTTACACTGAACTCAGCAGCACTGGAACTTGTTGCCACCATCCTTTGCAGGTAAGCCCTTTCCTCTTCCTAGTGAGGTGGGTGAAGCAGGCCACGTGGAGCTTGAGGTAACTTTTGACCCCCCGGTAGCAATGGAGGCACCTGAGCAGGCTGATGGAGTGACAGCTGATGCAGGTAAGTCTGTCTGCTAATACGACTCATTACCTGTTTGTTTGAGGTACCTGAACTCTGATAATGGACAGGTTTAAATGCATGCCTTCAAGCCTGCCTCACGAGAATGCTGCCACTACATCAGCTGTCAAAACATCCACCCACCTTCATGATTGCACTTCACGGCTCAAAGCAATTAAGCTCGCAACATCCTCAACTTATAAACACCATGCCCGCCCATCCAGGGGAGGAGGGCACAGGGTGGCAAGCTGGGATGTCACATCGTCCAGAGGTCCTCAAGAGTGGCATTCTGTTTCTGCCCCACCCTAGCGACCAACCTCACAAGAGCGGCATCCCTAGTGGGCTGTATGGTGCTGCATTGCTGTACGACTGGAATGAGGAGCGGTTGGATGTGGTGGGTACAATTTGTCCTCCTATGTTTGATTGTTAAAATGTAAGGTTTAAGGTTTGTTTGAAAGAGATAGAAGTCACGGTTTGAATTTCGGAAAATTGAACATCAGATGAATAGGCCACAGGGTCAGTGCATTTGCAGGCTAGATAAGAACATTCTCTAAACACTGCATTTATGCCTACATAGATTCTGGGCAAGACAGCAAATGGCTCGTAATACCACATGGCTCTTATTTGTGTCACAGGTGTACAGCAACGGCCGCCAGCGCCTTGAAGATCTGTGTGGTTTACCTTACCACACTTACAAGGACGTTGGTGTGAATGTATCTGACAGGTGATTCTGTTATTATTATCACAATTTAAGAGTCTCCTGGGCACCTACACCATGACAAGGCTTCTTCAAATATAGTGTTTATGTCTACATTCGTTGATGTATGTGTCGATTCCTTTCCCATACAGGATGGCAGGTGCTGTTGAAGAGCGTGATCTGAAGGGCATACATGAGCTACGGGTACGTGCACAAGGCTGAAAGAAAGATTTCATTGTGTGCCAAGAAAAAGGTCGGCAGATCAAATCTGCTCAGGGTGGCTGCTTCATTAACCAAAACAATACGTCCCCCACATCAATTGCATGCAGGTGTGCAACGGTAAAGGCCACATGGAAAAACGCAGCGTGGATGTGGCTGGAACGCACATTGTTGGTAAGGCTTAGTAAGCGCCAGAGCGTACACCTCATGCTTGATTTTGTTTAAGCTTTTGTGCTTTCTGCAGGTGGTAAGAAAGATCATGCCCTGCTTTTGATCGTTTCCATGTCACATGGTATTAGTTGCATGAGTCAGCCCATGATGCAGGATGAATCTGCTGTGCTGTATGGGGGCAGTGCAGACTCTTATTGAAGGGCCTTTACTGTTACCTGGTAAATACATCCTGCAAGTCAAATCATGTGACTTTCAATGTAATTATCTAGGAACACTTCTGGTTATTACACACACACATACACAGGGAGCAAGCTGCACCACCCGCTTGATAAGCATGGTAATCCAGAGAACCGCCGGCCAGTTACTCTCCGCATTTTTCTGGACCACAGCCTTCTAGAGGTGTTCACATGCACAGGTAGGTGCAACTTGTGGGCTTGATACTTGTGCTTCATACCCACTGTAATGTGTGAGTACTTTGTATCAAATCTGTTTGCATCTAGCACTTTCCCCTCTGCTTATAGATCTGGAAGCATCAATGCATTGAACTTATGTTGTTCCAAGCCCAGAGAGACCCTTTTCTTCGGCACGACGGCTGGGGCATAATAGGTTCTTTTTTTGTCAAATGCTATACAATTCGTCCAGGCCAGCCGGGTAGTCTATTTCAGCCAGAATTCAATCGATAGCCTGGTTGTATAACAATAGATCGATTGTGCATCCGAGTAAAACCCATGCCACCCTCTCTGCTTTTCTTTATACAAAAAGCAAGCAGACATCATTTCTTAATGCTTGAACAGGCGATGTGCTGACATGTTGCATCTACAGAGTCTAAACAAGCAGCTGGAGGTGGTGCCACCCACATGTCACTTATGGCCTGGATTCCTGCCCCACATCTATTTCTTTGTAATTGTGAAACGCAGGCGAGGTACTGACGTGCCGTATCTACCGGGAGGCAGAGCATGCAGCGGGCGGTGATGTTACGGATCTGCTGCCCGCAGCGCACTCAGAGGCTGCCATTGAGCTGGCGAGCTTTGGGGCGCCAACGCCATTGACTCACATTGCAGCGCACATGGTGGATGAGATGTAAGTTTTTTTTGAGTCTGCTGTCTGTGAGGCTTCGCATTTCCGTACTTGTGTTCGAAGCTTTACACCGCTGTACTCGTGCCGATACACCCTGTCGTGTGTTCGACCTGTTTTTTTATTGTCATTCACCCATTGTTCTCTAGCTTGGGAAATCTTACGCATGTCCTCATCTTGTATGACCATGTACCACGTATTGCCAACTTGTATATTGCCAACTTGTATGACCTACTTACCATCTTATATGACCATGTTTTACCAACTTGGACGACCATACATGCATGTACCATGTGTTCCAAACTTGTTTATACTATTTCCTTACTCGGCAGAACACTGAACTTTTTCTTTCTGAGCTTATGGATCTGTGGCTGGCCGAGACCAGTCAGTAGCCGATCAGCCAAACAACCAGGCTGGAGGTCACTTTCCATCATTGTAACCATTGCAACCATTGCAACCATTGTATGTACTATTGAATGAACAGGTGGGAGGCCCCTGACTCACTGCACCACCTGGAGCAGCAGCTGCACATGGCTTCAAAGCAATCCAGGTGCTGTATACATGATCGTGCCTTGGGTTTCTTCCTGATAAGATGTTGTCCAACGTTAAAAATTTGTTTTTACAGCTGAAGTGATCATTTGCGGACCTTTCACTTCCACTATGCTGTATCAAAACATGCTAATACTTATATATATAGAGAGATACTTATATATAGAGAGAGAGCGCACGCTAGCTCATTTCAACAGTAGTTTATTTTGTTGCATTTGTGCATCTGACATTTCAACGGCTCTTGGTGCATGGATGGCAGGTCCTCCCAGTAAAAGTGGCCCACTGAAAAAGCATGTGCCACCATGTGATGAACAGGTCATCACACTTTGCTGCCTCTAGAAGAAGCAGCAAATAAGGACTGTTAAAAATCCAGCACGGTTAATTCCCCCTGTCTGTATGCTCTCCAGGCGTATACCAGCAAAACAAGCAGGGGATCTCTGTCTTGAGTGACAGTGGCGGCTTATCATGAACTATGTATGGCCACTGACTCTGCATGCCTGCAGGCAAGAAGCGCTTGTTACAAGCGAGGAAGAAGCAGCAGTCAAAGAACAGATGGCAGAGACTGCAGAAAGAGAGGCCAAAAGGGCATCTGAGGAGGCCAAGGTTATTGATGAGGTACGTAAGTGATTACAAGGTGCCTCTCGTCTTGTTGCGATATTTCATGCGCATGTACACTGATTGATGCTCAAAAATTCTCGTTCAACAAGTCTGCTTCATTATTAAGGATCGCGACCATATTGGTGTGGGTAGGTACCACTCCTTGTTGGTTGAGGGAAAAGGTAGTCGTCACTGTTGCGTTATTCTCAGTTTGCTGCTGACGTGTTCTACCACATTATTATCTTCCTGTTCACTACATATTGTCAGCAACCGCTGCACCATTTTGCTGATAAATATCAAAATCTAAAAAGGCGTGACAGGAGCCAAAACACAACATGCAGGCTGTTTCCAAGATCATCAGATTGAGGGAGCAAGCTTTGGAGCCAGCCACCACGGAGGAGGCATTGAAGGAGCGTGCAGAAGACAGGGAGGCACAAGAGCGCCAAGCCAAGGCCATCATAGAAGAGCACTGCAAGCATCATGAATGCAAGGACATCCCCATTCACAAGTGAGTGGCCGGATGGCTTCGTTCTATAGCTACTTTGATTGCAGCGGTGGTGCGTTACTTGCATGCAACACACAAACGCACTGCCCATAGCCACGGTGAAATGTAGTGAGCAGGACAAAGATTAAGCTGAGAAGTGCAGTTGTGAAGACTTATTGCAATGTAGACCAAACCGCCAATGTTATATTTACTAGGTTTGGGTTGCATGCATCACTCTCTCTATTTCCTGCAATTCTCGAGCTGATAAAGGCACGTTTTACCTATGCACGGCACCAGGTACATGGACGAGATGTGCCTGAAAACGGGGATTTGCCTCCCTGGCCAAAAGGAGGAGCTGGATGGCAAGCACTACTGAGCTTGACACACCAAATTAGCAGAAGGCAGCTTCTTGTGCTCGTTTATTTCATGCTGGTACTACATGTGTGTTTTACAGTTTCTATTGTATTAAGTATTACACAATGACCCTGCCTCTCTTATCTTTTCCTCTAACCTGAAATCAGCTCTGGAAAGCCGAGCACTGTTCATATCTTTTGATACCTAGATAACAGGCCTGTTGATGTAATATAATGTAATGCAAATGTTTTGTTGACAGACAAGCGAGTGCAGCAGTGCCAAAGCTGCATGCGCAGTCCTCACCAGTGCAGCAGCCAAGCAGGTACAATAAGAGGAAAGAAAATTATCGAGCTAGAGCAGCCTCTTTCACCTTGTTGAGCTGTAGTAAGGATGCTGCAAGCCTAGCAGTCGCACGTTTTGACTGATGACTTAATTTGTAAACCTTGTCAACCTTGTAAGGATGTTGCACCTCTGTCCTGCTAGCAGGGAGTGCAGCAGCCAAGGTCCTTGGCACAAGGAAGAGAGGGAATTAAAAAGTTCCTGCAGCCTTTTATTTCACTTTGAGCTGGTAGTAGGGATTTGTTACGAGCCTCAATCCCAAGTAGCTGTGTGTGTCCCCGTACGTATCAGTTGTTTTTTCTTGCAAATGCCTTTTGTAGCCGGCTCTGACTATGCGCCTTCTGCTGTGCATTCCCTCATTCCAGACATTTGCTGGAAATTTACGACTTTATAATGGCGAATTGCCCCGCGTCTTTTGATGGACCTTGGTATGTCACCGAAAAGTACAAATCACATCACTTCACAACGCTATGCAACTCCTGGGTAGACGCCATGCGTGCGCGACTCATGATAATTTCTAAAAGAGGCCTTATTTACTCCTCTGCCCTCTTGTCTCATCACGTATTTTAGCAAAAAGGCGTATGTCTGCATTCGTGTGTGCATGCACGATAAACTATTTTACATTGCTTCAGGATGAGAGCTTTTGAGTTTTATGATCAAGCCGAAGAGCAGCAAGCTAGGGTTTGATGTGTCCTCATAGAGTTTGTTCTCAATGTCGTGCTGTTGTTTGCCAAGATCTCTGATTGCTGTCTGGGGGAGATGACCAGTGGTGCTGTCCCAGCGTCCAACAGTTGAATGCTTTTGGTTATCGAATCTTCCTTGTTTGCCGCCACTACTCCAAAGCACCCAGGCACCCACTCCACAGTTTTCGCTTTTATATGCATCTGTTTGGAAGATGGGAGTAACCAAAGAAGTAAAAGTCTATGCCGGAAATTGCTGCGTGCATTAAGGAAAGGCTCTCTCTCTCATCTAGAGCTCACACTAGCCAGAGCCTTGTTTTGGTTCAACCAATAAGCGAATCCTGGGAAGCTGAAGTACATCTCTTGTTTATTTTACCAGCGAGGGCGGGTGGAAAAAACACTGTTTTAATGGTTTGGGAAATTAGAGGTCATTTTGCAAAGCTCGCATTCTTTGCTGCTCATATCCTCTATGATAATAATGTAGGACCCTTGGGAGCCAGCTTTGCTAAATTGATGAGCATTCTGTATGCTATGCTCTTATACCTCTCTATGATTATATAATGTTGGCAGGGAGGGGAGTGCAAAAAGTTTCATTCAGTGAGATGTCGACAGCACTCACTTTGCCATAGATTGTGAAGGGTGAAATCCAGAAAAATGCATCAGAAGGTCATAAGGGCAAATTGGGCAAGTAAAATGGAAAGGCTGTCAGACCTTTAATAATTGAATTCCAGCCTCTCCTTCACAATTCATAGCAGTTTCTGTGGCTTTACTTCCGGTAGTTGCAGCTTCAAAGGTTAAGGGGCATCCCTTGAATAGTGATCTGCTGGTCAAGTCAAGCGGTCATTTCAATCACGAGGGAGCTCTTCAGGCAACACAAATTGCTTGTATAATATCAATGGGCAGCATGAATGACATGAAATCAGTGCTATCAAATCAACTGAACCACAGCAGGTAAATATTACTATTAAGAACCACACGCTTTTGCTACTAATCAGAATGCAGAGCACTCAAAGGTCAAGTACAGCACGAGTCAACACAGCATGACTGGATTTCTAGGTTGGCTACGTTTGTAGCCAAGTACCACTAATGCAGAACTGGGTCTATTTAATCAGTCCCAACCGAGGTGCAGACATTTGCGTTGGCTAGGAAAGTGTCTAGTGTATAGATATGTCAGGGTACAAGGGAGGGGTACAAGGGTTGCGCGCAGCAAAAAGAGAAGCTAGCTGCAGTCAACTTGGCCCAAGGCAAAAGGTGCTTTACGCAAGGGCAGCATACCTAGTGCATAGAGCAGGCGGCTGACAAGGAAATATAAATAAAAGGCAGATAGTGATGACACTATCAGCATGGATCAGGTAAGGCTGTCATTTTGTAGCCTGCACCACCCAATGGATGCAGAGCCACGCAACCTCCCACATGGAGAATAATTAGAGGGAAGGGCTTTTCAATGGGCAACAGCGGGGGGCTGGACTCATTTTGTGTAGGTGCAAAGAGGGACTCTCACAGCACTTCTAAGTTTGGCAAAATGCTCAGCCTCTGGTCTTGGCCTTCTTCCTCCCCACCCAAGATTTTGTATGCAAACCGGTACCGTGCAACAAGCTTGATCTGCTCCTGTGTGTCAAAATGTGTTTGTGTGGAGGTGTGTGTGATGTGTGTATGTGTGTGTGCGCGTGATGTTTGAGGTGTGTGGCATGCATCATAAGTGTGCCAGTGTGTGTACACACCTGTCTGTGTGTAGCAGTTACCTCCTAGCATGGTTAAGATGTGCAGAATGTCTTCAACTAGGTTACGTCCTAAACAAGGATTCGAGGTGTGTTTCAGTGCGTGCATGTGACAGGGGCGCACGACATGGCAGGAGCTCTGAGTGGTCCTACCTGAATTACGGAGGCAGTGCGAGGCAAGAGTTCAGCCTGCTGTTGGAGTGGCCCCACAATATCTTCACAAGCAAGACGGGCCTGTGTTGTGTGTTTGTGTGTGCGTGTGAGTGTATGTGTGTGCACCATGATTGCGTGGATTATGGATGTGTCTGAGAGTGAGAGCATGAGTGTTTGTGTGCGTGTGTATACATATATGTGTGTGTGTGTGTTCATTTGTGTGTATGTGTGTGTACATGTGATTATGAGTGTTTTGTGTGGGTACACATATGCATCGGTGTTTTTGTGGTGCTTACATGTCAGCGTATGTAAAAAATGTGTGACCACGGGGCATTAGTGCCGTATGATACGTTCCAGGAAACATACAATCAGTCACAGAGTAAAACCCGCTCTATAAACAAATGCACTACTACACGCACAATCAAACCCACATACCTGTTCATGTAATCTCAACAGGAAATCATCTCCACTCCCAACCCATCCCCACCCCCGCACGCTCATCCACAACACACACACCACACACAAACACACACACACATGCATACACACACATGCACACCCCCACCCCCACATGCTCCTTCACAACACACACCTCCTCAAGTGCCTCTGATTCATTCATTGCCTGGTATCCACTGCCCAGGCTCGAGCCACTAGCAGAGGGCATACTGCTGCTTGCTGCCCCTCCTCTGCTGCTAGATTTCTGGACGAAGGATCCACCTGTGTAGGGTCAGACAGGGCCCACACGTCGGATGATTAAAGTGGCAGTTTGAAATTGAGGGCATGCTGCAGCTGCTGCTCGCTCCCTCCCCCTCTGCAGCCACTATGAGGTAACATTTATCTCAGGGTCGGTTATAACCACACATTGTACCATACTTACCTGCGGGTGGTCAGAGCCACATACTTTTTACGTCAGGGTGGGTCAGAACCACGGATGAGGTGTTACTTTTTCCAGGGTTGTCAGAACCACAGCGGCACACAACTTTTGTTGCGATCAGTATGACCAAACACACATGGCATTTGTACAAGATTTGTATCAAAGAAAACAAGTAAGCACACGTATATAGTGTATTCATGTAAGCACACGTATACAGTGTATTCATGTATGCACATATATATATATATAGTGTACTCGTGCAAGCACACGTATACAGTGTATTCGTTTAAGCACACGTATACAGTGTATTCGCACACTTCTGGCCTACCCAGCGGTAACACACCTCCAGGGGTCGCCACATCCACGTATGACGTGTCAACCTTCTTGCCCGGATGCTAACATTGCGTGATTGAAGGTCTGTTGGCGTCAGACCAAAAGGCCTAGTGCACTTGCGGGTTAGAGGCACTCTGAGTGAAGGGCAGGCCCCAAAATTGCTCAAACGCAATAAGAGCAACACTGCGTGCTGCTCTTATGCTTTGTACTTGTGCATCCCTTTGCAGTACAAGCATTAAGCACTGTGCTTGTGCCATCCCTGTGCAGTACAAGCGTTAAGCACTGTGCTTGTGCCATCCCTATGCAGTACAAGCATAAAGCACTATGCTTGTGCCATCCCTGTGTGCCTGACCTGCAGAGGGGTCCACACCAAGCAGGGTGCGGAAGGCCCTTGTGAGGCTGGGCACGTTGCCGCCTTTGATGGCGTAGATGGGGATCTGGCATTCCTGCAGGTGTGTGCGTATGTGTGAAATGTGTTGTGTGTGTTGCATACCACATACACTGGACACACTTAAGCCTGTTCCGAAAAACATTATTTACTTGCAGCATGTCCTTACTCCAAACAGCTTTAATGGCACAATTGCATAACTCCATATTAATAAGACTCTTGTGACCCTACCAACTCATTTTGTACGCACGCACGCACGCACGCACGCACGCACGCACGCACGCACGCAAACACACACTCTCTCTCTCTCTCTCTCTCTCTCTCTCTCTCTCACACACCCACCCACCCACTCACACACACACCTTTGCCACCTTCCGCAGGGCAGCATCGGACTTGACGCTGGACCGTAGGCCCAAAACTGCATCTGCATCAGCTGCACGGCGCACTATTTTCACCTGCAAGTTGAACAGGAAAAGGCCATTAGTTATTTCTTGTCTTGGAAGCACAAAACAATAACTTGGCGGGTGTAGAGGTAAGGTGCTAAGAGGCAGACTCAGTTCTTAGCATGTGCCCAAGCTGCATTCACCTTCACTGTTCCCTGATCATAAGCTTTACGGGATAGTTCGACTTAAAGGATACCTCATTTTATACAACCATGTTCGTCAGTGATTGTGCTCCAGAGAACCGGCCATGATTACAAAAATGAAATCTGATCTGGAATCGTCACCCACTCAAAAGGGCAGGGAGTGAGAAGCGGCCAGGCAAGATGTGATGCCACACAACCTCAGAACACTAAAACAACGACACCATCTTCATAGTCAAAGCACCGGTACAGATCACTGATGGCACACACTGGTGGCACGGTGTATCACACAGAAGATGCGCTGGTACAGATCACTGATGGCACACACTGGTGGCACAGTGTATCACACAAAAAAAGCGCTGCGCCTGCTATACAGTCCCACACCAGCACCATTGAGCACCATCGTACAGATCACTGATGGCACACACTGGTTACACAGTGTGTCACACAAAAGAAGCGTTGCGCCTGCTATACAGTCCCACACCAGCACCATCGACCAGCATTGCCCCACCCCCTCACTGCTTTCCTGGCCTCTCCCAGTTGCTCCAGCCATACACTGCTGTCATTACCATCTCAAAGCATCTCAAAGCATCTCAGACCATCTCAACCACCTTAAATTTCCCTGCATGCCCGCCTTTTCCCCCTTCACCAGCACATCGGTGAACCTGCCACACCCACCTTCTCCAGCGCATCCATGCTGGCCATGGCATCCCACAACAGTTTTGAGTCCAGCTGGTACGGGAACAGACGCAACTCCACGCTCGACTCGTCTATGCCCATTAGAGACTGCCTGTTGGCCAGCCGACGTGCTCCCTGTGTTTTATGTGTGTATGTGAGTATATATGTGTGTACGTGCATATGTGTGTGTGTGAGTGCGCCTACGCAGTTCTGTGAGTGGTGGACAGTCAATTTGAGCAACTTTGCTGTGGACAAAATGCATTAGGATGCTCATAAAGTCACAGGACAACTGCTATAACAATTGATACTCCACCCACCTTTTGAGGAACTACGCCGTCCTCCTCCTCTCCTTCAAGAGCCTTTGCATGCAGAAATGTATGTGTGCATGTGTGTGGTGCGGAAATGTGCGTGTGTGTATGTGCATCGAAGCCTAAAATAGAAGGCGTGCCAATCCCAGGGAAATGCAAATGGTATCCTAAGCAAATGAAACTTGTTGATAGGGATTGAAACATAAGCTACGATGCATTGCAGCAGGGAACCTGTCTTGCTGCATGAATGATTGATAAACTCAACCAGAGAGTAGGAGCTTAGATGGCACACTTGACACAATGGCACAACTTACAAATTTACAGCAACGCCCGCGTCAGAATAGGTATTGCTTCCCTAAGTATCAGAATAAGTAATGAGCACGCCAGGTTTTGCAGCAAACCTACACACTCTTACACACACTCCCTCTCTCCTTCTCTCCCTCTCTCTCTCCCTCTCTCTCTCTCTCTCTCTCTCTCTCTCTCTCTCTCTCCCTCTCTCTCTCTCCCTCCCTCCCTCTCTCTCTCTCCCTCCCTCCCTCT
>Ga0307947_1000720_pt1 | contig 24314 bp, 22 predicted proteins | sample OrgLakmetagen232_FD_201840 | JGI IMG/M metagenome (GOLD analysis project Ga0307947, IMG submission 201840) | Saline water microbial communities from Organic Lake, Antarctica - #232 | ecosystem: Environmental > Aquatic > Non-marine Saline and Alkaline > Saline | place: Antarctica: Organic Lake...
GAGGGCTGCCGTGTTGCTCCGCCGTATGAGTCTTAGCCGCTCCCGAGTATGTCCGGGCGTGTGCACGAAGGCACACGAAGGCGTTTTCCAGGGGGCACCACGCGGAGGTGCTCATACATCGCCCCCAAAACATGTAAATGCTAGGCTGCATATGTAAAATATTGTAAGAAAAGAGAGAGGTGCTTGTTGTAGCACGTACAAAAACCCCCATATTAGGAGAAAAGGCACAACACTGTTTGTGACGTTGCAGCACTGAATAATAATACCACTAACATCAATCAAACATCTGCCAATCAAAGCTACCAAGGTACACACTAATGTGTCAAGAAAGTACCTTGAAGGGATACTTTCTACTAATCCGTCTGGAGCCGCTAATTGAGTCGCATGTTTTAACTGATGGCTTTGTCTGTAAAGTACCCCTGTGACAGGAGGGTGTTTATATATCCGGAATCCTGACGTTGAGAGCTATCGATTGGTAAATATATGAGTCAAATTCGGGAGGGGATGGGGTGGTCCCTCGATCGATGTGGTTTTAGTTTTGGGGGGGGGTCTCCAGTTTTTCTCTGGGCCACCCCCACCGAAATTAGAACATATCATCGGAATCCTTAGCTCAAGCCCAGTCGATTGTCACCCTTTTTGAGCGAATTGGGTAAAAGGGGGGTCTGTGTTCATGTCCAAAAGTCAGAGGCACAAGCGCTCCGGTGCAGGCCGCGGGGTGAGTCAAACCAATGGAGCAGAAATCACTCCAAACATCCAGGATTGTGCCAGCATGAGATAGTCAGTGGAATTATGAAAAAAGGAAGCAATGTGGAGTTGTGCAAGCCAGTTATGGGTGCCTGGTGAGTCATGTGGGCATGGGCGTCCGTATCTCAGTTTTTGCCCCATAACTCTGCGGTATAATAGTTTTAGGTCTTGATGAGTATGCAGATGGATGCAGAATTCAAAAAGGAGCAGAATGGTACCCTTTTTTGTCTGGTGGGGGCACTGGAAGGGGGGTTTTGGGGGTGGGTGGTCCCTCAGGGGTGTCCACCCCAAAATGTAAACGTGCCCTCCAAAAATAAAAATAAACACCCTCCTGCCCGTGGAAAGAAATATGTAAGCCCTATAATGGTCAACTCCGGTGGAAAATGGGCAGTGAAGTGGTCTTCACAAGCAGCTGGTCTTAAAACGTGTCTATCCCAAGTTGTCCTCAGCAGATATGCACCTTGCAAAATGGCGACCTGGTCACATCTGAGTAAGTTTAAGATAAAGCAAGGTTATATGTGCCTCTGGGGGGCGTCTGAGCGGAAGCTTGGAAAAAGCTTGAAACCAAACCAAAAAGATATCAGAACAAATCAAGGGAAAAGGGCTGGGCACTCAGCCACAAAAGAGGCTACACCACAAATATCTGGTTGATTCAAAAAAAGTCCTCAAACGAGTCGGGCTATCCTCATACTGAGGTGGGAAGATCAGCTGGCGGTGCTGTGTGCGAATGCTAACAAGATGTTCATGCGGACAGTCCAGCAAAATGTGTTCCTCAGTTTCTGGCTACAGTTTTTCATTCAACCCCAAAGTTTTAGGGGGTAGGGCCATAGTTTTAGGGTTTAGGGTTAGGGTTAGGGTTAGGGTTAGGGTTAGGATTAGGATTAGGGAATTAGGGGACCAAAACTATGAGGTCGGATTTGAAACTATAGGAACTGTAACACAAAACTATGCAAACTTTGATTATAGCGGCTATTTCTCATCTACCTTCGCTTGGATATTTCCAATGTTCTCAGCCGTGCACTTTCTTGCCTTCGCCTATCTGGTCATAACTTTCTGGTCCAAAGAATGCGTCATAACAGGAATAGAAGGCCTTATGAGCTCAGGATCTGTGACGAATGTGACTGGCACTCTGTTCAGGATGAGGAACGAGAAATAGCCGCTATAATCAAAGTTTGCATAGTTTTGTGTTACAGTTCCTATAGTTTCAAATCCGACCTCATAGTTTTGGTCCCCTAACCCCCTAATCCTAATCCTAACCCTAACCCTAACCCTAAACCCTAAAACTATGGCCCTAACCCCTAAAACTTTGGGGTTGAATGAAAAACTGTAGCCAGAACTATGCAAACTATAGGTATAGCGGCTGTAATAGAGGTAGATAGGTAACACACACTGTCAAAAAGCCTCGCGTTATCAACGCGTTTCTGAGCTTCAGAAACGCGTTTCTGAACTCTCGCGCTCTGCACGCTAACAACGGCTGATAAGCGCGCGCTTTTGAGTCAGAAACGCGCGTTCTTGGGCACTGCAAGCGCGTTTATGAGTGTGATGAGCGCGTTTCTAAAAATATAATCGGCATTTTAATGGGTTGAGAAGCGTATTTGTGGCGCGGGAAAAGCCAGCTGCAAATTTGAACTCCTTCTACGCCAGCCCCCTGCACGCACACCTGCAGCAAATGACACGGCATGCTCATAGCGTCCATGCTGTGGGAGACAGCGCAGAGCAGGACCTCATCAGAAGAGGTGGAGAGGAGGAGAAAGCTGAAGATTTGCTCTCAAGAGAGCAATTGGAGGAGGCCCGCACGTCCTGCTGCCTGGGCTGTGCTCCTGCTCCTCTCTGTGTGCAAAGCAACAGCAGTCAGTGCGCAACATGGCAGGAGGGGCAAGGAAGGAGAACAGGAGGGAGAGGGGGACTGCGCTCTGCATGTCTGCAGTTACCCAAACCACGCGCCAGGGCCTCACAGCAATAATGCCCATAGGAGCGGCCTGGTGGTGATATTCGCACATCCAGGAAGGAGGGAGTGGAGAGGGAGTGGAGAGGGAGTGAAAAGGGAGCGGCAAGCTGGTCAACACTGAATTAAAGCGTGCAAAACACATTTCCTAAGAAAGAACCATTGATTAATTTCAATGTCCCTGCGCGCGATAACAGTGGTGTATTTCACAAAAATGCGAAGTGCTGAACAAATTTGTTTAAACCTTTTCCCGTAAGCACAGCATCACCCTGACGAGCCCACTTATGAATTCATAAGCGCGCTTGCCAATTGGCAACACTGCTTTTGACGCTTATGAACACGTTTTTCCCGTTTTTCCCGGCGCTTATGAGGCTCATAGGCGCGCTTCTGAGACTCAAAAGCGCGCTTCTGAGATTTATAAGCGCGCTTGCCAACAACACGCTGCTTAATATTTTGGCGATTATGAACACGTTTTTCCCGTTTTTCCCTGCGCTTGTGAGGCTCATAAGCGCGCTTCTGGGACTCATAAGCGCGCTTCTGAGACTCATAAACGCGCTTCTGGGGATTGAATGCGCAGACAGGTACAAACTGCCTCCTGCTTTGTTTTGGAGGCTGCAAGCACATTCTTGGGACAACACTGCTGCAGTTCTAGCGGCAGGACCGGGAAACAAGCCCTTTAAAAATTAAGTTATGCTCATCATAAGCGCGTTTCTGAACAGCAGAAACGCGCTTCTGAATTCAGAAACGCGGTGAAAATGCGCTTCCCGGAATCCGGCCCAAACAGCTCCCATCTGCTTCCGATTAATTAAAACATAATATAACACGCCCAAAACAAGCCATCGTCGCCAAAACAAAGGCCTTACAGGACCGTTTGGAATGCCTCAAAATGTTCGCGTTCACGCTTCTGGTTCAGAAACGCGTTTCTGAAGCTCAGAAACGCGTTGATAACGCAAGGCTTTTTGACAGTGACAGGCTTGTGATTTCTTTTTCTGTCATCCCACCAGCCTCTTGCAAGAGCAATCCCCAAAGGTTCACCAAAATGTGTGATAAGTCCTCATAATTCTGCTGGAATGAGTAAGTTTAGCCTCAAGTGAATGCAGCTGAGTACACAATCCAATGATTGCTGGTCAGCCCATTTTCTTTCAAATGCCATGGATGGTTTGATACAATTGTAATCTTCAGAGAAGAAAAAAAGAAAAAAGAAGAAAGTACGCAGGCAGTGAAAACCACTCCCCACATTAATTAAGGAAAAGGAGCCACTTTGGTACCGAGTACCGTAAAGCTCCTCCACCGCGAAAAGGAAAGGAAAAGTCAATGGGGATCAAGAGGATTGCAGGCTTGGCCTGAAACCGGCTCCTGATGAGGGTTGAAAACAGTACTGGAAAGGGCACACTGGTATGGACAAGTTTAGCAGCAAAGTTCACAGGGTGCACATGGAGTTTGGAGGTAAGCTTCTTAATTCTTAACTTTTTGAGAATCAAGACTTCCTTGAAAGGCTTCAGAGTGTGAGTGTTGTAGATGGTGCCGCCCACACCCAAAAGGATGATGTGGAGAGTAACGGAGGCTCCTTGGAGAATGTTGCAAAGGTCTTGTGCTGTTCCTTTGCGGCATTCAGCTGGTTCTGAGGTCTGGTGTCCTCACAGCACTTGATCTCAACGACGTGGATGTCGCGTTGAGTTTTGCTGAGGTCTTTAGGTCGGTGCTGTCTGGGGTTGGTGGCTGTACTAGTGGCTGGCGGTGCTGCTGAGGTGCTCCCAGTCTTCCTCAATTGCCCCCTGCCACTCCGAAGAACCCACCCCCCTGCAGTAGTTTGTTGTTTTCGTGTTTTTGCAGCTATGGGAGTAACCAGCACAAAATCTGGGCGGCTGGAGGTAAATCTGTCTATATATATAGATCTGGGAAGCGGGGTGGGAAGAGCCATTTGGGAACAACTCTACTTTCAGCTGTTTCAGGAATCTGGAGATTTTGCATGGTCATCCGTTCGTTGCTGCCTAATCTTTGGAGACAATGCATGATCCTAAGGAGCCTGTTTTGCTGATAGCCTCAAGGATCATGCGGCATGCTATGTTTTGTCTTTCGGTGATCATGTTCCTTTAGTTGCGTGTGTTGGCACCCAGAGAGGATGTTCAGGGCACTGTCTACTTGTGGGCAGAGGGGGCAAGTTTGACTTGTTGAGGGTATGAACAACACCGCATGCTTTTGATTATATAGGGTGCCTGTTCTGTATTTCATAATGATACATTTGGTCTTAAAGGGGACATCGGATGATGTTAGGTAAGCATTGCTAGTGGCTCCATTGGCAGTGCTGTCCTTTATGAGGGTCTGGTAGTACGCATGGTAGTTTGCTTCAGTTTTGGCATTTCCCAGTTTATGGAGAAGATGCATGTGTGCTTGAAGGGCGTCACGGTGGTTTGGTAGGCACCAAAGATTTGGGGGAGGAGAATGGGCCATGTTTGTTGGGTATGATTATGGGTTTGTGTTTGGTTTTCTTTGTCTTCTTTTGCAAGCCAGTGAATGTTGTAGAAGGGCCTCAGGGTCTGCTGTTTCCCTCAGGGCCTGCTGTTCTGATGGAGGTGTCAGCAATGTAGGCGTTGGTGGTGGCTAACTTTTTAGCAAGGGCGTTGGCATGTTCATTACCAATAATACCGGCATGGGTGCATGGGACTTTACTTTGAAGAAGTGGATGGGCGATGGTGATTGGCGGATTGCTTTAGCACTGGATTGAAGGACATCTCCTTGGATGTGGTGGCGATGGAGATTCGGGTGTGATAGCCGCTTTTTGATTAGGTGCAGTGATGTAGGGCTGTCTGTGGCTATATGTGAGTAGCCGTGTATGACTGCAGCTGCTATAGCTGCTAGCTCTGCACGTGAGATGGTGCTGGTTATACCCATGCCTTTTGGGTTTACATAGTGGGAAACGTTTAAGTGAGGGTGGTGTACACCTGATCTGGTGTCTTGCCCTACTTCATTCTTTTGGAGGCTGCCATCAGTGTAGGTCCAATCCCACCAATATTTTTACCTTACGGGTTAGGATTTGGCTGGAGCTGTTTTGGGGTGCTTCGTCGGTATTACAATTGTGAAGTTGGTCAGTGCTAATCAGGGCACTTGTTATATCTGGGCCTTCTGAGGCTTGAGGGTGGTCATTGGGTAGCTTATTAAGTTTGTTGAGTCCTGAGTGTTGTCCGGAACTTAAGGCTGTTTGGTAAGGATGGTTATGTATGTTTTGAATCTCCCACTTTGCCTCAGGGATTTCTTTGGCAGGTTCTTTTAGCTAGTATTTGTTGCGAGCATTGAGGCAGACCCTGCCCTTGGTGTTCCACATGGCAATGATCTTCAACTCCCGGGAGTGTTTAAAAAGTGGTATTTGTATGTTTTCCAGAAGGGCACTTTCGCATATTGGAGTTGGTCTGATGGGATGGTGCCCAGGAATTTACACATGTGTGGGTATTTGCGGCAGAGTGATGCATAGGGATTTGTGGTCATTTTTTATTCCAGGAAGGGAGGAGCATGAATGTGGCTGTTTCCTCTGTGCTGACAGCAGCAGAGTAGATGGCGTGTCTTGTTGCTAAGAGCATGGTGTTTTCATGGTAAATGGGATGGCAGATGGAGAACCCAGAAAATTGGGAGGAGAAGGCACTGGTTTGCCCCAAACACTTTGTCCCTTGGGTGCTCACTCCAGTAATGGGGGAATTTGGGGTCATGGTCAAGGAGGGATGCCATTTTTTCTTTAGTGACCAGGGCCCACTTTTGAAAGGTGGCGGTGATGTGGGAGGGGAGTATCCGTGCGAAATAGTCTTTGATTATTTTGTTCGTATGTTTAGAGGCAGAGGTGTCTTTACGTGCAATGAGGCCTACAAGTTCTGATGCAAAGCTAATGGGATGAGGTTGGACATGATCGTGTAGACCGCTGCATTTTACCCTGTCAAAGGCCTTTCGTAGTATGTTAAGGCGCTCGGGAGTAAGCATACCTTTACTCTTTCCGTCGACATTGTGAATACAGGCTACTGTGTCAGTGTACACTTCAGGAAACATAGTGTCATCTGGGGAGGGTAGGGTACTCTTTTCTTGATACTCCATGAGATCAATGGTTGTGATTTAGTACTCACAATGCCCTGTGGTCGTGATGTCAGCCTGTGGGTTGGTGGGTTGGATGTCAAAGCTAACTTTGTTTTGAAGATCGACATTGTAGGGTTGGTACTTGTTGCCCTCTTGGATGGCAGAGAACCCTTGTTTTTGAAGATCATTAAGGTGTTCATCTGGTGCGGGCTGAGATAAGTTTGGCGCGGTGATTTTCTCTTCAAACTTATTGAGGCTCTGCAGGCAGCTGCTTGAAGCTTTCACACGTGTTTTTTAGTTCTTCTGGCTCCCACAATTGGGTTCCATGAGACTTCCACAATCTCTCTTCTCTGAAAGTGGATACGGCTTTCCTTTTCATTTTGATTCAAATTGATACAGGCAGGGCAGGCCCATGAATCATTGGCATCAGTAGTTTCCCTTTCAGTGGCATTCAAACAAAAGCTGCAAAACTATGAACCCATTGATTTCAGCCGTTTTGTCGTAGACCTCACGGAGAGACACATAAAGTACTGGACACTACATTTTGAAACTCATCCAAAGAACACAATAGCAAACGCTCTACTTATCACCAATGGCTGTGATGGCTCATTTGCAGGAGTACAGCTCGTTTTAAACTTCAAGTTCAAACAGTGTTCACACTTTACAATTTAAGACAGCGACATAGAATCAACGCAACTTCTTCACCTGTGACCTATGTGATACTGATGAGCAGCATGTTCTTTTCCATTGTGCCAATCCCCACATGATTTCTTTCCGCAGGAAAAAATGCGCCTCTGTTTCCCCCAGCAACAGGAGGTCACGACGTGTTTACTTTCTTAAGCCAGAACAATAACAAGCTCTATATTTTCCTCCATGAACTAATTGCGTTTTATGAGCAGACTAGCAGTTGCACTTATTGACTGAAGACTTTTTTTGGAAACCTTGTAAGTTCAGCTACTAGACTAGTAAAGTGTGACGTCTAAAGCATGTGACGTATAAAGCACCCTATTCTGTGTCAATTGGAATCTTGTTATCCCGTCAGCTGAAGGCTCTCGTTTTAAACTTTAACTCAGAGTGCCGAGACTGGCTGGAATTTACATCTCAAACTGAATTCAGCTCTTCAGCCTTTCTAGATGCAAGCAAATTTGTGTACACAAACAATGATTCATACGGACAGCAAAAAAGGAGCCCAGAAAATCGATCAAAGGTAAAAGCAATGCTGTATATTAAAACAAGCGGGACTGGACATGTGAAAAACCAGCACACCAAAGGAGAAAAAGTATATACATCATGACACGACACTTCAATTCCACTGACACAGGACAGTAAATGAAAATGCTACATGATAAAATCTACCTAGTACCTAATGCACGACAACAAATTGCCCTGGTTGCAGAAGCTCTGTACAAGTTCCATATTGAACAAAGACAATGTACGGTAATTAATCTTCTTAACTTGCGGCAAAGAACACACTGACAGGAGCATAAGGAAGAGACACGTACTATCTATAAGGGGGAGGAGTGCGCTTGCTGTACACACGGGAGGGGGGGTCGCCGTATGTGGAAGGATGAGCTCGGTAGCCTCGCTCATACGGACTGTATGGGGGTGGAGAGTAGGCTTCCAAGGGGCGGCGGTTGTGTGGAGGGTAATCGTGGGGGGGTGGCGAAAAGCGGCTACGAGGTGGCGGGGAGGAGTGGTGGCTCTGGTAAAGGGGTAACGGTTGACTAAACCTGCCAGTGCCGCCATTCCAATCATCCTCCCTGCTACGATGCTGATCAAAAGCGTCTGCAAGATTGTTAAGGACAAAGGTGGGCGGGAGTTGACACGTGTTGCACTATTCACCATAAGCAGATGCTGGTGTGGAGCGTGTACGTTCGGCTGGAGCTGTGCACTCAGATTAACGTGCAGTAGTAGAGCAGCAGCGTGGACACATAACTAGGGTAGACCAGGACCATATATATACTGTGTATCTACGGTATTTTTGCAGGGAAATCACCAAATATACGGTCATATACGGTGTGTATATATGCAATTCTGGCCAACCCTACACTTAACACATGCTTGCAAGAGCATTAGGAGTAATTGATACAGCTAAAACTAGCTTGTGCCGTGCTTGACTATAAAACCTTGTGCAGCCTTCAAGGACGTTGCGCAAGTGTAGAAGTAGAAGAAAGAATGTACCTGCAGCCACGTACCAGGACTGTTTTGTGCTGCCATAGATTTTGCAGCTGCCGTCTCCTGGACTTCTTTCAGTCTCCTGATCAGGCCAGATGGTTTTGTCGGCTGCGTACCGCTGCCCCTTTGCAAGACCGACCGCACTGCCAAGGCCTGCTCCTCTTGCTGCTGTGGGCCATACTCGTGCTGGCTGTAGTGGTGTTGGTGGGGGTGGGGCTGCTGCAGCGCCTGCCCTTCTTCTTCCCTCCCAAACCCCATGGGCACCTGCAAACCCTCCTTGTACTTCTCTACTTCACCTGCCCCCCTACCCCAGGAACGCTGCCCCTCATCCTGACCCCCCTGCTGTTGGTACTGGCTATACCTTTCTTCCTCTTCCTCCCAGACTCCCTCTGCAGTATCATAGCTCTGCAGCCAGACCTCTCCATCCTCCTCTCCTTCCTCTGCTTCCCAGCCGGCCCACCCTTGGCCTTCCATGTTACCTCCAGCCGCTTCCCAACCCAACGCGTCCGTCTCAACGTCCTCGTCCTCCTCTGCGAAGAGTGGAGGTTGACCAACAAAAGTAAAAACCCAAGCGTGAAAATGTTGATTTACACACAAAGCCATACACAAGAGTCCTCACACGTTATAAATTGGCCAGGACCTCATGCGACCCTACTGTAGCACTCCCAGACAAAAAAAGCTTACGTAGAAAGTGTAAACCAATCCCCACATTGATTAAGGAAAAAACGGCTTAGTGTATAGTACTGTAAAACTCTTTTAACACCATATGTGTCCACAATGTTCCATAATCAACACACACACACAAACACACACACACACAATGACACACACGCACACAAAGTCACCTCACCACACACATACCCTACATGCATGCCTTCCCCCCTCTACACCCATGCACAGCCCACACCCAATTGTTCAGACATACACACACCCATTACCCACCTGCCATAAACGGGTGAGGACCAGCAGCAGGCGCCGCCTCTCTGCCGCCCTCCTGTCGTGACCTCTCAGGCACGCCCCCCCCTGAGGATGAATAGCATACACAAGACAGGCAAAAATTACTACACAGGAGGTTAGTGAAGAAAATTCCCCCAGGTAACTGTGCATGCTTCAAAGAATGAAGAGATACCTGAGCTACATAGTAACACACACACGCACACGCACACGCACGCACACACACGCACACACATGCACACACACAGGGTTTACACAGGGTATGTTGGAATCCAGCTGCCGAGTTCTATCAGGCAGGCCTCCATTTTAGGGAACTAGGTTCAAAGCGTGCCTTCATCATCATGAGCGGCTCTGTACGGAGAGTTGGCGCCTTAGATCTTCACTTACCTGAGGGGCCTTGTACAGGAGCACTCTCTTCCGGAGGTGGGGTAGTCCTAGAGGGTGCATGCCGTTCACCTTGTCTCTCCTTGTCCTGTGTGGGCGAGCACAAAGGAACGGCAGAGCGATTGTGAAATGCAGTAGTTAGGAACGCGCCTGCTGTCAGAAACAGTTGTAAAACACTAGTACTTGGAGACATTGTCTAGCTGCCACGTTTAAACATTCACTGTGAACATCTGTGAAGCACTGGCTGGATCAGCCTGAAACACTGTTCACAAGCTAGCTAACGTTTCCTGGCTACTGCAACTCAGAGAATGGCCAAGTCATGGCTAAACAGCATTCTTGCATGGCGTCAGGGGTTTATTTAACATTTTGTCAATCTAAGAGGGGGGAATGTTATAAATACACCCCACTATCTAACTTATTAATGAAGTTTCAGTCCTGAGATCTAGAGAATGCGCCTCAAGACCTAAAATACGTAAGCCCCTTTGGCCAACGTTCATTAAATGGACAGAGCAACCCTGGAACTGCACAAAATAAACATGCGGCGCCACTCCGACATGTGCTGAAAAAGGGCAGAAAATTTGCGTGCGATTGACCCTTAGCTTTACTTAAAACAAACAAACGCTCACCCGAAATCCCTGGGTAGGCTGCTTTGAAAGACGGGGAGCAGAAGGGGCATGCCGGTGCTTCTCCCTTTCCTGGCAGCGCTGCAAAATTACAAAGGCAAATGAATGTGGGCAATTACAAAGGAAGCAAAAGGATGCGGTCAATGAGACAAAAAACAGTGCAAAGGGACTTGCAGCAAGAGCGATTTCATGCTTCATTTCTAAATAAAAAAGTGATGTTCTTGAAAACACCTAACCATTCCAGTCTCCTTCCCTGTCTGTGCCATTTGAGTGTGAATGCTGTATGTATTTAGTACCCACCTCTCTGAACGTCATGCCCTCTTCTTGCTGCCCTTTTTCCCCCACTCGCTTCAAGACTGCACTGCCCATTGACCGCAGGGCCTTGACTTCCAGCCTTATCATCATCACAGAATTAGTGCCTGCACGCACACACCCAAGCAGCACACACCGATAAGATTGACACAACGGAGTTACACTAGCAGAACTGCTAGTGTAGCTTAGCTCGTTCGTTGCACTCTGGGATCCTAGGGGAAGCCATTCACGAGGTAAAGAAACGAAAGGGCTGTTGGGTTGATATCCTCTGCGTGAGTACTCGAGTTGACATCACTGAAATAATACCAATGCCAATGCCAGTGCCAGTGCAGACCACCGTGTTGAAGAATGTCGATTTCAGTGCCAGTGCTGTCTGTGCTGTCATGATTGTAATAATACCTATTCAACGCCAGAGCCAGTGCAGACCCACCTTCTTTGATAAAACGTGTGAAGCAAGGCACACCACCGAGCACCTTAGCTAGCGGCTTTCCTGGCTGAGGCAAGTTTTTTGCTTCCTACGAAATGTATAGGGCAGCCAGCCATGCACAATGGGTTGAGCAGAAATAATGTTCCTTGTAACTCCTGTGTGTGATCTATTCAGAAGAAACACCTTGCTTGCTGCAGCAGCAGACCATGCAGGATTCCTACATTATCATACTTGACAGTGTTGTAATAAACACTGTCAAAATTGACCAGACAGCAGGTAAAGGGAGTTGGCCGAAAGCTAGGTTTGACTAGTGAAATAAAAGAAAAGTCAAGTAATGCAGACCTTTGCCTCTCATTATCTAAGCAGGACGCGTGTATGCATATCCGTTTTGTTTGCAGATTCTGGATACAAAAAAAGGTGGCACATGCTAGAAACATTTACCTGTCGCTTCTTGTGCTCTCCATTGGTCACACAGCATACTTTTTTGCGGTTCAGCATTTTTCCAGCTTTTTCTTGTTGAAACGGTTTAGGGGTGGGATAAATGTGACATTGCAAGCAACGTTTTTCCATCACACAGCCATTTCTTGTCGAAGCGGTTCAGGGGTGAAAGAAATGTGATGTCGCAAGCAACGCTTTTCTACCATAGCCTCTTGCCAAAAAAGTCCAGGGGTGGGAGAGGTGTGACGTCTCAAGCAAAGTCTGGCAAAGGAAGAGCACTGCTTGGGTTCATCGTCCGTAGAAATTTTACATTCCAACCAGTCCAGTCTGCTTGTTGTTGCCATGATTAGAAACTTAACATTCCAAGCTGTCCAGTCTGCTTATTGTTGCCATGATTAGAAATTTAACATTCCAAGCAGTCCAGTCTGCTTATAGTTGCCATGATCAGCACAGAGTCATCTGTGACACCCTTACCATTCAGTCCAGTCTGCTTTTATGAAGATTAGCACAGACTCATTTGTGACACCCATACCATTAAGAGAGCCCTGTATGACCTAGGTAAGTCTGGTAGCCAAAGAGCACGCTCTACAGTGCTTTCAGCACTACTTTTCGACTCCTCTCATGCAGCAAGAAAACTTAAGTGTAAGAAAAAGGCTTGCGCACACCTCCAACTCATTTTCCAGCGCATGCATCATCACAGATTTGTCGTACCTCAAACTTCCTGGGCTCAAACGCAAGACACAGCTCCCCTAGGTGCGCAGCAGAAATGAGGTTGTTCCCCTCTGGGCTGTCAATGATCCACTGAAGACACAGGCATTGAACATTGTGTGCATGTGTATGTGTGTGTGATGTGTGTGTGTGTGTTTGTGTGTGTGCGTGTGTGTGCACGAGTGTGGCATTGAACATGACATAGTGGCAAAAAGAAATGCTGCTTTGCAAGCATTGCAGTCACGATAGGAACTTATGCCCCAAAACTCGTGCCACCACCAGCACAGGAGTGCTTTCGACTTCACAGCAACACACACACACACACACACACACACACACACACTCCAGCATGCCATACCGATGCCATGACTCACCTCGACACAGGCACGCCGCAGCACGTCTTCACACCTCTGGCCTGCAAACACGTGTGTGTCCACATTCATGGGGAAAAGACAATTAAAGGCATATGTGTTTTGGGGGCTGTGGACGTGAAGCAAAGGAGAATGAAACCAAGCACATTGCATATTGTTTCAGTCAAGCGCAGTTGACCAAGCACGCACCTGGGAACACTACATGAGTCAGACGGTAACACACCTGGGAACACTACATGAGCCAGATGGTACAGCACGAGCGCAGAATGGGCCTGCTGTTTAAGGAAGGGCTTCTGGGGATTTGGAGGCATCCAGGCTGTTGCCTGCACACGATAAGAAAACAGCAGGACTTGCAACGAGTGAGAAACGCACCTTCGCTGCTGTTGGTGATAATATACTGCCAGCATGTGTGAATGGTGATGATTACACAGCCAGCCTGTGTGGATGGTTAATTGCGCAGCCAGCACGTGTAAATGATCATACAGCCAGCATGTGTGAATGGCTGTACAGCCAGCATGTGTGAATGATCATACAGCCAGCATGTGTGAATGGCTGTACAGCCAGCTTGTGTGAATGATCATACAGCCAGCATGTGTGAATGGCTGTACAGCCAGCATGTGTGAATGATTATACAGCCAGCATGTGTGAATGGCTGTACAGCCAGCATGTGTGAATGATTATGCAGCCAGCGTGTGTGAATGGCTGTACAGCCAGCTTGTGTGAATGATTATGCAGCCAGCGTGTGTGAATGGCTGTACAGCCAGCATGTGTGAATGATTATACAGCCAGCGTGTGTGAGAGGTGATGATTAAACAGGCAGCCACGCTTTAATAGACAAAGCGCTTCCAACAGTGAATACGTTTTGCGAGACCGTGTCAGAAACCCCGCCACTTCTACAAATAGCAAAGCCGCTGGTAGTTGCTGTCGGTCGCTTGTGTTGTCTTCAGGTCACTGAAGTGCATGCAGCTGTCAGATAAAGGCACCTCTGCAGCACCATGCCGATCGCATCAGTGAATTTTGGCACGGAAATCGTAGCACTACACCGGTCACATCAGTGCACTCAAAAAGGAGCTGCTGATGTGAACGGTGTAGTGCTACGAATACCATGCCAAGTTCACCTTGGTGATCGTGCATGTGCAAGAGAAGCAGCGAATACAAGTGCAGGAAACATCAGTGCACTCAGCATGGTAGCCGTGCATGTGCAGGAATCGTCAGTGTGCATGAGCAGGAAACATCAATGCACTCAGCATGGTAACCGTGCTGGGTGCAATCAAGTTGCTGACAATCAAGCGCGCATGGAGGTTGTACAAAAGTCATGACAAGATCACAGCAAGACCACAGCAAGATCACAGCAAGATCACAGCAAGAGGACCAGTCATGACCGGCCACAGCAAAAGGAGTAGCAAATACGAGCGCAGGGAGTCAGTTATGGGGTGTGCTTGGTTTAATATTCTTTCTGTAAAGGCAGTGTGCCAGCCCATATTGTGCCAATGCTTGCCTGGCATGCATCAGCATGTGCTCTTAGTCCCCATTTGCGATGAACACGTTCTTCATACATTCCTGCGATCTATATATACTTTTGCATTAATGTCCTCTGCCATTGGCACAGAGGGCTTCCAGTTCTGACTCATGTGCAAGATGGTAAGTCCGGAGGAAGTACTCAGGAGAAAGGGAAAATGTTACATAAATGATCAAAGCGGCTTTGGGTATGGGCCAAATAAGGATGCCTGCTATCTTTATGTATGCAGAAATATATATGGCTTGAATGCGAAAGCAAAGTTCCGTAATAGGAGCTTATCATATGCCTGGTACCATTGTCGGCTTTCATTTACTTTGCTTAGGCTCTTGCCTAGCAAGGGGGGTTGTGCTACAAATTCTTTGTACAGACCTACCATCGGCTACATCAGCATTTTGGTGCTTATTCAACTCATTTCATCTAGTCATCTGGCTTGAATGTGAAAGCAAAGTTTCATTGATAGGCACAACCCCCATATAAATGATGTATAAGGGCTCCAATCAAACACCTAGTATATTGAGCAGTTGTGGGACAGAAGCAAGCATATGTAAGTCCTTTTTGGCTGATTTTCTTTTGGGACAACGGTAAACATACGTAGTGCCTCTATGAATCATTTCTTTACGTTGACCAACCTTTATGAGAAGGGTTGGCCAAAACTGTATATATGCACCGTACATGTATTTGGTGGTTTTCCTGCCAATAATTTTGTATATACACCGTATGTATACGGTTCTGGCCAACCCTAATTATGAGTGCCTTTTGAGTCCCTGGCTGGGAATATTATCTTAGCATAAGGGCCTCTGTGCTGCAGCTTATGAGGCACGCTGGCCCCAATTGGCACTTTCAACGTCCAGTACTTTGGGATCTACAAGCCATCAATTGCCACGTTGCATATTGAAGCACGCCTACGCCATGATCGATTTAAGCTGCTTCAGAGTGCCGTCTCTCTGTATACAATAGATGGAAGCTACGGAGTATCAATTGTATTATCAACGCGCAGTTTTAGGGAGCGCGCACCTCAGGCGCTGAAACCCCAGGGCCTCCCCCCAAAGGGCGGAGCTCTGCAGGGCTGTGTGCAAAGTTGCAGAGAGCTCCTAGGTTGCAAAGGCCCAGAGACACACTGCGAAGCACAAAGTGCATAGAAAGGTTCGTGTGTGCGTTTGATTGTGCGCATTGCGTACGCATTGTAGAGAAGAAGCACAAAGAATTGCACGCGTGCTCCGTCAAAGGCCGACCTTGTTAGCTTACGGACAATGATATCCAGATCATCAGCATTTTCAGGCTGGCTGTGCGCAACGAGGCAACTGGGTTTCACTGCATGACCAGGCCAGTGCAGCCCTCACTACACAACCAGGCCAGTGCAGACCTCACTGCACAACCAGGCCAGTGCAGCCCTCACTGCACAATCAAGCCAGTGCAGACCTCACTGCACAACCAGGCCAGTGCAGACCTCACTGCACAACCAGGCCAGTGCAGACCTCACTGCACAACCAGGCCAGAGCAGACCTCAAAAAAAAAAAACTCAGTGCTGCAGCTATTATGCCGCTTCCTCTCCTGGAATACACATAACAAGCAACATAAAAGGGCAGGAACCAGCTGCCTGATGTCTCACTTTTTGCAGAGACGGGTCTTGTAGAACTTGGATCGAGTGCCCCTCTCTGCTTGTGCGAGCTCCTCCTGTGTTGGTGCTGAAGCCGGTGACAGCTCCTGCTGTATGTGTATTTGAACATGAATGCATGGGTATTTAAACATGAGTGCATCTGTATGTGTATTTAAACATGAATGCATCTGTGCATGTATTTGAACATGAGTGCATCTGTATGTGTATTTGAACATGAATGCATCTGTATGTGTACTTGCACATGAATGCTGTATGTGTATTTAAACATGAGTGCATCTGTATGTGTATTTGCACATGAATGCTGTATGTGTATTGCAATATCTGAATGCATCTGTATGTGTATTTGAACATTTATGCTGTATTCGTATTTGAACATGAATGCATCTGTGCGTGCATTTGAACACGAATGCTTCTATATGTGTATTTGAACATCTGAATGCATCTGTATGTGTATTTGCACATGAATGCTGTATGTGTATTTCAACATCTGAATGCATCTGTATGTGTATTTGAACATTTATGCTGTATTTGTATTTGAACATCTGAATGCACCTGTATGTGTATTTGAACATCTGAACGCATCTGTATGTGTAATTGAACATGTGCGGGTGTAGCTGTGGTGAAATAAGACTTTGCTGGCTGGTGTGAGTGGTGAAAACTTCAGTAGGACAACATGTTGCATTCTGTAAACAAACGGCTCCTTCTCCTTCCAAGACAACGCTGCCAGCAAAGCAGTGCAAGGCAATGCATGCGTGCACACAGAGACACACAAACATACTGTACGTGTGACGTACACGCACCACTTGCTGCCTATCATCGTGAGCACGACCCACGTCCACACTGAGGCTCCTAGCGGACACTGGAGCCTTAACCCCCTCCTTTTGCAGCTTTTTGTGATCTTCAAGCGACAGGCTCAGCATCAGCTTCTCCCTCCCCTCCTTCTGCTTCTGCCTCTCCCTCTCTTTCTCACCATCCCCGGCCCTTTTCTTCTCTTTCTCCACCTCCCTGTCCCTCTCTCTCTCCCTGCCCCTTTCCGTCCCCCTCTCTTTCTCCCTCTCCCTGTCCCTCTCCCTCTCCCTGCCTCCCCCCTTTCCCCCTTCCCTCTCTCTCCTTTTCTTCCTGCTACGGCTGCGACTGCGACTGCGGCTGACTGCACGCACATGTGCCCTCCCATGCCGCTCCCATTCACGTGTATGAGAACGTTCACGAGAAACGCTGCGGGGCCTGTGCGGCTTGCGTGTCACCGGAGATGTATCAGGCCTTTGTTTGTAGGGGGGAGGGGAAGCGCTGTGTGGTGCTGGGGAGCGAGGTGCTGTCCTTTTGGACAGGGGGGCCTGCAAAGGGGAGAAGCTGCGTCCTCTGGGCAAAGGGCTGCGGTGGCTGGCACGCTCCCTCTGTGTGTGTACACGTGTGTGTGCGTGCGTGCGTGTGTGTGCGTGCGTGTGTGCGTGTGTGTGTGCGTGTGTGTGTGTGCCTGTGTGAGTGTGCCTGTGTGCCTGCCTGTGTGTGTGTGCCTGTGTGCCTCCGTTTCACTCTCTTTTCCGCCCCCCACCTTTCCGGCCTCCTCATCCTTCTCGCAACGTAACACAGCTTTAGATGGGGCAGGCATCACCTCTCCCTTTTTTTTCCATGCTTGCAGCTCCTGTGTTGACACGCGAGGAGGTCGGGTGTTGTGTGCAACAGTGTGTGTGTGCGTGTGTGTGTGTGTGTGTGCAATGGTGCATGTGTGCAGTAGTTGAGTTGTACAAAACTGCATGCAATTTGCTCAAAAGCCTCACTGTGTCTCACTTGAGCACGCTCATGAACTATATTGCGGGCAGCTCAAAGGGCATTGATAGGGTTGGCCAGAACCGTGTATATACACTGTATCTGATCATATATTCAGTGATTTCCTGCCGAAAATACCGTATACACACCGTATAAAAATATATAGGGTTGGCCAGAACCATATATATGCGGTGTATATACGGTACTTTTGGCAGGGAAGTCACCAAATTTACGGTCATATACGTGTATATATACGGTTCTGGCCAGCTGCATAAACATATATTAATGGTTCTGGACAACCCTAGGCATCAATAAAACAGGATTGGGTGTAGGTGTGGTGTGACTTGACAGCTCTTAGGTCCTAGAGCGTGATGTTAGACCATCAGATCAAAACATGAGAGCACAAAGTGTCAAGTCCTGTCTCATTTCTTGAATACCCGAAACACTCTTGCACGCAAAAGTGCAACAGTAAGGTTGCATGTTGCACATACAACCCCCCTTTCACTCAAACACAGGGTCACCTATGTGGCCAGGACCAGAATGACTCGACAGCAAAATGGTGCATCAAAGTCAGTGCTTCCCCAAAGATTTGATTTTACCTAGAACCAGGAATACCGTGCTTTCGCACCATTGTAAGGGCACCCTTTGCGAATTGCAAGCATCGCACAAACCCCTCACGCCACTCATACCCACCTTCCTCTTCTTATGCTCACGAGCCTCCTCCATGTGAATTGGCAGCCTGCCAGATACGCCCTGCGAGCATTCCAGTGTACCGTTCAGTGTACCGTTCAGTGTACCGTTCAGTGTACCGTTCAGACTCTTGGTTTTCGCCTGTGACTAGTGCCTTCCCAATCCATGCTGCAGCGCTGTGTAACCAGCCTTAGTCAGTGATTGTGGACCTTTGCATAAGTGCAGAAATCCAGCAACCAGTCTTATTTGGTGGTGGTGGACCTTTGCATAAGTCCAGAAGTCCAAGCAACCAGTCGTAATCAGAGTCCAGTACTCCATGGGCATTCCCCGGAGGCAAGTTACTAATGATGGCTTTGTGATTGCCAATGATTGCCTTTTACAGATCTAACCTACCAACTTAGGATAAAGCAGGTTTGCGGACGTTGTGAATGTTTGTGGGTGTGTGTTGTGTATGTGTGTTTGTGTGTTACCACATGGGTACCACAGGAGGGCACCACAAAAACATCCATCAGTACGTAAATCTCCTAAGGTTTAAAACCACTGAGGCAAGGCTGAAGATCCGTGGGCAGAAGTGTGTGTAAACACAAAGGACCAAAAAGAACAAGCAATCGTGCACCCCTCTTTGACACACTTGATCCTGAATGGCACAGCATTTGCTTTATATTTTGCTGTATATTTTCATATTTCCACATGCATGCCATCCTCAATGCTGCAGGTGACCAGTAAGAGCCACCCTATAGAATTTTTTCTCTCATGCACCCTCACATGAACACACCTCCACATGCGCAAACTTGCAGCGATCGCCTTTGTTGCAACCCTCTGGCAAGTTAAAAAAAGCACACAAGCCCGAGGTGCTGGTGTCTGGGACGTGAGGAGGAGAGGCCAGGTGCGCGTCGGGCAGGTGTGCGTTTGCGCCATTCCCTGTATTTGTGCATGCGTTACAGGTTAAGAGTCACAACCCCCATGTTGCAATGCAGCCTGTAGTGGGAATGTATCCAGCAGTAGAAGAGCTATACTCTTTGTTGGCACATAAACACTCCTCTTCGTCAGATGGTGCTTAAGGGCAAGGGAAGTCAATTGCACATAACAAAGAACAATAGATACCGAGCTTTGGCAAAAGGTATGCCCTTCAAATAAAGAGCTACACCTACATCCTACTTATGATGAGCATTCCTATGTGCTATGAGGCTATGAAACGTCCGGTTGTGAAGTGCTTATTGTGAGGTGCAGATGATGATGAACAGCTGATGATGTGCAGCTGATGAAGTGCTTACCATGATGTGCAGCTGATGATGCGCGCTTCTGTGCCTTGCGCGACTGATTCTTGCTGAGGCCAGGGTGCTCTTCATCAGGAGGAGCGCTTTGTCTCCAAGAGGAACCTCCAGTTGCCTCATACTGTGTGCAAGTGTGTAAAAGTTAAAGCACGAGCGTGCATCAGTTGATTGATGCCCAAAAAAGACAACTTTTGCAGCATGGCGTGAAATTGACGCAACGCAAAAGAGTCACTTTATCTTTGCTCGGCAATGGACCCAAGAAACTGATGCACGACAGTTTGCTTTATGCTTCGCGTCACGCAAAGATTCCTGGGCGCGGGCGCTATCTAGGCGCGCAAATGAATGACGGCATCGATCAGCCCCTTGGACTAGGGTTGTCCAGAATTGTACATATACATTGTATATGACCGTATATTTGAACATTTCCGTGCCAAAAGTAGCGTATATACACCGTATGTATATGGTTCTGGCCAACCCTATTCAAGGCTCTAGAGATCTGACACCCAGTAGCATGTGCGCATCTTGCTGTGTTTCAGACAAGCGACGGTGACTGAATTGCACCACATAAGCCTTGGTTCTGTTCAATCGTTACGACTTTGAATGAAAATTCAATTGTTTTGAACAGCTCTGGAGCACGCAGTGAGTAACAGCGCCCACATGCGTTTATGGCTGTGTGTTTGCCACTTGTTCCTGACTAATGGCTGACAAAGGCAAAACGTGTGCACGTGAAATCACTTTATTACAGCTACAACTGTTTACGACAATGCTGCGGACTGAGTCAAAAGGGTGTATGGAAGGGGAACACAAGGAAGAATAGAGAGTAATAGAAGAAGAAACAGTGAAGAGACTAACCTTGATGTGGAAGAACTTGCATTTGTCGCCCTTGCTGCAGCCGTTGCGCGTGTTGAAGAAGGTGCAGATCCGCTCTGGGTTAGACAGGGGGGGGCCAGGAGGTGAGATGGTGTGGTCAGAGAAATATCTCGCCTGCATCCTACCGGGGTGGCTGTTGATCTCCTCCGCCAGCTGCTTGCTTTTTTCAATCTTGCGCAGCTTCCGCTGCCGCTGCCTCTCCTCCTCGCTGTCCTCCAGCCCCCCCTCACTCTCCTGTGCCGCCTTGCTGCCACCCTCCTCCTCCCTCTCCCATTGTATCTGCCCTCCCTCCTCTTGCTTGATCTCCCCCTCCTCTCCATGCAGCTGCTCGTGCAGTGCTTGCCCCAAAAGGTCAATGACATGAGGGGGCAGCTGAGTCAGCGGGGGACCCCCGCCTTCTTGCTGCTGCTGCTGCTGCTGCTGCTGCCGTGCAACAATACCACCACCCTCTGGACCTGGCACTCCCGCACTTGCTGCAGCAGCAGGAATTGGAGCAGGAACAACAGCAGCCGCTGGGGAGGCAGGCGGAGGTGCTGCGCTGTCTCGTATCCTCAGCATCTCTGCTACTGCAGGACAGGCACTCAGTTCGAGGTCCTCCCCCTCCATCTTCACGTCACCACGCACAGTAGGGCTGACACCATTGAGCGGCTGGGCGAAGCAGCTGGGCAGAACGCCTCCTAAGTCATCACCCGCCCCTCTTGCCCTTGCTGCTTGTTGTTGTGGTGGAGGTGGTGGTGGTGGTGGTGGTGGTGGTTGTTGTTGTTGTTGTTGTTGTTGTTGTTGTTGTTGTTGTTGTTGTTGTCGTTGTTGTTGTGTTGCTGCGGAGCTAACCCCCAAAACACACCTACTATCAATTATTGCTGATGCCTCTGGCTGCTCAGAACCGTTGACCCCTGCTGCTGCTGCTGCTGCTGCTGCTGCTGCTGGCAAAGCTACGAGAGAGAGCGGAGCAGGCTGTTCCTGATGCTGCTGTTGCTGCTTTTTGCTCGAAATGCTACCTACGTGCCAATCTGGAAGAAGCAGCACATCTTTTACAGCTGATCCTGCTCTTGCACCATCACCCTCCTGTCTGTGCTGAGCGTGCTGAACGTGCTGAGCGGCAGGGGCGACGTTTTCTTTGCTGCTGCTGGGATAAAGCAGGGCGTGGGGAGGGGGGGGCGTGGCGAGCACTGCCTGCTCTGTCTTGTGTGGGGCGCTGCTGCACTCTTCTTGCTGGCGCACCCCCCCAACTCCGGTGTCAGCAGAAACAAGAGGAGGAGCGGCAGCAGCATTAGCAGCAGCAGCCAAGCTAGCCAGTGTTTGCCTGGCCCCCTGTACACTTCCCCCATTTTCAGTAACCAGAGCCTGGCCTGGCAACAGCTTGCAAGCTTGCGGACTTGTGGGTTGCCCCCCTCCAACACCATTACCACCAAGGACAGGTGGCGTTTGGGCAGCTGAGGAGAGGGTTTGGGGAGGAGGGTGTGTAGAGGGGAGTGCGTGTAGAGTGGGTGGGTGAACGTAGGGGTGGGTGGTTGTGGAAGGAGGGGGGAGGGGGACGGGTTGCACGGGCAATGTGGGTAAGGTCGTGGCACCTGCTGCGTGCTGGTAGGCTCGGCGCTGCGTGGTTTGGTCATAGACAGGCAGTAGCGCAATGCGGTCACAAACGTGGTCAGGTAATATGTCCATTTGCATTTGCTGGCGCAGCAAGTACGCGCGGGTGGCGGGCGTTAGATTGGTGGCGGTGGCCCCACGTGCCATGTAGCAAGCATGCCACCTGAGTATGTATGTATGGGTGTAGGTGTGGAGAACGTGTGGGGGGGGGAGCGTTTGTGTGCTCTGGGGGACTATTTTTAGGGTTTGGGGTGTAGCATTTTGCTTGCTGCTTGCCTTTATGATGAGGCCCATAAATTCCTACGCAAGCAGATGATATCGCGCTTCCAATTACCTACACCACATCGATACCACATAGGTATATATCAAAGGGAGGCACCAGCCATTGGTATTGTTACTTTCCAGGTAGCTGAGCAAATAAAAAAGCTGCCTGATTATTTGGAGGATCACATATGGCACCTCAAATGTGCATGCACAAGCGCTTACCACAAATGTAAAAAAGTGATCGAATGACGGAATGGTTTCCTGTGCTGCAACTTGTTAGCTCTACGCACATGCATGCTTGCATGCAAAATTAGTGCTGATGCTCAGTTACTAGCATGCAGTAAGTTCATCACTTACAACTTGTGAAGGGTGTCCAGCACATCCTGCCTCTGAATCGGGCCCACGTTTACCGAGTAGGCCCACAACGTGTGCTCACAAAGCAAGTCTTGGATCTCCTCGTCTGATACTTGATCCAAAGACCGTGCATCCTGTGGGTGATATATGTGTCTTTGTGGCTGTGTGTGCGTGTATATGTGTGTGATTGTGAATGTGTGTGTGTGTGTGTTTGGTTTAATTGCGCAGGCGTTTGTGTGTGTATGTGTGTGTGCTTGCGTGCGTGTCGTGCGTGTGTACCTGTGTGTGCGTGTATGTGTGTGTGTGCATGCGCGTGCGCGTGCCTGCATGAGTGCTTCATATGTGCTTTGATGTGCATGTGCGTGCCATATGTGTATATATACATGCATGTTTTTGTGTTGGAACCTGCTACTCAGAGATGCAGGCTTGATCAGCAGTCTCTCCCATCCTGTCAAGTTCCTCACCAACTGTTCCAGCGTCACAAGCTGTCCCCCTTGAAGCTCCAGCTGGCCAGAAATTATAGTTGTGTCGGCTCGCACGACCTGCCTAAGCTTTGAACCCCCAGCGTGCCGCAGCACGAAGACGTAGCTGCCTGCAAGCAGCTGCTCGGCCCTGCTCGCGTGGCGCCCACCACTTGAGTTGGTACCACTAGCTAGACAAGACTGCATCTCCAGAACCTCTCGTGCTGCCTGCCTTGGCACATGGAGGAGTGTGAGGCACTCAGGTCCAAGAAGAAGGTAGTCGCCCGGCATATTACTGGCTCAATGCGCAGCACTCAAGGGGGTTCAAGAGCTCAGCAGTTCACGTGGAGTTTTTCCCGTGCGTGCCCGTCCGGAGGGCAACTCCTGCTCAGATAAAGCACAGTTTTAACAAATGGATCTACTGAGGTAATCAGAAAGCTCTCTTAGATCCGTGTGTGTGTGTTTTGTGTGTTGTGTGTGTGTTGTGTGTGTGTGAGCGTGTGTGTGTATGTGTGTGTGTGTGTGTGTGTGTGTAGGTGTGTGTGTGTGTGTTGTGAGCGTGAGCGTGAGCGTGTGCGTGTGCGTGTGCGTGTGCGTGTGCGCGTGCGCGTGCGCGTGCGCGTGTGCGTGCGCGTGTGCGTGCGCGTGCGCGTGCGCGTGCGCGTGCGCGTGCGCGTGCGCGTGCGCGTGTGCGTGTGCGTGTGCGTGTGCGTGTGCGTGTGCGTGTGCGTGTGCGTGTGCGTGTGCGTGTGCGTGTGCGTGTGCGTGTG
>Ga0307947_1000721_pt1 | contig 24307 bp, 24 predicted proteins | sample OrgLakmetagen232_FD_201840 | JGI IMG/M metagenome (GOLD analysis project Ga0307947, IMG submission 201840) | Saline water microbial communities from Organic Lake, Antarctica - #232 | ecosystem: Environmental > Aquatic > Non-marine Saline and Alkaline > Saline | place: Antarctica: Organic Lake...
CGGTTAGCTGGCTTTAATCATGCACCATGCACCTTGTCACGCAAATACACAAGGACATTCCCTTCAACACTTCCCTTTCCTTATCAAAGGAAGAGACTTTGGGCGGTTAGCTGGCTTTAATCATGCACCATGCACCTTGTCACGCAAATACACAAGGACATTCCCTTCAACACTTCCCTTTCCTTATCAAAGGAAGAGACTTTGGGCGGTTAGCTGGCTTTAATCATGCATAGGGTTGGCCAGAACTATATATATACGGTTTACAAACGGTATTTTTGGCAGGGAAATCACAAATATACGGTCATATACGGTGTATATATACGATTTTGGCCAACCCTAATCATGCACCTTGTCACGCAAATACACATGCGCAAACGACGAAAAAATGAAGGAGACACATACATACAACACGCACTCTCTAGCTTACATGAAACCATATCAAGACAACGATGCACAGAGTGCAACAGCTCAAAGCAAGGCTCTGCGTAAAATCTGATGTTATTGCTTTCTGAGCTGCGACCTGAACTTAAAAATTGCATACACACCTGTTCCCATACGCTGTGGGGTGCAGCTTGAACCCAAACACCCTGGGCACGTACACGTCCGAGCTCTTAGGCGGCCGGTACATGGGGTATGTCATCAGCATGAGGTGGGGAAATGTAGTGCCGAAGTAAGCGCCGTCAATGGAGCACTGGTACTCTGAGCGTGGGTAATAGATCTCGTCGCACTTGGGGCAAAATACCTGTGTGCAAGTACAGAGGGGTGTGTGGTGTTGGAGGGGTGTGTGGCGCCAAGAGATGGGCATGTGCGACATGCAGCCTGTTGCCTTGCAAGCTTGCAGGCGGAGAGGCTGCAAAGCTTGTGGGGAGGTTGCAAGCTTGCGGGGAGGTTGCAAGCTTGCGGAGAGGTTGCAACGAAGAGGGTACCAAGGTAAGGGAAAGGAGTTTGCGCAAGCTGTGTGGTGCGGTCGTCAGGGAGAAAATAAATGCCGTCGTTTGAATTAGAGGGGAAACAGTTTGTGACATGGCTCGTCAGGAATGAGTCAGCAGTCAACACATGTGTAGGGTTGGCCAGAACCATATATAAATACATATATATATATATTTACACGGTATGTATACGGTATTTTTGGCAGGGAAACCATTAGATATACGGTCATATACGTTGTGTATACACGGTTCTGGCCAACCCTACACATGTGTGTGCAAGTTGCTAAGTGTGGTGGTAATCCCTACTCAGCCAGGGGGAAGGAAGACTGTTTATTCCTGTTAAAAGAAGCAAAACTTGCGACTTCTACACCAGGGAAAACCGCTTGACCTTGTCCCCCCTGAGGGATCGATCATCGATCCATAAAGGTCAGTAAACAGACAAACAATTGAATGGCACAAGAGAGCAAAACACAGCTCCTCACTCACTGCACGTACTTGCAGCGGCTAAGGTGAACAAATTCTACCGGGCGTGGCCACCAACACCGCGATCCCCATTTTGTTCATGCCTTGCTCTTAGGAAGACAACTTGCGCATGTCGTCCTCTTATGCAACTATTGCACATATGTACCTTCCTTAGAACATATAAGCTCGCTAAACTCTATGTAACGACACCGTTGAAATGCCTGTGTCTAATTGAAGGGCTTTCATTCTGGACACATCGCAGGGCGCGCGTGAAGAGATGAATGGCCAGCCCTGATGCAACTCCATTGTATTGCTGCAGCAGAATTGGCACACAACGCGGCACGAACGCACCACAGATCTTTTAACACTTTAGGGTTGGTATGGTTTCGGCTTTTACACAACTACTTTGGTGATTTGGTCACATCCTGCTTAGGATCAGATATTTGCAGACGCAGCTGAACTTTACGCAGCACTGATTCTGAAAAAAACTATGCTGAAGAGCGCTCGCAATGAATCAAAGCAGCCCACCAGGTCTATGCTTTTTTGACCAAAGATATCCAAGGTGCCCCTAGTAAAGGCACGCAGGGACTGCGTGGCTTTCAGGCACACACACACACACGCACACACACACACAAACGACCTGCGCTGCCTTTTGTTCCTTGGCAGCCTACCTTGACTGTGCTCTGGCCAGGGATATCTGAAGTGCCCACTGGTAAACAAGGCTGCCCCTCACACAGGACGCGCGGGCAGCGGTTGAAGTCACAGCTCTTAAACTTCTCCAGCATGGCAGCAAGGCCCCGTGCCGTCACGATGTACCTATGTACATGTGTGTGTGCATGTATGCGTATGTGTGCTATTGTGTGTGTATTTGTGTGTGCGGGTGAGTGTATGTATGTGTATGTGTGTCTGTGTTTTGTGCCAGCGCCTCTTTTGTGCTGCCTATCTATAGCAGTAAGCAGCCAATACAAGTTACTTGAGCTAGATAGAAAAAGTACCTATGCCTAAGATGACCATTTATTATAGGTACGGGTATGCGAGCGTCTATGTAGTGCGCACCAGCGCCATAGTTTGGATGGAAGGGCATACTTGATGGGCACGTGAGCAATTGTGTAGAGATTTCTAGAACCGATTGTATACGGTGCTTATACAGCATTTCTTGGCAGGGAAATCAACGAATGTACCATCACATACAGTGTATGTATACGATTCTGGCCAGCCCTACAATTGTGTAGTGAAAGCATGGATGCATACCAAGCATTCAGCTGATAGATGCATGTACGGAGAGTGTATGTATGTGCCCATGCATGCGCAAAAACGGTTGCTTCATGTTTTCATGCATACAAGGTTGTGTGTGCCTACGCACGTGCATACGTGTCCATGAGAGCATACATGTGTGTGCGCGTGTGTGTGTATGCATGTGTATATGTGTGTGTGTGCATCAGAGTGCGTTTGTTTGCCTGTGTTGTGTGGTTTGTGTGTGTGTGTGTGTGTGTACGCCTGTTTGTATTAGTGTGTCCGTGTGTCCATGTGTGTATGTGTGAATGTGTGCACGTGTGTGTGTGTGTGTTAAAGTGTGTGTGTGCACGTGTGTGTGTGTGTGTGTGTGTGTGTGCGCGTGCGCGCGCTTGTGAGTATGTATACTTTTGTGTGTATGGGTGAGTGCACATGTGTGTGTGTGTGTGTGTGTGTGTGTGTGTGTGTGTGTGTGTGTGTGTGTGTGTGTGTGTGTGTGCGTGCGTGCTATGTACTCGCGTGTTGGGGAGTGCATGTTCATGCAAACGCACGTCCACTTGCAAAACCATGTTTCTTGTGTGTTTCAAACATGGGGCGTTGAGCGTTTGTTGCGTTTGGCAGCCCCCCCGTGCTACCAGGGCTACTTAGGATTACCTTGCATGTATGAGGCCATACAGCATCTCTGCAGCACTCTCCAACAGCTCCTGCTGCTGGTCTGTTAGCATGACATCGTGTGGGGGCTCGTTATCCAGAATCATGTCCAGGGCGTAGTCATAATAGGGGACCTGGGAGCTGAGACCGCTCAGGTTGAAGTCGTCCTCTATGTAGTCCTCGTCCACCTCGCAGAAAAACTCGTTCCCGCGCAGGGAGCAGAACCAAGAAATCCAGCTGGGCTCCGTTTCGCTCTCACTCACGTCCGACTCGCTGTCCTCGCTGTCCTCCGACGCAAGGTCTACGGCGCCCTGGTCGTGGATGGCCATTTCTTCGCCCCCCTCTCTCTCGCGTTATTGTTTTATCATGCTGGATTATATATTAAACTATTGGAACTTCCCAACTCAACCCAACCTTTCCCCAAAGAGGTTCAAAGCAAATAGGTACACACACACACACACGCACACACACACACGCACACACACACGCACACACACGCACACACGCATGTGCACACGCACGCACACGCACATGCACACGCACACACACGCACGCACGCACACACACACACATACACACACACAACACACACATGCACACACACGCACACATTCACACGCACACACACACACAACCACACACACACACACACACACATGCACACACACACACACGCACACACACACACACGCACATGCACACACACTTATATACATGCACACGCACACACACACAAACACACACACGCACGCACGCACACACACACACGCACACACATACACACTCACACGCACAAGTTCAGGCTTGGCAGAGCTGATCATCATTAGTAACGTAATTAAACTTCTACACGCTTTAAATTATGTCAGAGAAGGAATTGGGCACTATGCAAACTAGCGGTGAAAGATTAACAAAAGGAACTGCTACCTTGGGGTGATGATGTTGCAGCCATTTGCAGTACAGATAGGATAAGCTGTTCAGGTTCTTGCATCAATAGTCACAGGTAATGCGAGTGCACGCCCTTCTTTTTATAGACACTGCTGGACATTACGCGTGCAAACCGCTACGGCAGTTGCTCTATTACAAGGTTGCAGTAGCCTCATGCATTTAGGTTATTATGCTATTTTCTGTTCTCTGCACTGCAAAGGCTTGCACCTAATTTTAGCTTGCAGCACTGCCATGTAGCCTCAATCACTTTCCTCTACTGATCTGGATACGTGGATACGTGATGAAGTTTCAGATATTACATGTGGAATATGAAGGCTTAGTGCAGTGCGCTAGAGGTACATGGACTCTCAACGGAATTTGATAAGAAAAGTAATATATCACGCTCCGGATCCGGATCCGGTCAGTCGCTTGAGCACCAGAGCGTGCGTCCCTTGCTCCATCTATGCTAGAAAAATACATTGGTTAGAAAGCTTAGTGGGGGGACGTTTCCAGCCAATCCATGTGGCTGATCGTCTGCTCACTGGTCTCGGTCGGATTTGAATGAATCCAGCTCAGATACTGACAATTGTTTTTGGTGCCGCAGAGAAAGAAGATTAAAGCCAAGTTGGTTGTTGACTAGATGCAGCAAATAAGGTCAGGCCGCCGAGAAGCCCTTGAAATAAGTTGTAAACAAGAGAGCCTTTTTTCCTCAGCTTACAGCTCCGATGCTCTTGGCAAATAAAAGCGCGTGCACCTCATTCTGGACAAGTTCATCTTGACAAAACACTGGTCATGTGCTTGCGCGAAAACTGCCTTGAAGTGTCAGATCAATCACGGTCACAGCAAAGCTCAATTGGGCGTGAACAAGTAACGCTTCTAACTTCACTTTAAAAGTATGCGCATGCAAGTGGAACCGACCGACACTGCGCATAACATGTTTTGACAGATCAAATTGAAGAAATTGTGGCACAGTTATTGGCATACGTCCATTACTGGGAATTGGGATGGAAACCAAGAATGATAAGACTTAGTGGCCAGCTTGTTCTTGTGCACATTAGGGTCCATCAACTCAGCGCCTGTCCAAACACCTCTCTTCCTATGCTTCAAATCCGCAGAAAATGTTTGCATGGGAAAAGCAGACCCAGTTTGAGCAAGTCGTACACATGATTCACACCCACGCAGTCCTTGAGGAGCGCTTCAGTTTAGTTAGTTTAGTTTAGTTTGACTTGCAAAAAAGGAGCGCTTAACAATTGAGCAGTCCAGCTTGCACTTGAAGGCTGTAACAAAAGATCAGCCTGGACCACCTTCTGCAAAGTGAAGGGGTCACTAATTCCAATCCTAATTTGGGAGTGCAAACAATACGCTCAGCAATGATTATGTATAAGCAGGCAAAAATCACCATCGCATTTATTAACAAAATTTTATTTGTTTAAAGCACTGCAATTGGAGCACTGTCTAACATACAGCAAATACATCAATTCAATTGGTTAGAAGTTCAAATGTAAACCTTATAACATATAATATGGTTAGATCGAAACGTAGGTCGTTCGCTCACCACGGGACAAAGTATGTATGCGTCCAATGGCATGTTTGTCTGCTTGCTGTTACGTGGATACGTGAATACATGTATCGCACGAAGTACAGAAGTGGCATTAGTCGTTACCCTTTTTAGCAACGTTGCGCGCATGTGCAAACTAGTTAGGGTGAATCCAGAAAACAGGACTTAATTGTTATAACATTAATTGCGCGGTAGATCAAGCCAGCACTTGCCTGTTACACTTGTAATCCAGTCCTTTCAATCAGAATGCATTGAAGGATATGCGACCAGAAAGTGGTTTGTTGGAAGTTTCGTCCTCAAGGGGCTGTGCCCATTAAGTAGTTTGCACTTCACTCACTTGTATGAAAAGAAATGCACAAGCAGTAGAACCATTATTTCTAACCGATGATGGCGGTTTCTCAGCACCACTGACAAACCTCCATCCAACAGGATGAGCATGTGCATGGCTCCCACTATTGCGCACAGTGAAAAAATCGAAATCGCCGAAATCTTTCAAATGGAAATAGTGGAAATACGCCATGTGTGCCTTCGATGGCTTATTTCATTTCGCCAGATTTCTAGGATATTTGCAGAGAACAGGGGGGAACCCCTCGGTCGAAAACCGCGAAGGCCTTCGTTATTAAATTTCTTTTTTAATTGTTCACACCATTTAAACTTTCTATTTTTTATTAGGATGAAGAACAAATCCGAACTAGCCAAGACTTTGGGCACATCCGTGGTGCTGCCACTGTCTGTGGTGCTCATCGTGTTTGGTTCAAGGTAGGTGTGTTGGGTACTGCACTTAAGTATTTGTAGTCTTGTGTGGGTGCGGTTGAATGCGTTGCTTATTGGCCACAAACTCTACCTCACAAAAAATGCAGGCGCAAACTTATCAATGGGCTGCAGACGCTGATTGCCAAGGGCCGCAAGCAAAAGAACCGTGGAGCACTGGCCGACAACTTTGGTGAGTCTTTGCTATCACGTGTCTTTTGCTACGTGCACGCTTCAAAGATTCCCCCAAAGCCTCAGAAGGCCCCATTTAACAAGTGCCCGAATTAGCCATGACCAACCTCATAATTGGAATATTGACGAAGCACCCCAGCAAAGCAGCTCGTCTGCCTAAGCGCATTCGTTGCTTTTGCTCAGAAAAGTATGCGACGGAAGATGTACGTGTTTGGCTCATATTGTGCCCTGATGTTTCCACAATGTAAGGTGCCTGGATAGTAGCTGTATGCTGATGAGCCAATTCTTTTTTGGTTCACGCTAAATTAAGGTAATGCTCGAACAGAACCAATCTTCATCAAGGTAGAACACAAAAACAGCCCTTGAAGAGTCTCACCTAAAAAGAGAAACAAGCCTGGGGGAAAACACAGAGGAGGTGATAATACTGGGCCAAAACAAACAGCAAAAAAACAGGTCAGGGAAGGAAAAATGCTAGCCGCGAGCGTCGATGCACAAAGCTATAAAGGGCAATGTTCCCGACCATTCCCATTTTTGAACCTCTCGTTGCTTGCTTACAACTTGGCTCAAACAGTGCAATCATAAAAAAAGCATCACAAAACTATGATAAAAAATTTCCCCGTTCTTCAGACGTCATTCATTCTGTAGTATTGCATTGGTAGTATTGCCTCCTTTCTATGAATTTGTACTTGTGTGTCCTATGTATTGTATTAGCGCCCTGTTTGAGAGTTTTTGGGTTTAGTGTCAAACCAGCACACAAATTAAATCTCAATGGATGAATTTTCTTGCCTGGTGGTTTTTCTTTCCTTCGTTCCGTCCAGGCCCTGTGAAGAATGAAATGTTTGAGAAAGATTTACCTGTGGTCGGCAAGCTGCCGCAAGAGCTGAATGGGGCCTACATGTGAGTTATACTAATGAGGGTTGAGGCCTATTATAAAGCTTGCTACCTACATATACAACATTTATGTTGTTGCCTGCTACACCAAACAAGCTTGATCATACTGCACATATGTCCAGACTGACGGGAAGCGACCCTTTCTTTGACCCCTCACATGCACTTGCAGGCGGAATGGAAGCAACCCTTACTTTGACCCCTATGCATCCTACCACTGGTTTGAAGGATCAGGGGTGCGTGAGGTTGTGGATGAACAGTTGTCGCACGACACAGCAGTGAATGTCTTATGCACTACTTGCATGCACCACTCAGTGCAGGCCAGGTTGTTTATGCTGCAAGCTACAGTGCAACGAGAATGTGCACACCTTGACACATTTAAGATCCTCATGGGCCTCTTTCGTGACCGCCTTCCAACATGCAGATGGTGCATGCTGTGCGTGTCAAGGATGGCAATGCGACGTACTGCAATAGGTTTGTACAGACCAGCAAGCTGGAGCAGGAGAAAAAAGCTGGTAAGCCAATTTTTGCTGCGTTTGCTGACCAAGAGGGACAACGTGGGGTCGTCGTTGCGATGCTGGAGCTGCTAAAGGTGTGTGTAGCAATGTGCTGTAAATTTTCATGTGCATATTGTGTATGTTCAGCTGTGCGCTCTCAAGAAGGACCTCTTGAGTGTAGAGGCGTCATGTTGACTTGTCGTGCCTGCATTTTGATTGGCTGCTTTCTGACATCTTGATTGGAGCTGATTATGGTAGGAGGTGAAAACGTGGGCTTTAAGAATGTATGGATGCCAATTTTGTGTTTTGATTCTTACACGCTCTTTCCTCTCTTATGGGTACAAACACGCAACTAGGCTGGTTGATACTTTATACGAATGATGGGGCTGACAAAGTGCTGACGTAGGCGTTCGCTGCAAACGTTGTAGCTACATAGCGCTGGCTGCAAACACATCGCATCAACAGGCACATATGTTACAAACGCAGCAAATTTGCTGCTCTGTTTTGCTGTTTGTTTACCACGGTCAAGTGGAGTCTGCAACTGCTGCTGCTGCTGGTGCAGGTGAAGCTAGGCGCCGTAGATGTGAAGCATGGAACCGGCACGGCAAACACTTCCCTGGTGCGTGTGCATGGAAGTATTGGAGACCTGGTTTACAATGTGTTCATGAACTATTCATATCACTAGTGATGCGGTAGCGTGTGCGTTTTACGCTTGTACGTATGTGACCATTTGGCACACAGACTGGCAACGAGACTGGGCAAGTACACGTTTTGATCGAATCACACAAAAAGTGTGCTTACATTTTTACAGGTGTGGCATGCAGGACGCCTCATGGCCCTCCACGAAGGTACATCAAAACGTGAAGGGCACACTGTGGTTATGCTTGGTCCACAGCTCGTTTGAAATTTGCATAATTGTCGAGCGTTGGTCGAATCCTGCCCCTCGTGCTGTGCATTGGTGATGTTTTATTTTTGTGTATATATATATATATGCAGCCTGTAACAGACTGGGCAAGTGCCAGCCCTCCTTTAACATAAGTTTACTGGCTCTGCATTTAATGGCCAACCGGCCCAGCAGTTATGTTTCATGCGCTTTTGGCCCTTTGTACAAGTTATTAAATGAGGGCAGCAATGCCTTGCAGTGTACTTTCTTATTATATGTGCATTGAAAAGCATCGCGCTTATTCAGTGCGTGTCTCAAAATGGTTGTTTGCAGCATTCTGGTTATTGTTGCAGTGTTTTAATGGCAACGGTCACATACACACGCAGCTTAATTTACATCAAGCACAGTAGGGACAGGAAGCGTTCGTTATAAGGAATAAAGTCCGCTACTGAAAAGGAAACTTGCTGAGTCCAATCCAATTTATTGTTGCTACAGGCTGCACCTCTTAAGATGTAGGACTTAAATGCATGCCCATTGATACTCGTGCCTCCTGGCTCACAGGCGACTTACCATACCAGCTGAAGATGGTGTGCAGCGGGGCACTGGAGACTGTGCAACGGCTGAGCATTGGCAAGGACTGGGGAGAAACACACGTAAGTGATTTTTTTCTCGCTCTGCTGTGCTAGGTAATGTTATATTTGGGGTCGAGCTGTGTTAATGTTTCAGCCCTCGCGCGTGCCCTGACCAAGGGCTCATCGCTCAAGTTTTAGCGCTTCTGGCAAAGAATAATTTAAATGCATGGTCATACACTTGTGCGTATTTTCTCCCTTCTTGATAGTAAATGTGTAAATGTGTGCTTATACGAGAAGCCAACACTTGTACGGCTGCGACATTCATTTGTCAATTTCAAGCACTGCTCGTCCTTTGATTCTTGTTTTGGTATGCACGCAAGCCATGCCACTGTGTGTGTGTCTGTGTGTGTGCCACCACCCCTTCAGTCTACCTCTCCTGGCTTTAGGCCGGTTGAGGTTTATTAAACCCTAACACTACCTTTATCCCGGTCAAGCTGTTTCAAAAGAGAGAATCATCATGTGGCATGTTTCATTTGTGGCGAATTATGACATGATAAAGCCTAGGCCTGCAAACACCGCTTTTGTTGTATGCTACACTGTTGTGCCATTATAAGTCTCCGTATGTTTACACCCTTGTACCGTGAGAAATCACCGAATTTGCTGTATGCTTACACCCTTGTACCATGAGGAGCCAACGCATGCTTTACACCCTAGTGCCATTAAAAACCTGCAAACACCGCTCTCTGTGTATGCTCACACCTTAGTGCCGTGAGAGATTTGCTGCACATTTCTCCCTTCTTATAATCCTGCTGCTCCTTCACAACTTGCTGCAGTTCACTGCACACCCTAGCAATTCCTTCTCGTTCTGATCCTGCTGCTCCTCCACCACCTGTTGCAGTTTACTGCTCACCCTAAGCTTGATGCTACCACTGGATCCCTCCACTTCCTGGGCTACGATATCACCAAGCCTGAGGTAAACAAACTTGCCTAGGATGCACCCTCCTTGCATGTAGCCACACTGAGCATAGGGGGGTTAGTAGCCACACTGAGCATAGGGGAGGTTATTTCCGGCATGACTCGCCGACATGGTTTGCCGATTAACGGTGATGATGGTCAAGCAGAATGCATCTGTCTCTTCCAATGAGATGCCCTGGATGTACTGAATTTACTGGATTGGATGCACTGGATTTACTGCATTGGATGCACTGGATTTACTGGATTTACTGGATTGGGATGCCCTGGATTTATTGGGACCGAACAATTGAGACGTACGGAAGGTATAACCGTGGCTTTGATTTCAGCCACCAATCAGTTTGGGCAGTCCTTCTCTGCTTGTTTCATGATGAGTTGCGTGAATCAACACGTTTTATGTCAGCAACCCAATAAAATGCAGCAGCTGTGCTTGGCTTCAAAGCTGGAATGACTCAACCTTGTTACCTCACACACAGACACACACAAGCACACAAGCACACACGTACACGCACGCACTCATACACACGCGCACACACACGTGTGCACACACACAAGCACACAAGCACACACATACACACACGCAATCATACACGCGTGCACACACACGCGTGCACACACACAGACACACACACGCACGCACACACACACACAAGCACACCCACACACACGCTCACACACGCTCACACACACACACACACACACACACGCACAAGCACAAGCACAAGCACACACACGTACACAAATTACACACATACGCACATGCACACACGCACTCATGCGGCATGCATCCAGGTCAAGCTGGGCACGCTTGACAGCAAGGGCGATCTTGTGCACACGCTCAAGGTACGTTGCAAGTGTATACGCACTTACCTACGAACATCGTGATGCACACTGAACTGCACGTCACACATCGCAAGGAGTGAGCTCAGTGTTTTGATCAGTGTTCTGAAAACGCTGGAATTTATTTCAAGTCTGCGTGCTGCCCTCCCCTGTCTTAATCACCAAGCAAACTGAAAATAAATTTTATGAGGAATTGATGAGGAGGGCTGTGAGGTGCACTCAGACAGGGCCTTTCTTAGGTTGACAATAGTTGAGGGCCTTTTTAAAGCAAGGTTTTCTGGATGTGGTGGTGTAAAAAGGGTGCCTTCATATTTGATGGCATGCCCTATGTCCAAGCAATTATGTAGTCGGTAAGGTAGACCATAAAGCCTTGCAGTGCTAGACACACCTTCTGCCTGTAGAACACTAGCAAGCGTTCAAGCACCAGCAGGTGTCCACGTTTCTTGACCATTTGATTTGGAATCTCCGACCATTAAATTCGAAATGCTGTGGATGGAATGCACCCATTGACTCTTCATATCCTTCCTCTCTCCCTCACTTCTCAGGTGGACCTGCCTTGGCCTACATTGGTAAGTCTGATGTGTGTTTAAAATAACCTAACATATGTGTGACTTGGGTCTCATAATTTCAGGGATGTATGTGAGCCAAGTGAGGCATTGTGGCTCTACCATTTTGTTACTCAGGTCTCATGATTTTAGGAATGTAAGCCGACGTGAGCCATTGTCGCGCCACCATTTTGTAACTCAGGTTTCATGATTTCAGGAATGTAAGCCAAGTGAGCCATTGTCGCGCCACCATTTTGTAACTCAGGTTTCATGATTTCAGGAATGTAAGCCAACGTGAGCCATTGTCGCGCCACCATTTTGTAACTCAGGTTTCATGATTTCAGGAATGTAAGCCAACGTGAGCCATTGTCGCGCCACCATTTTGTAACTCAGGTTTCATGATTTTAGGAATGTAAGCCAACGTGAGCCAATGTGGTGCTACCATTTTACTCATATTTATCAGGAGTTAACACAACACATATACACACAGCCACCATGTTACTCACATTAGCAGGAGTTAACACAAAGCATATAGCATACATAGCACATATTACTCACACCTTTTCCTCATATTTAGCAGGAGTTAACACAATACATATACACACAGCCACCATGTTGCTCACATTAGCAGGAGTTAACACAAAGCATATAGCATACATAGTAGCACATTTTACTCACATATAGCAGGAGTTTACACAACACATACATAGTAGCACATCTTCCTCACACCATTTTACCCATCTTTAGCAGGAGTTATCACAATACATATCAATTAAACACCACCACGCAGCAGCAAATGCGCTGTCTGTATACCTATTTGTGGTATTCATTGTCAATCAGGCTTGTGCTCAGACGGTTAGACGGTACTATAAGTACAGTACAGACCGTGTTTTTGTAAAAGACAGCGTAGTTTCATCAAAAATGCTCTAGGACGGCGTATTTGCACAAGCCTGCTTTCAATGCATTTGCTTGCAATCACACAGGTTCCACACCTTGGCACGGTGGTTTATGAGATCACACATTGTTTGTGTAACAGTGAAATAATACAATTTCATCATACCTAGCAAGATGCACTTTTCAAATTTCTGATGTAAAAAATGCACATGAGAAAAATGCACATGAGAGAAGTACATGGGCGTGCTCGCAGATGCACGACAAGGCCATCACAAGCAAGTACAAGGTGGTGCTGCACTTCCCCTTGTGCTTTGACCCCAAGGTATGCAGTTGATGAAAGAGCGAGATTGTCAGCAGGCATCAAACCCTGTTCCTGCTAAACAAGAATGTGTTGGTACAAGATTAGACCGGCGGCAGACGGTGGGAACCTCCCCCTACATCAAAAATCAATCCCTACACCAGCAATATATCAACATCCCCCTACATCAACAATGCATCAACATCCCCCTACATCAGCAATACATCAACATCCCCCTATATCAACAATACATCAACAATGCAATAGACAGTGTCCTGCTTTGTACACCTGAACCCTTGACCCGAAGGTGACCTTGTTGCAATTTGATGGTGTAGTATAAGCACCAGATGCCAAACAGGGCATTTCCGGATCGATGAAATTGCACAGCTACGCAGTCAGTATTGGCCTTCCTTACACATGTTTCACAGGCGATTAATTAGATATTCCTGTGACCTCCCTCTAAACCTGCTGCTGATTGTTCAGACCCAAAAGCACTGTGTGTCATTCACAACGACCTCCAAAATCACCTTGTGAATTCCTTGATCCCTCATTGTGAATTCCTTGATCCCTCATTGTGAATTCCTTGATCAGACCCAAAAACACCGTGTGTCATTCACAATGACCTTCAAATCAAGCCTGTGAATTCCTCGATTCCTCATCTCTGTGGCGGCATTCTGATGAATGACGCATGCGACAGTGGAAGTGTGTTTATCAAGCCAATGTGCCTTTTGTGTAAACTCACGTGTAGGCCATGGTAAAGCAAAACTCCCTACCCATCGTGTGGTTCAAAGATCGGCCATCTCGCATCGGGCTGGTGCCCAAAGATGCCACCTCACAGACGGAGATCAAGTGGTTTGAGATGCCCAGGTGTGTGTGAGCATGATCAAGTGGTTCGGGATCAGGTGGTTCGAGATGCCCAGGTGTGTGTGAGCATGACAGTAAATGGTAATTCCTAACAGGACTATGCTGATTGGACCAATGTGAGCCACCTCACAGACAGAGATCCAGTGGCTCGAGATGCCCAGGTGTGTGTGTGTGAGCATGACAGTGAATGGTAATACCTAACAGGACTACGCTGATTTGAACCAATGTGAGTGGAGAAAAGAGCGATTTCTATTTACCTTTTTAACTGGATTTGCTTTATTTTATTTCGACTGCCCACACCAGCCAGGACTCTGTAGAAGAGCTGAAGGGTGGGTCCTTGCAAGTGAGAATTGTGAAATATTTAAACGACAAGGTGGATATGGAACATTCTTCTCTGCATGCTTGCCCCACCTGCTTGTGTGTGAAGGAGTACTGCTCTAGCAAGACAAAACAGCATGGGTTGCCCTCACTGTTTAAGCACATGTATATTTTGTGGGGGAAAGTTGTGTGCTTGCACAGCTGTGTGGCTGTTTATTTATTTGCCACGGCTAGACTGCAAGCCTGACGCCGTGTCGCTCAATTTGTACGCTCAAACTCTTTAGTGTTTTATGCTTTTGACTGGGTGTTCCACACAGCACCTGTTGTAGTATAGAAGGTGAGGTTATCCGTTGTTGCAAAAGATGTGTCAGCAGCATTTAGTGTAGCTGTAGTGTAGCTACAGTGTGCTTGTGCGTGTGCGTGTGCTTGTGCGTGTGTAGCTACAGTGTGCTTGTGCGTGCGTGTGTAGCTACAGTGTGCTTGTGCGTGCGTGTGTAGCTACAGTGTGCTTGTGCGTGTGTAGCTATATGTAGCTATAGTGTAGCTGTAGTGTGCTTGTGCCGATGATTTAGCGAGATATTCACCCCTTTAGTGTTTAGGGTCAGAGTGTGTGTGCGTGTGTGTGTATGTGTGTATGTGTAGAAAGAGAGAGATTCGCCCCTAGCTTGTGAATAAAAGCTCACAACAGCTCTGCACGACAAACGTCCTGTTTTCCTCTGCATTGCGCTCCTGCAGCTTCATGGCATTCCACGTTGCCAACGCTTGGGAAGAGCAGAATGGGCGCTATGTCAAAGTAGGTCTCAGGCTGCATCTCGCGCCTAAAATTTAACAACCTCAACTTGCTTTTGAATTCAGACAAGGGTCAGGTCCCTGTGTCTAGGTGCTGGGCTTGCTCTTCTCGTCTAGCCTCTGTGTCTGGCCGTGATTACTCTTTGTCTTTTGCCTGGGTTCTGAGTGAGCAAAATGTGTATATAGATTAGAGACGGTGTATTATCTTTCTGGTGGTACGAAAGCTTCTTCCCATGCCGGATTGGAGCAAAGACGGTGTATCATCTTTCTGGTACAAAAGCGTCTTTCCATGCCAGATTGAAGCAAAGACGGTGTATCATCTTTCTGGTACGAAAGCTTCTTCCCATGCCGGATTGGAGCAAAGACGGTGTATCATCTTTCTGGTACGTAAGCTTCATCCCATGCTAGATTGGAGCAAAGACGGTGTATCATCTTTCTGGTACAAAAGCCTCTTTCCAAGCCGGATTGGAGCAAAACCTTGTCGCAATCAAGCTCTGAGTTTTTTGATTGCCGCATTGACCTTTCAAATGGCGGTTTGCTTTTGTGAGTAAAGGCCTGTGGCAGTGGAGATTGAATTTGAATTTGAACTTGAACATTCATGTGACAGATATCGCAGCCACAGATGGTATTTACATAATAAGGTCACGCGTGTAGTGTTAGGTTGCTGGCAGTGAGCACTTTCACGGCTTGCACACTATGCGGAACATTTATTGATTGGCCTTAGCAGGTAGTTGTTATGTGTAGTGTTGGCCAGAACCATATATATACGGTGTATATACGGTATTTTTGGCAGGAAAATCACCAAATATACGGTCGTATACGGTGTATATATACAATTCTGGCCAACCCTAGTTATGTGTATTGTGCACACCTTCAAGATCAGATGTTTTTTGTGCCGCGATTCACAGATCGTCCTGTGCGCCATGAAGGAGATTGACATGAAGGCCGCTGAGTTCAAGGACGAGTACGCAAGCCGGCTCTGTGAGTTCGTTGCAGGCTAAGGCCTTCCGAGTTTGGTGCTTAGATGCTGCATGAGTGCAGACTACTTTTGCACGTTAATTTGTTTGGATATAGTGCTCAACAGACTTGTTCTTTGTTGAGAAAACGTTGCTCAGCATGTATGCTTTGGGTTGCGCCCAGGCGAAATCACTTTGGACACACAAGCTCCAGGGGTGGAGGGAGCCAGTATGCGCCAGGTATGTGCGTGGGTGTCAAGGCTGGAGTTAGTTTCAGCCCCCTTTGCTACAGCCGTGTGCACTTGACGTGGTTTTCTGTGCTGCTGGTGTGTGCATAGGCTGACGCACACTTGCGCTCGCTCTGAAAATTACTCTACTGCCAAGAGTTAACTGCAAGAATCAACTACCAAGAGCCAACCCGAGATTTTCACTTTGTTATAAGTGTTAAACAGCTCGACACTAAAGCGTAATTCCTTGGACACAAAACCACAGATATCCTCGGTTGTTGGAGACTTTCCGATTGTCCACCCCCTGCTCCAAGGCCAGAAGACACAGTTTGCCTGGTGAGTTGCCTGCTGTGTGTTGCAAGCTGTGCAAACCTCTTTCCTTGTCAAGCCTCCGGTCTAAAAACAAGGCCAGAAGACACAGTTTGCCTGGTGAGTTGCCTGCTGTGTGTTGCAAGCTGCGCAAACCTCTATCCTTGTCAAGCCTCCGGTCTAAAAACAAGGCCAGAAGACACAGTTTGCCTGGTGAGTTGCCTGCTGTGTGTTGCAAGCTGTGCAAACCTCTATCCTTGTCAAGCCTCCGGTCTAAAAACAAGGCCAGAAGACACAGTTTGCCTGGTGAGTTGCCTGCTGTGTGTTGCAAGCTGCGCAAACCTCTATCCTTGTCAAGCCTCCGGTCAAAAACAAGTCCGACACAAATTCTACCTCCTAATTGCTGTATGTTGTAAGTTGCGCAGCCTTATACCCATATCAATGTCAATGCTCCAGTCGGTGCTGAGCGTGCAATGGCGAACGCACACTTTGCCGCTGTAAGTGTTTCAGGGCATGTCCCGCAGCCTCTTGCACACAGGCTCCCACGTGCGCGCACACACACACACACACACAACACACACACATGTACACACAAGCGCGCACATGCTAAGAAAAGCACATACACAAATAATAGCATGGTTAAACCACACCGGCACGTTGCCTTGTTTCGCAGGACGGCTGTCACTGACACAACAGACAAGCAGGTAGGATTGCAAGCTGGTATGCACAAGGAAGGGCGTGCGTGCGTGCGTGCGTATCTGCCAGTGTTTTTGCCTTGCCTAGCAACATAGGAATGTAAGGATAAAAGTTGAAGAGCCTGCATATTTGCCAGATATCGTTCCCATCATAAGCAATATCACCTTAGCTGATTGAACATTTTGCAGCTGTGCCAGAGCCCGCTCGCTCTTCTCTCTGTGTATCTGTGTGTGAATGGGGTGAGGGGGCGCGTGTGGACGCTTTGGGTGTTTTGCTGCAGGGGCTGGTTTGTCAAAATCTGACCCGAGCTTGGGTTCCCTTACACATTCTCCTACACAAACAGGCGAAGTCAACTAAGGGCTTCTTACATACACACACACACACACATACACATACACACACATGCCCCCACACATACACACACATGCCTGTCCCCATACATACAGGCTAAGTCCACAGGCATTGCCAAGTTTGACCTCACCAGCAGCCAAGCTGATGTGTGCACCGCTCGCATCACGTACCCTGCCGGATGCTACGGAGGGGAGGCATACTTTACTCCTCGCAATGTCAACAGCCCATCTACACCGTGCAAAGGTGGATGTAGCAGGATAGTGTGCCCGTGCTCACGCGCAAGTAAAGTCTTCAATAACCAATGTCGTATGCTGTATGATATCCTATGTTCTTTATCGTAGGACAAAGGAATGTTAGCACAAAACAGAGTAGGATCTTCAATAGGCAATGTCGGTTAATGAAGACCCTCTACTCTATTTTGTGTGTGTTAACATTCCTTTGTCCTACGATAAAGAGCATAGGATATCATACGGGAACAATGCAAAGTTGAAGATGCGGTGGAAATTTATGAGGCTGAGTAATGGCAAGTGTTCAAGCACGAACGTGCGCACAAAAATGCACACATGCACTCAAGCACACATGCACACACTACTACAGTGTTTTTTAAGGGCAACGCGTTGCTTTTTAAGCATTTTGCGTCGCTTTGTAGAGGCTATACAGCGACGCACCAGGGCGTCGCGGGGTACCCTGTGTCGCACGAGCGCGACATCGAAATTTCTGGGAAGTTTCCTGTGTCGCTTTGTTTCAATGGCTGGTCGTGTCCCAGAGACTAGGGTTCGAGTCCCAGCAAGCACTTTTGCCCTTTCGCCTTCGCCACTGCTTAAAACACTCCAGAACTTGTGATTTGGGTGCAAAAACCCAAAAATTTCCTGTGCAAAGCCCTTTTTCATCTGAATGAGAACCACTCACTTCGTACAACAAACACCAAGATTTTGGCAGTTTTCTTGGTGCAAGGGCTTGAGCACTCTACGCAGCATTTAAGACTTAAAGTGCTTCACATCCCAAAAAGACAAGTGGGGGGAAGCGTCGCACGCGACGCTGAAGAGTTGGCGAAGCCCACCCGCGCCGCAATTTTTGCCTACTCTGCACCTGTCATTTCTATCTTTTCTAATTCCATGCCCCTTTCAATCTCCAGCTGACCCTGTTGCTGACCCTGCTCCTGTTGCTGAACCTGCACAGCCGTGTGCCTGCTAGGACACGTGCGCGTATTGTGGCCTGCACCACCACAAATTTGACACGCTGCATTCACTGTGGCTGCTAGGAACACTTGCACCACCCAAGCATGCCCAGGTGCATGAGCCCTGACTCTCCTCTCTCCTCACAGAACACACGTCACAGAAAAAAAACCACCGAGTGCCTCGTCTGAACAACGTTTGGACAATCCAATTTGCACAGCAATAACAGTGCAAGTTCCAGGCAACGCACCAGGTAGAGCACAGCAGGCAACAATTCCGGCTTCCTCAGACGCGCACACGCTTCACGTTTGCATGCTGTCTCACTACAACGGAACTCAACAATAAAAATAAATTTAAACATTGAAAGCCAGCCCCATGCACCATGCTTGCAGCTTGCGAGTTGACTCTCTGCTCCGGTCCACCTCTAGGCCCCGGAACCGGCAAACACACTCAGTAAAGTCAGCTGAAGACGCTCGTCCTTTCAGATGATGTTCCAAAAGCCTGGGATGGGCTCCGTCGGGCAGCTTCCTCCAGCTTTCAAACATTTCACGTGTTCTCCCAAACACGCCACTCACTGCACCCCAGGTCACCAAAAATTGGATTCACCGACAAATGAGTTTGCTTGGCCTGCATGTCAAGTGTCAGGCCCAGGCGTGCGCTGTGTGGCTCTGGCCAGCAAAAATGTTCAAACTTTCCAAAAGCTTTTTGGGGGGTCTTCTCCCCCTCACCGCACGCACACCAGGACACCCCCCCGCCCCAAAACTTCACAAGGCCCCTCTGAAGACTTTCAGAAGGGGCTCTGTGGGGTTTGGTGCTTGCAGGCTTCGTTCCGCAAGGCCTGCTGCGCCCGCGCTTCACTGTGAACTTTGGTGGGAAGGGGTCAAACCTAGGGGCTGCGCCCCCCCTGGGGCTTTGCCAAAAATTCTGTACACACACACATGCGCACGTGCCCATTGCCCTGTCACGATCACAATTGAAGTAGGGTTAACAGAATACCCATGTCTAGGCAGGCTAGCCGCTACCCACGAATGAAGACAGATGCAGCATGCAGCACTCTCTTTGCTGCAAACCAGGATGACTTACGTCGCCCTTGCAACATTTGTGTCATTTGTAGGTGAAGATGACGGCTTTCTGCTCGTGTACATTTTTAAGCAACCCGAGGATACCAGTTACTTCACTGTGAGTCGTTTGGTTACGTCTCTGCTTTCTGCTTGTGAACATTTTTTAGCAGTCTGAGGCAACCAGTTACTTTACTGTAAGTCTTTCAGCCTTGCCTCATCCATGGGTGTGTGTGTGTGTGTCTGTGTGTGTCTGTTTGCGTCTGCGTGTCTCAGTGTGTTTCTGCGCGTCCCTGTGTGCATGTCCGTCTGTGTGTGTCTGTTTGCGTCTGCGTGTCTCTGTGTGTGTTTCTGCGCGTCCCTGTGTGCATGTTATCTGTCTGTGTGTGTCTGTTTGCATCTGCGCGTCTCTGTGTGCATATCTGTCTGTGTGTGTCTCTTTGCGTATGCAGTTATCTGCGTGAGATGTTGTTTTCACCTTACGTGTCCTGCTGTCATCCCTGCTTCTGTGCTTGTACCCTGGCAGATGAGTGTAATGAAGAATGTCATGGAACTCCGTGAGTTGCTTCCATTTTTTCTGGAAGAGGGAATTTTCCTAGGCTTGTGTGATACTGGGACCCAAATGTCACACAGAACCTTCAATGCTAGATCATGTATGGCTCCCTCTTTGTTTCAGGTGTACGATGCAAAGACGATGTCGTCCACTCCAGTTGCTGAGGTACGCTGTCAAAAAGAAAATAGAAAACACTACGCAGGCAGTAAATACCACTCCCCACATTGATCAAGGAAAAGAAGCCACTTTGGTACCGAGTTTTGTAAATCCCCAAAAGAAAAAGAAAGTGATCAATGGGGATCAGGAGGGATGCAGGCTTGACCTGAACCTGTCTCCTGATGAGAGTTAATAACAGTGCTGGAAAAGGCACGAAAGGTCACTCTAGCAACACGTAAGGTCACTCTAGCAACAACAGGAAACTCTGCAGGTCACTCTACAGGACACTCTACAGGACACTCTAGCAACAACAGGACTCAAGCAACACGTAAGGTCACTCTAGCAACAACAGAAACACATTTACATGGTGTGACGATCCCCCTCACCGCGTTAAGGAAATGGCCACTTTGATACTGAGTGCTGTAACCTACCAACTGCAGATAATCAGGGTTTGCCAGAACTGTATATATACACCTTATGTGACCGTATATCTGGTGATTTCCCTGCCTAAAATACCGTATACCTGCACACCGTAAACGTAAATATATGGTCCTGGCCAACCCTACAAACAACAAATTCAGCTTCATTGGATCAGGAGGCTACTCTTTCATTTTCCCTGGCCAGCTGCATACAGGCCTAGTATGCATGGTTTGAGAGTATGCTGGCTTTGCACATAAAAGTCAAACAGGGAGTCAGCAGCAGAGAACTTTTCCTCCTATTCACATGCATGCGGAATAGGTTAACAAGTTTACAATGAAAGGCCTCAGTCAAACCGTGTGACTGCTAGCCTGCTCATAAAAAACAATCAGTTCATGTGGAAAGAATAGGGTTTGTTGTTGTTCTGGTGCAAAAATGCTTTACCGACAAAAATGCGTTACTTCACTTGCATGGGTTACTGACAAACTTGTGGGTGAGGTAGAGAGTTTTTGGCAGGAAATTCTCAGAAATAGGTCAATATGTACGCAACCAATCCAACACATGAACCGTGGGAGTGCCACCTACAAATAACGACAGCTAGCCTTATGATACATGAGCCATTGTTGTACTGTGCGTTTGCAACTTCAGGACCTCATGATTACAGAAAGCAAAAACAGCCCTGTTCATGCAAACAATAATCTCTAGGGGCAAAGCCTGAGAGGGCCATACTTATTACGCGAACAGCTCTTTGAAGATCCTGCAACCCTTGATTATTTTCTGCCTGTTTATGGCTGTTTAAGGTCATTGACCGATCTTCAGCTTGTCCTTTAACACGACCCGTGCCACGACACATGGAAGTAGTACCTAACTCGTTACACGGTCAAGGGATATATACGATGGAGCGCTGTAATAATGTCAAGCTGCTTTGGCCCCTCTTTTTGCTGCTTGTACCTTTCCGATGCAACGCTTATCATACAGCGTCCACCTGGATAACTTGCGACAATTCGTGTTTATGGCTTTCTGGCCAGCCAGAAAGCTATAAAACTTGAATTGTCGTCCTTTTACTAGCTGGACCCTAGCATGCATTATAAGATATACCGTAGGTTCACGATCACTTCGGAAATTAAATAATTATTTGGCAAAGAAACGTAATTTTTAATAATTTTCGGGACCCTCTCCGAACTGAATTCGAAGTGATAAATTAATTATTTGTAAGTGGTTTTCAGGGAGGTTTAAAGAACTAGCTCCCAGCTTGCCCTGGTTGTGAACCCCTGACCCGTTCTTCGAACCCCTGTCCCCAGCTGAGAGGCTGGCCGCTCAGCAGAGAGACCATGAGAAGCTGCAGAGGGAGAGGCGGCTCAGGGAGCTGGCAGAGGCATAGGCAAAGGCGAGGGGCGCGGCTGTTAAGAGGCCCGTGGGGCGTCCATGCATGCTGCTCCAAGAACAAGCCTCCTCCTCTCACAGGCCCTTCCTTTGGGGCATCCACACAGAGTGAAGATGACAAGTGGGTAAGAAGGTTGCTTCCTTGATTGAGGGAAGCACCTGAGCAAGCACTCAGCAGCGGTTCTTCCCGTGCAGCCAATGGGCAGTCTGCCCATCAGCCTGCACAGCAGCAGCAGCAGCAGCCAACAGTGGGGGTCTCTCGAATTCACAAATTAATTCTTGACAGGGCCTGCCCTGGATTCGAACTCGAAAATTAATCCCCAGACCCCCTCACGAACTAAAATCGAATTATTGAAATGTGTGGTCCCGAAGTGATCGTGAACCTACGGTAAATAGGAATACGCAGGCAGTGCCCATGCTATGGGACCAGCAGTCACTTATGTATATCAAGCACCGTACAACTCCTCCGCCAAGAATGATTTCCCCTCATTTCACAGGTCAGGATACCCCAACGCATCCCTTACGGCTTCCACACCACATTTTTGAACGAGGAGCAGCTGACTGCCACCAGTGCTACTGCTTGACTTGGAATCTACCGTGTGGGCTTGTTGGGCAGCGAACGTTATGCATGGCTCTGAAAATTGAGAGCATATGATGATTGTGAAAATGATGGTTCTTTTGTCGAGGGGCGTGTACAACGTTATTGAGTAACTGCATGCGCAAGCAATGATTTAATATTAAACGCGGCAACGTCCGTCACTGTTCTTGTGTTGTTGATGAGTAAAGACGGCGTCACAAAAAACACGGTAGGACTCATGCATGACTGTGCACTGCATGCCTGGCTAGGTGGACTTGTGCCCCATTTATGTTGTGCATAAATATTCACATTACGTGGTTCAGCAACGGGCAATACACCGTCTCACTCTGGATGTGCGGTTCTGTATACTGCACCTCAGCTAATTATTTTTTGTTATGCTTTAATAATATGTTTTTTTGCAGTGTTGTATAGGAAACTGCTGTCAGGTGTTAATTGCTACGTTGCCACATCTGCACAATACACATGACAGCCATGGCGCCTGCATTTCAATGGTCACGCAGCAGATGAACTATCAGAGCAAGGCCTAGATCTGAGAAACACTGCCAACAAAACACTGCCCTCTTGGCTGCTACCAAAACTAACAGCACATGCTTTAAAATCCTCTTCTCGTCCTGACGCCATCCTATTGTTACCTAGCACTGTGTGCTCCTCTCGTGTAACCACCCGCAGCCAACACTTTTAACAGCTTGCAAAAGACAAGAAGTTATATCCAAACCAGTGGGAGGTTCAAGATTGATTGAGTTTAAATTTTGTGGACACTAGGCCTGATCCCCAACTCCAAAAAGCAAAAGCACAGCACAGCATGCTTATTGCCAACCTAAACAGACAAGGATATAGGGAAGTCAAGCTTCAAGTGATCCTCGTTGGAGTTATGGGAACTATCTACAAAGACTATACAGACAAACCGCTGGCAGACCTTAATCTGGATTACCATAAGATTAAAAAATTGACACACAATCTGAATGAGCACTCCATCAGACATGCATCTGCACTCATAAAAACAAGGTATGCACTGCAATATAACACAAGCAACAACGGTCAAGGATTGGGTCTGGGTGCTACGGCACACAACCCCCCTGACCCACTTAGTATCTTTATAATTGTTTGCGCGGTGGGGGTTGCCTGGTGCGGGCACCTAAGTAACCCCCTCCCTTAAGGCAAGGTAAGGTAAGGTTACATCGCTATATATGCCTCTGGTGGGCATCTGAGCGAAAGCTTGGAAAAAAGCCTGTAACCAAACCCAAAAAACGCTAGAAAAATCAAGGGAACAGGGCTAGGCACTTAGCTACAAAAGAGGCAACACCAAATATATCAGGTTGGTTCATAAAGGTCCTCAAACGAGCTGGGCCATCCTCAAACTGAGGTGGGA
>Ga0307947_1000725_pt1 | contig 24249 bp, 30 predicted proteins | sample OrgLakmetagen232_FD_201840 | JGI IMG/M metagenome (GOLD analysis project Ga0307947, IMG submission 201840) | Saline water microbial communities from Organic Lake, Antarctica - #232 | ecosystem: Environmental > Aquatic > Non-marine Saline and Alkaline > Saline | place: Antarctica: Organic Lake...
GTGATTGAACGTGATTGAAATACTCCTGATTGATTTCAATCAGGATGTGATTGCTCTCGATTGAAATACCACTTCAATCAATTTCAATCACAATCAATCAAGATCAATCATTACAGGAATTTTCTGAGACGAGTCGTTGTTCATACAAAGCAAGCGAAAAAGGTGAATGCCGCATAAAAATATAAAGAAAGGGTGAATCACACTAATTTTGCCGTAACAAATTGACTTTCAGTCGTGCACGCCACGCAGCAATCCTCTGTACAAAATAATCAAATCTAATAAGAGCAGGAAGGCATATCTAACAGGAGCAGAAAGGCGAATCTGAAAAGGAGCAAATCTAATAGGAGCAGAAGGGCAAAATAAAGGACAGGATTCATGCAAAACAAATTGAATACAAAAGCAAAGTACAAAGTTGAGCGCTGAGCATGACCTAAAGCTAAGTGCAGACCTACACAAATGCAAACAATAGCAGTTCCTATTAAACAGCAGCACCAGTTGGTTTGAGCGAAGCACGCATCTTACCCTAACAAAGCTGACAGACCAACAAATACAGAGCGCTCAGGTAAAGGAACAGGTGCACATGAATCACATATTAGAGCGACCCACTCAATTACATTTTAGAGCGAGAAGCCATGACAGGCTTGAGCACAGTGTGCCAAGCGGGGCCCTCCTGGGTGCTGTTCAGAGGGGAGCCCTACAGATGAAGCGCACGTGTACGGTAAGAGTTGTAAGTGTAGGTGTAGATGTGTTCGTACGTGCGTGTGAATGCGTGTGTATATGTTAGTGTTTGTGTTTGTGTGATGGTCAATAGTTTTGATGTTACCTGAGTGGTGTATTAGGTATGGGCAAAGTTGAACAATGGAAAGGAGAAGAAAGAAGATTGTGCAGCCAACAGGATTGTGCAACCAACAGCCGGGTAGGGTATACCTTCCCAAAGTTTCATCATCCAAACTTTCATCATCTAAACTTGTTAGAATACATAAACATGCCAGCGCCAATATTAATCATTGAACGGTTAGGGCTAAATGTCCCCCACCCCCTACCCGCACACACCTGTGCCATGTCCAGCAAGGCTGTGTATACATCACCATCCTGGCGGCCCAGAGCGCTGTTGAGCACATAGTCCTCAATGCCAAATGCATCTACCAAAGCCACCTGTGTGCAGCAGCATGTGTGAGTTAGCGTATGTCTGTATGTGTGTGTGTGAGTGTGTGTGTGTGTTTGTACGTGCCTGTATGTGTGTGTTTGTACGTGTGTGCGCAAGTATGCAATTGCATTGTTACAACATTTTAATCTGACACCCAATGAACAGTTGAGTTTCAATCAAAGCTCATTTCAATCAAGAACATTGAGGCACACAAATTTCAGTACAGCAAGACGCCAGGTAGAGTGCAAGCAAGCACAGGACAGAGCCACGCTGCGCGGTTCCAAACTAAGCCTTATCTAACGCACAAACAAGCACACATGCACACGCCCTCAAGCACATGTGTGCTTCCGTCCACACAGGGAATGAAGAGAGGCACTCAAGCATGGATGCAAGCAACACACAACAAGGACCCATACTAAAGCACACACCGCATTTGGGCGTAGCTGCAAAAGGAGGGCGCTTTGTTGCTGGCGAATGGAAGCAGCTTGGGCACCTGCATATGCCAACGTGTGCGTATACATGTGTGTATGCGTAGGGCTAGCCAGAACCATATATATACACCGTATGTTTGGTGATTTTCAAGCCAAAAATACCATATGTACACCGTATATATATGGTTCTGGCCAACCCCCTGTATACGGCATACTCATTTCAAGTGCAAGGCAAGAATGGATGCACACAAGATGCTTTAAGTAAAATACACAAAACGTCGATGGTTATGGTAGGGCTAAAAGTCCCCCAATTTGGCTAGCATCCACCATTAAGCCTCATTCAATCTGTAAGGGGTCAGGGTAAAGTTTATCAGGGTCCCTTTTTTGGCCCTGCTGAATGTGCTCTCTCTACACTGAAGGTATCGCACTTCAAGCTACCGTAGTTCAAGGGCTGCACATAAAGGCGCCCAATCCTGTGCCACACACTCTCAGGCAAATTTGATCAGGCATGAACACGCGTACAAGGCAGCAGCGCACAAACTGAATTGCATACACACACATGAACACACACATGCGCACATTTACATGCGTGTACACACACATACGCACATAGACAAGCGTGTACACACACACGCACGCACAAACACACATGGGCACACACGTACGCACATGAACATGCGTGCACACTCACACGCACAAACACACACATAGGCACACACACGTACGCACATATAAATGTGTGTACACACAAACACACATACACAGGCACACACATACGCACATATACGTGCGTGTGTATACACGCACACATACATAGGCACACACATACGCACATATACATGTGCACACACACAGAGATATAGGCACACACATACGCACATATACATGCGTGTACACACACGCACACATACATAGGCACACACATACGCACATATACGTGCGTGTGCACACACGCACACAGACATAGGCACACACACATACGCACATATACATGCGTGTACACACCCACACATGCATAGACATAGGCACACACATACGCACATATACGTGCGTGTACACACAAACACACATACACAGGCACACACATACGCACATATACGCGCGTGTGCACACACGCACACAGACATAAGCACACACATACGCACATACGCACATATACGTGCGTGTGCACACACGCGCTACACACCAGTCATGTAGCCGTCCTCTAGGTAGTCACCCATTGTGGCCTCTATGTGTGTGAGCGCAAAAAGTGTGGCCAGCTGCTGCAAGACAACCTCTTCTGGGCCACCAATCTGTGTGCACATGAAAGCACGAAGAGTAACGATTGAGGAAGACAGCTGCAGCAAGAGAAAGCCTCTTCTGGGACACCAGTCTGTGTGCACATGAAAGCACAAAGAGAGGCAAACGTGAAAAACAGCTGCAGCAAGAGAGAGAAAGAGAAAGAGAGAGAGAGAGAGAGAGAGAGGGAGAGAGAGAGAGAGAGCACCTTAGGGTAGTCCTGCCGGTGTAATCAATTTAGCTACATAATCCTCGATTTATGACATTGCTATTAAACTGCATTTTGGCAGTTGCTCATACACGCACCCAACCCCCTTCTGTTAGGCTCAACTGACAGTGTGAGCCCGACACACCCACCTTGCCGGACTGGTGCATCTGGGCTATGCTAGACAGCATGTTGCTGTGGAGCGCGGCCATGCAGTGTGCTTTGGCCAGCCTGCGTGTATGGTGGCGTGCATGAAGTATGAAAATATTTATCACAGTTGACGCGCTTCTCCCTAAAGACACATCAAAGCTAGCAGCATAGACAGACTAAGCTATCCCAATCAAACCCACGCATGTACAAACTCTATCACGCAAATGTTCTCCCCTCTTAAAAACACACCAGATCACAGTATTAACCATACAAGTCCAGGCTCAAACCCATTGCAACACCAAGCACTTCATCGCGCATTGTGAACACCACACACTCCCCTACACCTTAACACCCCCCGCCACACTTGCTCAGACACAGATCCACACAAGCACACAAATCACAAATTACAAACACACATACGCACGCGCACACACACATACACACGCGCACACACACATACTTAAACACGCACACATACATGCACCAAAGCCCACCTGATCATCACCACTGTGGAGTTGTTCCACGCAGGCCCCTCAAACACCAGGCCATCCACTCCAGATGTGGCTTTGGAGGCCGCACGCAGTGTGGCCACGGCAGAGGCTGCCAAGCGAGTGGCACAGTGGCGCATGGCAGACTGGAGGGTGTGTGCGTCCCAGGGGGAGGTGCTCTGCAGGAGGATGTGTGTGTATGTGTGTTTGTGTGAAGGTGTGTGCGAGTGTGTCTGAGTATGTGTATGTGAGGGTGTAAACGAATGTCTAGGAATTTTTATATGTGTGTAAGAGCAGTGGAGGCAACGACATACGTGCATCGACGCGATGAGTGTGTGTGTGTTGTGACTTATGAGTGCGTGCGCATGTGTGTGCTTGAGTGCTTGATGTAAGCGTCGGTGCAAGGCCCAGAGCAATCCTGCTTTTTTGTGTGCACCAAAGTGATGCAAGAGAGGAGGCTGTGTGTGCAAGGCTGTAAGCAGTGGTGCAAGGCAGAGAGCAATCCTGTAGCTATGCGTGCACACAAAAAGTGATGTGAGAGAGAAGGCTGTGTATGCAAGGCTTGAGTGCACACAGACGTGACCAATTTTTACACACACACAAACATCACCGTGGAGGTGTGCCAACCCCCCCCCCTCCAAGCACAGCCACCCACCCACATTGTACAGCACATCATCACACACATGAATTTCATCACACTCTATCATTACACTTATCATCACACAATCATCATCACACACTCACACCGTACCTAGATTTTGCACTCTGTCATTACACTTTTCATCACACAATCATCATCACACACTCACACCGTACCTGGATTTTGCACTTGGCCTGCATCTCTGTGGCCGCATGATTCAGATATGAGGCGCTGCCCGTTGCTTGCTGCCCCTTCTGCACTCCTACCAGCGCTTTAATGAGGTATCGGGCAGTCTGCAGGTTTTTGAATTAGCGAGCAAATGTCGTACGATTCAAGAAGGGCTGTCACCTGCTGGCCCTTCTGACACACATACATGCACGCACAAGCACACACAACACAAACACACACACACAACTTGATTGAGTATTAGCAGGCACGGAAGGCGTAAAATTACGCACACAACCACGCAGGAAAGAGATGCAAGAACACGTGCACGTAATTGTGCACACTTCCCCTTTTCTAAACCCTTGAGCCTGTGTGCATGCCTGCACACATCCTCGTCAGCATGGATGAGTTCACATCCACGTTTAGCCTGAACGCCAACAGAGCCAAATACAGCTGCCCAAGAGAGAGCGTGTCAGGGCTGCTGGATTGGCGGCCTGACGGCAAGTTTTAGAGGTATCGCTAAGCTGCTGATCTGAATCCAGGAACACACGTACACACGCACTCACATACGCACACGCACTCACACACAAACTCAACAGTGGCACAAACCCACACTCATTAGCACCCACCTGTAAGCACAGCACATTGTTGTCCCCCTCCCAGGTCACGTTTTGCACGTAGTTCTGGAACAGGGTGGGCAGGCCGGACAGCTTGCTGTAGCCATGGCCTCCGCACGTGCGACCTGGAGTGTGTGCATGCGTGCACGAAGGGGCAACAATGAGTACAGTAAGTTAAAGCACAGGAGTCAACGCCTGAATTAGTCCCACACATTCATCTGGCCAAGCTGCAGGACGGTTGACCAACTGCCTGCAGCTGAGTAACATGGGCCACATGGGCACATGGGCCACATGGGCCTCATGCAGCTGTGTAACATGAAACCGTGTAAATGCAGCTGTGTGGCATGGGCAGCATGGGCATGTGGGCCTGCAGCTGTGTAACATTACTCCATGTAAAAACTACTCCAAATGCCTGCAGCTGTGTAACATGGGCATTACGTAGGGGGGGTATTTTACTCTGAATGCCTGCAGCTGTGTAACATTACTCCATGTAAAAACCAATCTAAATGTTTGCAGCTGTGTAACATGGGCATCACATATAGGGGGAGGGAGCATTTTACTGACGCAGGGTAGGGCACAACGCCCCAGAAATCTTTAAACAGTCACGGGCTGATCAGACGGACGCTGCTGCCAGCTTTTCACACTTGCAGCCTGTGTGTAAATTTTTTAGAAACCCTCTGTTTGATACATTAGATTAAAGTAAGAGGTAATGTAGCTTTTCCACGAGAAGGACAGGAACCCATGCAACTTGACGAGCAAGTGGCACGGTGCCGCGTGTGGTGCTGCGTATGGTGCTGTGTGTGGTGCTGCGTGTGGTGCTGCGTATGGTGCTGCCATGGGGTGGGCGCATTAGGTCTGAGACTTTCTGTATGTGTATTGAGCGTGTGCCAGTAGGAGGAAGATGCGTGCATGTGTCAGTTGGAAGAGGCTGCGTGCAAGCACAGCCTCACTCTTCAAAAGCATCCGACCTTAACAGCACAGAAATTGACACATGTCATAGTCAGAGTAATTGATGCTATGATGTATGCATGCTGTTTAGAGAAGTCAAGCTTACAATATGCCATTCAGATTAGTGGTGTTGTGATACATACTGTTCAAAGTAGTGGTGTTGTGATACATGCTGTTCAGAGTAGTGAAGCTTACAATATGCTGTTCAGAGTAGTGATGTTGTGTTACATGCTGTTCAGAGTAGTGGTGTTGTGATGCATGCTGTTCAGAGTAGTGAAGCTAAGTATATGCCATTCAGAGTATTGATGTTTGTCTGTCCGTTCGTGGCATGCACCCTGTCAACCCTGTCAGCCATGAGTACGGGTTGGCCAGAATTGTATATATACACCGTGCATGACCACCGTATATTTGGTGGTTTCCCTGCTAAAAATACCGTATATTGAAAAAACCTATATACACTTGACATTGTATACGTATGGTCATGGCCAATCAACCATAGGTCCAGTCATGTACCTTCCTTGCCTACAGGCGTTTCAGCCCTCTTCCCCTTTCAGCTCCACCCACCCCTACAAACAACACCGTGGAGCATGGCTGCACAAGACGTGCACACACACGCTCACACATACACACACTCACACACACACGCAAGCGCGCACACACACACACTCACACACACATAGGCCAGAGCAGTCATTCACGTATGTGGCAGGACTTGATGCTATTTGCAGTACCCTTAGTGAGCATGGCCTTGCGCCTAGAGATTTGAGTGTACAACAACCACGCCTAGAGAATTGAGTGTGCAATACCCACGCTTGGAGAATTGAGTGTGGCACACTTGAAGAATAGAGTGCATTACCCAAGAACTAACCCATTTTAGACCAGGTCCTTTCTGTTCCAAGAAAACGCAGCTTGCACTCATTGTAAATCGCAGCTTGCACTCATTGTAAAACTCAATGTCAACACCCACAGGTTGCCCTCACGGCAGGACTCAATGCCACAGATCACAGATTGCTCTCACAGCACTCAATGCCAAAACGAACAGATGACACTGACAGCAGGACTCCATGCCAAAATCACAGATTACACTCACGGCAGGACTCAATGCCGTCTGCAGTGATCCAAGTGCACAACGCCTTGCAGCCAGAAGACAGAGCATGCAGCTCCGGCAGGCTGCCAAACTCGCCACGCTCCCTGTGTGTGTGTGTGTGTGTGTGTGTGTGTGTGTGTGTGTGTGTGTGTGTGTGTGTGTGTGTGTGTGTGTGTGTGTGTGTGTGTGTGTGTGTGTGTGTGTGTGTGTGTGTGTGTGTGCACGTGTGTGTGTGTGTGTGCACGTGCACTGACTGGCTCGAGATGTGTCTGGTCATAGGTATGTATCATGTATCGGGAAATTATGCTATTTGTGCAGGCACGTGGTACGACGGCCTCTCCCTCTCTCTCTCTCTCTCTCTCTCTCTCCTTCTCTCTCATTTCTTCTCTTTCTCTTCTCCCTTTCATCGCCACACACCTGTCCTTGTCGAACTGCTTGTACATGGCCATGATCGTCTCCCCCATGAAGTGCACAGCATACACGGAGGCAATCATCGGCAGCAGCGTGTGCGAAGTGTTCTGGTAGTCAAGAACCTGTGTGTGTGTGTGTTTCGTTTAATAGGCAAGGCATGTGGTGTAGCGGCCAAAAGAGTTAACCCGGAGATGTGGGATAAGGTAAATTGTACTTTAATCATGTATGTCATAATGCACCTCAATAGATAATGTGCTTGTACTCTGGTAGTCAAGGATCTGTGTGAGTGTGTGTGTCTCGTTAAATAGGCAAGACACGTAAATAGGTTAGTGTGCGTGTACTCTGATATTCCTGGATCTGTGTGCTGGGTGTGCAAGGCGCTCTGGTAGTGAGTTCTAGTAATCAGACATGTGTGTGCCATCCAATAGGCAAGGCGTGCAGGCTAACGTGCTTGTACTCTGGTAGTACAGGATCTGTGTGTAGGGCGTGCAAGGTGCTCTGGTAGCGAGTTGTAGTGGTAAAGGCCATGCTTATCCCCTTCAATAAACACAGCAAACTAGTGGGTATGCTTGTACCTGCACACCATGACTGAATGCGAGTGTAGCAAACTGTAGTGGTGAAGGCCATGCGTGTGCCATTCAATGGCACAGCAAACAAGTATGCTTGTACCTGCACACCAAGACTTTTTGTGAGTGTAGCGAACTGTAGTGGTGAAGGCCATGCGTGGGCCATTCAATGGCACAGCAAAAAAGTGGGTATGCTTTTACCTGCACACCATGACTGAACGTGAGTGTAGCAAACTGTAGTGGTGAAGCCATGCGTGTGCCATTCAACAGGCACAGCAAACAAGTGGGTGTGCTTGTACCTGCACACCATGACTGAATGTGAGTGTAGCAAACTGTAGTGGTGAAGGCCATGCGTGTGCCATTCAACAGGCACAGCAAAAAAGTGGGGGTGCTTGTACCTGCACACCATGACTTTTCGTGAGTGTGTGTGCCATTTCGACTAATTATGGATAGGCAAGGCATGGAGGTGCGATTCCTTGCACTCACACTTGCAATCGCTCGCTTTCCACACACAGATGCCTGGACCGCGCATTCACCATCTGCAAGACACTTCCTTTGTACTGATCACCCCCCGGCTCTGTGGACGCTGAGCGTCTAACAGTGCAATGCAGATACACGCAAAGAGAGTAATAGCAACACTGAGAAGTTCAGCAATGCACATGCAGCAATGTCAAGCAACCGCGCGTGCACACCACAACCATGGACAGCGCAATAGAGCGTTAAGCAACTGCACTCGCATATCTCAACTACTGACAACACATAAGTAGGGTTGGCCAGAACCATATATACGGTGTATACGGTATTTTTGGCAGGGAAATCACCATACATACGGTCTTATATGGTGTGTATATACGGCTCTGGCCAGCCCTACGCATAAGACAGCAAGGCAAACTCTCCACCACAGCTCATGCACAGATGCCTGTGAGTAGCGCCTTTTCATGCCGTTCAAGCCTCAGTGTGGCAGCAGATCGAGTTTGCGGCAGAGTATCAGGGGTGAGCCGATCTGCTGTGTGTTCTGTACAGCTAGTATAATTACAAGCATCTGGCCAGAGCAGTACCAACAAACGAGCCATGACCAGTCCTAGGCACCACACTGCACTGCCCTTTTCTTACCCCTGTCCAAGGCAAGTGCTCCTCTACATCCATCCCCTGACAAAAGGAAAGAGAGCCCCACCTGCTGAGGATCAAGCTGTCTAAGTCAGCACACACTGGTTGCAGACTGTCCACTGATTGTGCCAACTCACGCGCACACATACACACATTCATGCATGCCTGCATGTACATACATTATCGCGCGCACTCACACATGTTTGCATTCACACACATACACACATACAACACACACCCTTACCTGAGTCTCAGGCTGCCCTGCCGCTGGGGCTGTCTGTCTACGTACTGAGGCATACCGGGTGGCAATAGTAGCTGCTTTTGCCAGCACCGACCCGGCGTTTTTCACGATGTCTGCGCGCACGTATACCTATGCACACACATGCACAAGTGCCCAGAGTAGCCACAGTATATGAGAACCTCACGCGATGTCTGCTTGCACGTACACCTGTGCAAACACAAACACAAACACACGCGCATGGAGTGTGCCACAGTTTCAAAGCTCACAAACTCCCCCTGTTGCTGTGCACATTTGCAAATGAATGTAATCAAAGGCCATTGCATAAGCAGCGCAAACTCCCCCTGCTGCTGTGCACATTTGCAAATGAATGTAATCAAAAGCCATTGCATAAGCAGCGCAACACGCACTCTCAGCGTTCAGCCGGCTGAAATTGGTTCTGGCAACCGTGCTGCCATACCAAGTATACGGGCCAGCATGGCGTGCAGGCAACTTTGCGGTAGAAGGTAGGAAAGGTGCACACGTGCACACACACTGTGTGCTGTAAACGTGGCCAGATTTGTGAGTGGCCAAACATCTGGGGGATACCTGCACCTTACCCTATACGTGGTTGTTGAAGTACATGCTGAGTGCATGCTTGCGCATTTCAGTTGCTTGCAATCAGCCTGGGCAAGCTTTTGGGTTGCTACGCAAGCTGTCACCATGCTTTGGTTGATTCGATGGTCCATACCGTGCTGACTTGTACAAGGTACTCAGCTGAATCATTTCATTTCATTTTCTGTGCTGAATGACTGATAAGAAGGTCGCTGAGGAAAGCAAAGCAGCCCCTTTACGTACCATGCTTCCTTCCAAAGGTGGGAGGCTTACACAGGTATGCATGTTTCAGCGTGCTTGTGCGCGCACGTGTGTGTGTGTGTGTGTGTGTGTGTGTGTGTGCGCGCGCACGTACACGCGCGCATGAGTGTGTATTTGCGAGTGCACATATGTGTGTATATTTGTGTACGTGTATGTATGTATGCATGCATGCATGTGCTTGTATGTATATGTGTGCTACAGTTTGCACTCACCATGGTGGCATAGGAGGCTTTGGCGTTGGAGGGTGGGGGTGGCGTGTATGTGCCATCAGGTGATACCCTGGCGTAACGCATCAGCATGTTCTCACGTGCTGCAAGGAAATAAAGGGGTCACACATACACAGGTGTCAGCGTGTTCTCATGTGCTGCAAGGAACAGGGGTCACACACCACACACCACACACATACACACAAAGGTGTCAGCATTGTTGGCATGGGTGGTGTGTATGTGCCATCAGGTGACACCCTGGCGTAACGCATCAGCATGTTCTCACGTGCTGCAAGGAAATAAAGGGGTCACACACAACACACACACACACACATACACAGGTGTCAGCAATGTTGGACCTTGCCAGCAAGGTCATGATGGGCCTGCTGCACTCACAAATGCGCAAATGGTCCATGGCAAGGTAGCCATTGTCCACGCCTCCGTAGCCAAATTTTGGGCCAATGTCCCCCACACGAATGCCTGGCAAGGGCAGGTGGTCCTCCAGGCTCCTGACCTGGACCTGAAATGCACGCGAATTTGAACACGGTATCAATGCTCCTTGCTTCCTTTTCCAGTGTTCCTCTCAACTCCTGGCCTAGACCTGGAACGTGCACAATTGAAAAGCAATTGTCGTCCTTACCCCTAATTCAGGCGGTCCTCTTAGATTTCCGACCTAGGCCTGGAGCGTGCACAATTGGAAGAACAACTGTCATCCTTGCACCCTTTTGAGCTGCATTCGTCTTGACAGCTCACTTACTAGCCCAACAAATGGCAACCTTTAGTAAAGCTTGAGGGCAAATGTAATTGCTGTCATTCACACGTGTTGGTGTCAGTCGGACGTTCAAAAAACAGCAACTTCGAGTTGGTTTTGCAATCAAGCCGCATGATTTGACGAAATGAGTTGAATAACAGGTTTAATCTTAACAGGCATCACAATATCTGAGATGGAGTTGGCCAGAACCATACGTATACGGTGTATGTACGGTAAGTTTAGCAAAGAAACGTCCAAATATACGGTATACGGTGTGTGTACGGTAAGTTTAGCAAAGAAATCTCCAAATATACGGCATCATACGGTGCATGTATACGGTTCTGGCCTACCATAAATATAGGCGATGCATGCGCTTGGCCCACCTGCACTGACAAACAGCATGCATTACCAGGGGCACTTACAAACAGACATCCCTTTTTCTGTATGTCTGTCTGCGTCACTTGCTACAGAGCTTGTACTACAGGCTACAGCGCCCTTCCTTTCCTTGTGCTTAAGATTGGCTGAAACCAACCTATCATCACAATTTGATATGGTATCCCACGTGCTGCACCCACCTCTCATATGTGTACAAGTGCACGCTGTGTTTTCTCATGTCCCAAAAGCGTCAGCTCAAAAGCCATGGCAAGCGGTAATGCCACCGACAAACCTTTCCATGCACACATGTGTACAGGCAGGATGTTTGTGCAATGCAAATTTTGCACCTCAAGAACAGAAAAATCCCTGCCAATTCCTGCGTACCAAAAACGCGTGAGGTCCGTAGTCCTTGTCGTCAGTGAACAGGCGAGCCATGACCAGGGCGTGCGTGGCTGTTTTGCCCAGGCCACCAGGCCACCACTTTGTAGAGGTGAGGGTGGGAGAGTGCAGCACAAACTCCTGAGCGCAGCAAGACACGCAAGCACACATTCACGCCCAATGGTAAGAACAATTTGATAAGAAGCGTAGAATATGCCGGTAGATGCGTGGGTGGGAGAGTGCAGCACAACCCCTGAGCAGACAGGACGGGCAAGGGAGGAAAGATGGGTCTATTTAGGTCAAGATATTCTCATTCAATCACCATCACATTGTGACGTACTAGAAAACAAGATTTAAGCTTCCCATTCATCACTCATGCACATGGGGAGCCAGATCTATATGCAGACAAATTGCGCACACGCTTCAAAGCTGTCGATGCTTGAACGCAAACATAGGAAATCAGCTCAAAGCTGCAGAGAAAAATAAAAAAGCCTCCGTCCCCCTCCTCTCCACGCACCTGTGTAAGCTTGTCGTAGGTCGCCGTGGTCTCTAGGCCACGCACAAAAGTGCCGTGCCCCAGCTCTGTCTGCGCATACGTGCCTATGATGGACAGGTTGTAGCACAGGGGCAGCCAGTGCTGCTGCTGCTCAGGGGTCCCTTGCGAGAGGATGCTGGGAATGAACATCTGCAAATGAGAAGAGGGGTGGCCAAAGGATTTATCACACATTTCCGATGATTGTTCAGGGGTTTTCGCTATGAATTCTGTATAAACACTGTCTACATACGCGTGGCTCTGTCTGTCCCTTCAAAATTGAGAGCGGCAGGGAAAACACAAGCCGCAAGAAGTTAGCAGGAAAAGAGACATAGACCAGCACAAAAAGCTCATGGACCGAGGAGCGCCCCCGGCACACCATATATACACAGGGCGGTTAAATCCATAATCCTAACGGTAACCTTAGGGGGCTGGCCACTATGCTGGGTATTGTGCTTCCCTGATGTGCAAGGAAGCAAGACTGTTGCCTGTTGCCTAAGTCATATCTCCTACCAATCATGTATGCTGATCCAGACATGCACGAAGAACACAGTGGTACATGGGCCTTGGCCAAAAGAACTGCCAACCGTGCCTGCTGACGACGATGTGCTGCGCAAACAAGCTCACCACACCAAAGAGGCACTTCTGACCTCCTACCAACCTATTGAGCTCACCCCCACGTGCTGCTCAAGCTCAACAATGAATAAGTAGCCCAAGTTTCCTGCCTATCTTAAACCCAATCTGACCCTAATGTGCTGACTCCACTACGCTGCACGAGCCCTAAGTTCAAGTCAGTCGTCATCTTCAGCCAGCAAACCATGCAAGCTCACCCCAATGTGCAGCTCCAGCCCTCCAGGAAAGTCCAGCAAGGAGCGCATTGTGATCCCGTCCTCAAGACCAAGCTGCTCCTTTTTCATCTTCTCCCTGCAGTATCAGCACCAGCGTTTCGGTTTGAGGGCTATGCATGTCACATGTCTAGGGTTGGCCAGAACCACATATATACGGTGTATATACGGTATTTTTGGCAGGGAAATCACCAAATATACGGTCATATACGGTGTATATATACGGTTCTGGCCAACCCTACACATGTCACAGTCTTTCTAATGTCTGACTTCAAAGTCCACGTGGAAAACGTCATAGCGATTGTGGATACACTGTGGGACCAATTGTGTGTAATTTGTTCTTGCAAATTGGCACCGGTGTCAGCACCAGCATTTTAACATGCAAGCTCTTCGCTCATTTATAAACCATTTGCTGCCTATCTGCCCATCACCAGCATCTAATTCAACCTATCTCCTCGATTATTCTTGCCTTTTGCTCCATTCCACCTGACACGGTGTATATTGATACAACAGAAGCAGCCTTGTCGTTTTGCAGGATCTATGTATAGAAGGCGCAGTGTGCTGGCCAGTTCTGTCAAAAGGCAAGCATGAGAGCAGGGTTGTACAGTTCGTTTTTTGGGAGCAAGGGTTCAAATAAGTTCGCGAAAGTTCTAGAACCCTCGAACTGTTCGAAGGAATTGATGTGCAATTTTGGGAAAGGGGCCATTGGGCTCCTCCCCCTACCTTCAAATATTTCCAATTAGTTGTGTATGTTAATATATAATTGTTGTGAGATTACATATATTTTCATACAGGCTTGCTGCTAATTATTGTTGCTGTTGATCTGAGCTGGGAGGAAAAAAGGGGTCGGAATGGGACCATGCCATCATTGTAGAGCAGAAAAAGGAGAACCTTCAGGTGCAGTGCAAGTGCTGCGTTGTACAAATCCTTAGCAGTTCAGAAATGTGTGACAAGTTTGGCCTTCAGGCCAAGGAAACTTCCTGGCCTGATGCAGATTACAGATCATATTTCATATATAAAACATTCAACATGTTACTTTTACTGCAAGGAAAGAGTGGGACTGAACTGAAGGCCCTTGCAATTTTGACAGACGCATGCTGTAAAGATCGACGAACTCTTGAAAGTCCGTTGGACTTTTGACCGAACTCCCGCACTTTTCAAATTCGTCAAGAAGTGAAAGTTCGCGAAAAAGAACTTTTGGCCGAACCTCAAACTGCACAACCCTGATAGGCAGTATCGAGTGCACATTCTCTTGTCCACAGGGTGCGTGTGACACTGTGTGAGGTGCAGGAATTGAATGCGCGCAGCCACAACTTGCTCCAGTGCAGAATGTTGAGAGATGTATCGTGCTTTCTCCTGATGCCGTGCCTCCGAAAGCTGTGCAAGAATGGAACACGAGTGGGCTTTCCCAAGATGGACGGCAGATGCAATGAGTCTACGGTCTCAAATGGCAACATTGAACAGGAAAACAGGCACGTTTTTTAACAGTAGCATGCCTTGTTTTGTGTGCAAGGAACACAAAAGTATAGTCCTCTTGTCTCTTGGAAGACTGATAGATCATGACGAAAACAACACAGTTCAAAACTTACCTTTTGACACCCTCAAACAGAGCATGCGCATGCTGGCAATAACTAAAAAACCTGCATGAAACTGAGTCGGAGGACACGGAAAGGAAGAAAACGCACCAAATGCCAAATGATGCCTGTAGGGCACCCACGTACTCCTCCTCTCTTGTGATGAAATGGCGCCTGTCCTTGTTCCCCCACGGCGTCTGCTTCAGCGCTTCCACGAGTTGAGCCCTGTGTGTGTGCGTGCATGAGTGTGTATGTGAGTATGCACATGCGTGCGTCCGTGTTTGTGTGATGTGTTCCCATAATTGCTACTATAGAGCACAGGAGGGTGTGAAAAGGCAGAAACGGGGTATTATGGCTGGACAACAGGCCTCTGCGCGTAGGGAAATGGCTCCTGTCCTTTCACACAGTTTTAAGCTTCGCATCTTTTCTACCAGCTTTAGGAGAGAGGAAGCTAACAATCTTCTTTGCACACTGCCTCCACCCTCTTGCAAACCTTCATTGCAAAAAACGGCTCAGCTCACCTCCGCTCAATTTTTTCCTTGCCCCCGTTAAGAGCATAGCACAGCTTGAGGGCATCAAACGTGGCGCGTCTTCTCTCCGCAATGATGTCATCCTTGGGGGATATGGAGGCCTTCAGGATCTGGGGAATGGGGGGGGTCAGACAGGGGGGGTGAAAAAGGGAGTTGAATGGCACATGAACATCGAAACATGTTACAAACATAATGCGTGCGTTATAATGGCCCTGTTGAAGCTTGAGCTAGGACACGAGAGGGTTCATGTTGCTCAGATAAGGCAAAAATATCACTTGTCGTCTGCTTGTTTGTGTGTGTGCTTGCGTGTGCATGTGCGCGCGTGTGTGTACACGTGTATGTGTATGTGCAAGCACACGCTACAGTACATGGTGTGTGCGTGCAAGTGCACGGGAGTGTGCAGTGTGCATTCGTGCACGTACGTGTGTGCGAGAAGGTATATACACGTGTGCGTGCATGCGTACGTGTGTGTACGTGTGTGTATATGTATGTGCGTATGTGTGTGTGTGTGTGTGTGCGTATGTGTGTGTATGTGTGTATGTGTGTGGTGGTGGTGTGTGTGTGTGTGTGTGTGTGTGTGTGTGCGTGTATGTGTGTAGGGTGCTGGCCGTTGCCTGGCCGCATAAGATTACCCCCATTTTATGGACTGTGATTTCATAGCATTGAGAAAGGACTGCAGACTAAATCATCACCTGTTCCGTAGAGCCGGCCTGAAGTTGTTGCGTGCGGGCGTCCACTCGCTGCATACCGGTAGTTTTATTGTTTAAATGTTGTGGAGGAAAAGGAAGTGCTGACGAGGACAATAATAATGAGATGCAAACTTTTTTAGGCCCATGAAGCCTCTACATTCCACACTTCAAATGCAGTCCTCCACCAGTTACCTGTCTGGTGCTAAGCCCAGTATCTCACCTCTGGCTGGTGGGTGCTGCGGCACAAGGAAGCGCAAGGGGTTGGGAGCACAACTGACTCCTGCTGCTACCGCGAGCAAGGATGGTCAGGAATTCAAATACCTGCAGCTACAGCTGCCGACTCCGCCCCAAACCCGGGTCACCAAGAGTGTGTTTAGCAAGAGCAGCAACACCGTAAAGGAGTGCCCACCCAGCAAGTTGGCAGAGTTTGCTGTGATAGGGCGCTCGAACGTGGGCAAGTCCTCGCTTATAAACAGTCTCACGGGCAGCGACAAGCTGGCCAAGGTGTCCAAAACACCAGGTGGGTTCTCTTTCTTGGGGCCGACGAGCGAATTCCTGCAAGCATTTCCGTGAAAGCACACTTACGTTGCAACTTCACGCACGTGCGCAGGCATGACCAAGTTGATCAACCATTTTCTCATCAATGATAGCTGGTATCTGGTGGATTTGCCTGGTTACGGGTGAGGAGTGGGGTGTTAGGTGCCAATTTCGGAGACGCGCCATTGCATCCCATGACTAGCTGAGAAGACTGCAGTCACAAGGGCACCTGCAAAAAAATAACATCATTTCGTGCCCCTGCTGAACGATCAGAGCCACAGGAAGATTACACAAATAAAAAATGATACTTGTCACCTTAGACCTTTGAATCATTTCCTGGCATTCAATACAACTTGTTACACGTTCATTATCACTGATGCTACTGCTAGGGGAAAATAGCTGAGGAACACACATACAACAACAGCTTATTATATCACATTTGTAATTTCTTCTCCGCAGGTTTGCCAAAACTGCTAGCAGGGAGTCCCGATCGGAATGGCTGACCTTCACCAAAGATTTTTTCATAAGTAGGGATGCACTCGCGCATGTGCTGCTCCTGGTGGACAGCAGTCTGCCTCCTCAACAGGTATGTGGTACTTATAGCCAAGGAGAGATCAAAGCAGAGATCACGCTCAGTGAGCAAAGCTCTTCGGCGACCATCCTGCCCTCCTTGACTGGCATAAAACAATGGGGTGCTGCCCAAGAAGTCTAGGGGGACTCGCCTGCGTGTAGCTGTCCTCTGCACCTCACACAAATTCCGACGGACAAAGTATGTCGCGAATCCCTCTGCCTGCAGGTCGATGTGGATTGCGTGAATTGGTTAGCAGAATGCCAGGTGCCTTTTGCCATTGTATTTACAAAGGTGAGGAATAGTCGTACAATCCGCGGAATACGTCGTTCAAGAAACGTACTAAGCAAACATGGTGATTTTGTTGTACTCGGTGTTGCTTCGCAGTCGAGGTCACCCGACAAATAAGCAACACGCATAAAAAGGATGTAGCACCTTTGCCCTATGCAAGGAAGCATGTCAAAATGCTTTCCCACACCTCATCTTTGCACGTGCAGATGGATCAGCGCAAAAAAGATAGTCCCTCCCCAACTCAGAACGTACGTGCCTTCAAAAAGATGCTCATAGATGACTGGGAGGAGTTGCCGTGGTGCTTTGAAACAAGTGGGAAAACGGGAATGGGCAAGTCAGAGCTACTGGGGTACATTGCAAGCATCAATGAGATGTTTAAAGAAAATGGAGGTCATTAAACGGTAATTTAAAGGAGAACCTGGCCTGACCATCAGCCATCAGCTGGCTGCTTCTTAGAATATCCTAGAGTGGAGCAGGCCGCCCTGTGCCTGTTGTGATAGTGCGGTTCTACGTGGCTGAGACTTTTACTCCTTGCTAACTTCAGCAGGCCTTAGGGTAAGGGTAAGGGTTACACAGCTATATCCGCCAGCGAGGGCAGTTGAGCTATAGCATAAAAAAGCCAGCTTCAAGAAGAGAAAGAGGCCAGACTGAACAAGACACCAGAAAAAGAAGCTAGAATAAAGAGTAAAGAGAAAGAGAACGTTTGTGTTGAAGAAGCGCGGCAGGCCTTAGAGGGGGACGTACAGACTTGGAGCTTGCAACTGGACAGATAAGGATGGTTATAAGTGCACTGAAAGAGTTGGTTTTTATTTATGTTATTTTATAGTCCGCGCCGCGCAGAAACAGCACAAAGGCCTCTGCACCATCTTTTAAGGAGCCTCCGTTACCCTCCACACCATTCTCTTGGGAGTGGGTGGCACCATCTACAACAATCACAAGCCGGAGAGCCTTTTCAGGAGCTGGGTCTTGATTCTCAGAGAGCTGTGAAATTTGCTTCCAAGCTTCATGTACATTCTGTCACATACGCTGTCAAACTTGTCCATACCAGACACGCACTATCCAGTACTATTATCAACTGTCATCAGGAGCCGATTTCAGGTCAAGCTTGCAACCCTCCTGGATCCCATTGATTTTTTACTTATTCTTTGGGGAGTTTGTGGTAACTGGTACCAAAGTGGCTCCTTCTCCTTAATTAATGTCGGGAGTGGTTTTTCATTGCCTGCATAGATTTTTTTCTTTTTTTTCTGCGTTGCAGGTTGCACGTGATTTACGGCAAACCAATCCACTGCATCTCTTTCTGTGATGGTCTTGACGTGTAGACTGCTTCCTGCAGGGTGTAGTCCAGGTGACTCCTTGCGGCTGTGTTCTACAGGAGCTGCCTTAAGGAGACGCTTTTGTAGAATGTCAGACCAGTCAGCAGCCGATCAGCCAAACAAACTGGCTGAAGGTCACCCCCCATTGTAACCATTGTAGAATGTCAGGCAGCAATGTGTGCATGTCTACTCCTAACCTTCTCAGATATGGAATTGGACTACTGCTGTCAGCTAAGCTACCAAGGTCGACACCCTAGCACCGATCTCGAAAAAAGACATGCACTTGAACAAAACCATTACCTGAGCAAGTAGCCGAGGTGTGGATAAACCGGCAAGTTCAAAAGCAGATTTTCAGCAGCTTGCTAAAGACAAGAGACTGAATCCAAACCAGTGGGAGGTTCATCTGATTGAGTTTAAATTATGTGAAGACACTACTAGGCCTGATCCCTAAATCCAAAAAGCAAAAGCATAGCACAGCATGCTTATTGCCAACCTGAACAGACAAGGATATAGGGAAGTCAAGCCTCTCGTGATCCTCGTTGGAGCTATGGGGACTATTTATTAAGACCAACAAACCTCTGGCAGACCTCAATCTGGATTGCCATAAAATCAAAAAGCTGACACATAAACTGAATGAACACTCCATCAGACATGCATCTACACTCATAAAAACAAGGTATGCACTGCAATACAGCCTAAGCAACAACAGTTACGGTGTGGGGCTGGGTGCCACGGCCCGGGTGCCACGGCCTGGCACACAACCCCACTGACCTGGTCGACCCACACAATTTTTTTTCTTTTGTGTGTGCAGTGGGGGGTTGCCTGGTGCGGGCAACTACTATGGTGCGGGCAACTACTATGGTGCAGGCAACTACTACGTAACCCCCTCCCTTAATTTGCTGACTGTGTCATCGCTACCAGCGGAGTTATTTATTTTTCTATCTTGTTCTGCAGGATACTTTTGTGCGTAACAAGCACAAAAGCAGAGGCAGTACTTTTTATAATCTCATCGTTGTGCTGTGGACATCCAAATTCCAAAGTGATGCGATGAAACACAGCAGTGGCCTACTAGTAGTACTACACGCCTGAGGTAGGTAAGTGTGTGCTCACATTCTTCGCAAATAGCAATCCCCACACTCTCACAACAGGTTTCCCACAGGCCTGCATGCACCCCACAGGCAAGGGTGACTCTGGTGGTAGTGATGACAATAACAAGGCACACATCGTGATGATTTGTGTCGATTTGGAAGTAAGATGATTTTTAGCATGCATTACAAATATTAAATGACAAAGTAGGCATCAGATTGTACCGGTATTTGCTCCTTAATCATGCTGGCTTTGTCATCACTACCAGCGGAGTCTTTTCTTTTTTTCTTTTATTTCCTCTCAAGGGTTAGACCAGCTTTCGTGTTTGTAAATTATGTGGTCCTCAACTACTAGTGTGGTCAGCCATATCTTTTTATCATATGAACGCAGAATTATTCCATTCTGCAGTTCATAAACGCAAAAGCTTACAAACGCATCACTCCAGTGTCCAATCTGCACTCAAAGAATGCTTGACGGCAGCAGGCAAAATAATGCTTGACGGCAATAGACAGTGCCTCGGCCCAATCCAACGAAAGCATCTTGACGCCTCACGTGCGATATAAAGGAGACTAGTGCTGGAAAAATCGGTTATAGCATGTCTTTTGATAAGGCCTCATTTCCGCAAATGCTTCACCCCTAGGGTAGCTCTATTCCAAACACGATGCCTCGGCCTAATCCAACGAAAAGGCGACTTGACGCCGCTTACGTGCGAATAAAAGGAGACTGGTGCTGGAAAAGTCGATTACAGCATATCTTTACCGGAACGCAACATTTTGTAGAACTCGTTTATGTTTACGAGGCTCACAAAATGTTGCGTCCGTTTAATACACAGGGCTTGTCTTGCTTTACATTCTGGTGCGAGACCAACAAGTCCATCAATTTCTTCCTCTACACAAATCGTATCTGTATAGATTATAACACGGCAAGGTCTGCGTGTTCAGGTCAACACAAATACGTTGGCATGCTATTACCAACTTTACGTTGGTGCATTGGTGAGGGATTGGCAAGCCTCACAATTAATAAGGATGCACAGGTCCTGTGCACATGAAAGGAGTGCCATTCATCACATCGCATGCATAAAAGCATTCGATGCATAGCCCGCTGCCCACCACTCACCACATATGCATGCATTCGCAGTCACAGCAATGTCAAGCTGGATGTGCATGCATCAGGGGACGTCGTGGCACTGATGTCGGTCAAGGATGGTAGCTGGGGCAAGTGAGGCAGCAAGCAGAAAAGAAGTTTATGGCCAGACCAGCGGACGGTGTGGCATGCTCCTGCCTGCACGCACCACGTAAAACATCGGGCAGTTTAAGCGGCTAGAATACGGACAACTAAAATAAGCGCGTAAAGTGTGAGGTTGCTGGAAAAAGATCCAATTTGTGAGTTTCCCAACTGGATACTCGACTTACAAACAAATACTCTCAATCCCTACGTAAAACACCAAAAACAAAAGACACCATGCAGATGATGAACAAGGTTAACCTGAAGGCTGGAGCCGTGGCTCGCCCTGCCCAGGCTGCACGCCCAGTCGTCAAGGCCCAGGCCGTGACCCCCAAGAGCGTGGCCCAGTTCGCTGGTGTGGCCGTCAGCTCCCTGGCCCTGACCCTGTCAGCCCACGCTGACGTCACCGTGAAGGCCGGTGCCGACTCTGGTGAGTGTGCGCGCGCGTTGTGTTTCGGTGGTGCTGGGGCGATGGTCACGTAGGCTTGGCGCTTGCTCCAAACTACAGCTTGCAGTGCAAGTTGCCTACTGGCTCGCATTGGGTACGGCGCTGGCCCCACACTTCGTATCACACACCTCCCCAACCCCAACTCCCACCCATCCCAGGCGCCCTGGCTTTCGAGCCCGCCAACGTGACCATCAAGTCTGGCGAGAGCATCAAGTTCGTGAACAACGCCGGCTTCCCCCACAACGTGGTGTTCGACGAGGATGCCGTGCCAGTGAGTGTGAATTGTGTGTGAATGTGTGTGATGCGATGGTGCCACGTCCGCATCCGAAGGTCTTCTCTTATTCCTCCTCAAACTCGAACCACTTGACATCCCGCAAGCAAGCAAGCGCAGCACACGCCACCTCCCTCAATCGAGTGTGCCGCGGAAGTCACACTTTCCCGTCGCGATTCCTTCATGTCGCAGGAGGGTGTGAATGCTGATGCCATCTCCCGCGAGGAGCTCCTGAACGCACCAGGAGAGGTGTACAGCGTCAAGCTGACCACCCCTGGAGATTACGGCTACGCCTGCGAGCCCCACGGCGGTGAGTTTGTTTCAAAGTTTCCCATGAGCTCTGCAGGGGGTGATGGAGGGAGAGAAAGATTGAGCTAGGCATGTTAATGTCTTCTCATAAATGCTTACCCATGTTGCATTGTGGGTCTTCTTGCAAATGCTTAAGCAGGACTTGTCTAGGATGAGATCTTTGCAGTAGAGCGCAGGCCATGTTGTCAACGCATGACATTGCGACAACTGTGAAACATTGTGTCAGAAGGAAGAGCGTGTGTGTGATCATGTGTTGGTCTGTGTCTTACTGCAAAGATCTGATCCTAGACACGGCCAGAGACAAGATCCCATTCATAGGCGTGTCTGATGAGAGATTGCATGTTACCGATGCACTAGTTAGCACTTCAGATGTACTTCTTTGTGCATTCATTACGTGGCGGGAGCCTGTCGTTTGCTGTATGTTTCAGCGTGGAATTTACATACCGGTAACCAAAAAATATCGGTGTGTTAAATTCTACACTTGAAATTAATTTCCTCTCCATAAAGGTACTAGGTGAATTACGTGCAATTGCTCCCTGTGCGTAAGTCGTGTTTTAACGACGTGTGATTTAGCGAAGAAAGGGAGAGACAATAATGACAGTGCGCAATGCAAACGCTACAGCCTCAATTCATGAATCACAAATGTACAATTGAGCGTGCGTTTATAGGGTAGTTTAAAGGCACATAAAGATACGCATGTCAGAACATGACAGTTAATTAATCTGTATGTTCAAGCTCACCGCTCCTTTGCGTGTTGCAAGCAAGCTAAGGGAATGACAGGTGTTTCAATTAGACGCGGAATAGAGATCTTGAGAGAGAGAGAGAGAGAGGGGTAGTAGAGAGAGGGAGTATTTTTCGTTGATTTTACTCTTTCCCCAGTTTTTCGGATACTTGTGCAACTGCAGTTGAACACACAAGTTCTCCCTGTAAGTCGTGAGTGATTATGGTCGTCAAAGTAAATTTGCCCTTTGCCTTGTTGCAGGCGCTGGCATGGTTGGCAAGATCACTGTGCAGTAAGCACCATTGAAGCTCCCCTTCATCCCAGCCCCCACAGTTTTGCGGCAATTTTGCGCCCGTTTTTGGAAGTTTTCTACATCCCTCCCTTGATCCCCAGATCACATGTAAGGACAGCACGCTGAAAGTACGTGCTGTTCTGTACTATCAACCTCTGTAACATCTCGTTCTTGGTTTTACGACTCACGTTGGTTTTGTTCTTCGGTTTCCTGTAAGGTCTATCTTCTCTCCTGCACAAGTTTTCAGGACTGGTTTGGTTGATGCTTGATGTTCTCTTCCAAATGCAATACATAAACAATCAACAGTCGGTTTTGTTTGTTTGGGGTGCAAAGGCCTTCAGCATGACAAGGCTGCTCAATCTATAATGGTTTCAGTAGGGGATAAGGTAAGGTTACATCGCTAATTATGTCTCTGGGGGGCATCTGAGCGGAAGCTTGGTAAAAGCCTGAAACCAAACCAAAAAGGAACCAGAAAAATGTAAGGGATAAGGTTACATCTATATATGCCTCTGGGGGGCATCTGAGCGGAAGCTTGGTAAAAAGCCTGTAACGTCGGAATGTTAGGTAACGTTACCAGTCTGGCTTACCAGGCTTACTACCGGCTTACCAGTAAGCCTCAGTAACTGATGACAGTAAGCGTACAATATATATCATTACTGAAGACGCTTACCATGGTTTACTGGTAACCACTACTTACTTTTAGCTTTCTGGTAAGCGGACAAGTAGGCCAGTATAACACACATTCTTTGGGCTCACTGGCGGCTTAACAGTAACCCAGTCAGTAAGCCTCGACTACTACTTTGCCTTCTGGAAACCGGACCAGTAGGCCAAGAAATAACCAGGCTTGCCAGTAAGGGTAAGGGTTACACAGCTATATCCGCCAGCGAGGGCAGTTGAGCTATAGCAAAAAAAAAGGCAGCTTCAAGAAGAGAAGGAGGCCAGACTGAACAAGACACCAGAAAAAGAGACAAGGTCA
>Ga0307947_1000726_pt1:0-5000 | contig 24248 bp, 23 predicted proteins | sample OrgLakmetagen232_FD_201840 | JGI IMG/M metagenome (GOLD analysis project Ga0307947, IMG submission 201840) | Saline water microbial communities from Organic Lake, Antarctica - #232 | ecosystem: Environmental > Aquatic > Non-marine Saline and Alkaline > Saline | place: Antarctica: Organic...
AGAGGGAGAGGGAGAGGGAGAGGGAGAGGGAGAGGGAGAGGGAGAGGGAGAGGGAGAGGGAGAGGGAGAGGGAGAGGGAGAGAGAAGCTTGGGGATTGACGCGGGACGCTGTTCGATACAAATGAACAATACGACGTATTGTAAAACTAAACTTTACATTCCATATCAACCTACCATTGTCCTTATATCCACTCTCAGCCTTTAGCAAGGAAATGGGAATCAGTCATGTAGCAAGAGAAGATAAGAGCAAATTCTATCTCAACCACGTGCACACCTGACATGCAGCCCATGCTGCTTTGCAAGGTTGCCTAGGCTGTCGGAGTTCTGAAGGACTTTCACAGGGCCTGTCAGTGTTTCTGAGGCACCCCAACTCTCCATCTTCCCACCAGCTTTGCCTTTGATACCGGGCCCACGCGAAGCCCTGTGAGAAATTGAAGTGCATACTCTGATCTGAGATTTTATTTGGTGCCGCGTCTCACTCAGCCCGCAGCACCAAATTTACAGAAACTGCACAGGAGGGGGCGTACGGGCATGTAGGGAAAATGGTGTTCCTGGATTTGCTTAGCAGCTACATCAGCCATAGAACAATCAGTTGACAATGAATGACAAACGTGCATATACGAGTAAAGGTAGGCAGTATTTTTCTATACATGTACCTGGAAGTGCGATCGCAGTGCTGTCCAGACAAAAATGGAAAGGATCGCGGATCATTGGTAGAAAATGCTGGTTTCGCCCCAGCTACATTGCCGTATGTGCCAGGACGCGCAGACCAGCCGCCACGCCTGTGTATATTTAATGCAAGCTGTGATTTCCCACATTCATTAATATTGCAGGCATGGATGCTGAAGGGTAATAAAAAGGCATATGTATGTGTCTGCTACTGCTGTTCTGTGCGAATTGCACTTCTTGCTCCATCCCTGTATTTTTGAATGAGGCCAGGCTCTTTTGGCAGAGGTTGACTTTGCTTATACACATTGGTTCTGCCTGTGCATAAACCATTGGTTCTACCGGTGCATTGACCTTCATGTCCATTATATCCATTTTTGCAATATGAGTTGTTTTAGGACACCCGCTTATGTGCTTTGTACAGATCAAGGTCTGAAAGACGCTGCTGCATAAACAAATGTATAGGCCAAAAGCCACGCGTCAAGCACATGACAACGCAGGCCAATGTGCTATTTGAGCTGAGAGATACTAACCCAAAGGCCTCGCGTCTTTGCTTGTGGCAATCCAAAAAAGCGTTTGGAAGCATATTTATGCCTCAAGCTGAGAGGAGGATAAGGCTACAGAACACAGTGAGTTGACTATCACACACAAAGGTCCAAAGACACTTCTCCCACTGCATGCAGCCTAGATGTCACAAGCATATTACCTGTTGATGCAAATATAAAGCCAAACATCAAGGTGATTTGGGTGGTCCCACCGCGCTGCTTGCTGAGATGGCAGAGTGATATGTAAAACCGCAGGCACAAACGCACCGTGGTTTCCCTGAGGCTTGTTCATACCGCGCCGCTTCTTGAGCAGCCGCTGCTGCAGCCGCTGAAGACACCTCATCTTCTACTTGCTGTACGCTGTGCTCAACAATGACCGCCAGCCTGTCCAGCAGCGCGTCTTGGTCCTGCAATCACAGGCACAGCCAACTTTTGCTGCAGTTTAACACAGGTTTGCTTCAATTTCCTGCACCTGGGCACCTCAAGCTTGGCTTAAAAAAGTAACAGAACAGTCGCCGTGTTGAATGCAAAAGCTTGACAGGAGCCTACTCCGAGCAGTCTTCTCTGGCAGCATTTTTAGTTGTCTAGATGTGATCAACTGATGCATGACAGGCAATTAGCAGGGGCTCAGATATGTGGGTCAACAGCAAGGTAGGGTCAGGAAATGCACTGGATAATTCTTCCTGCTGAGAGCACAGGGTCACATGTCGTACAGGTCGAGCATATGAGGCAGTGGATAACAAAAGAAGCTCTACACCTTGCAAGTCAGAGGCAAAGTTGCTTGAGCGTGGACACGTTCACGTTCGCGAGGGACAGCTCTTTGGAATGTGATGGCTGCTTGCACTACAAACCCAATGCTTGAAGGCTACTCACCAGCAATGCCGAGATAGCCTTCTCTACGTCTCCCTTGCAATCCTTGAGAACAGCTCCTGTCACAAACTCTCCATATGATGCCTGGCAGAAATAAGGGGCGGCAACTGCTTAGATGTGAGTCTACCTGCATAATGCCCTCAGCACTAAGTTAAGATAAGACATTAAAAGGGGCGGTTGAATCATGGATTGAGAGAATGCCACTTAGCTGGGTGCACGTAAGTATACCTAGTAGCAACTGCAAGGTGCTGTGTATGCTTAACCTGTGTCATGCAACTATCAGGGCTCCACAATTTTGTTGCGGCAGAAACAGGAGAAGAGACCAGCTTTCAGCAAACAAGAGACCATATTTACAGTCGTACATAGTAAGCAGGTTCGCACTCCTGTCTATGCACATCTGCACTCACACAGTAAGGCGCAAATAAAGTGGCAGCTGTTTGACACACACAGAGCAAGTCACACAAAACCTACACCAGCAAAGCTGGCACCACCCACCTGCAGCGACTGCCACGTCTCCACCGCCTGCACGTTAGCAGCAGCCCTGTCCTCATCCCCCTCTGCCCCCCCCCCTCGCATCAGCACCCCTCCAGTTTTCAAGTGCTTGGCCAGGAAATCCAAGCGCCGCCCACATCCTGCGGCCTTGCCCTTTTTGCTTGACCTGTACAGCACCTGCACCCCACCCACACCCACAGGCCGATTTGCTGCAGGAGAGGGGGCTGGAGGCCCACGCTGCTGCTTTTTGCTCTGCCTTTCGGGGCATAGCTGATCACTGGTCTGCTCTGTTTCATCAGCATCTGCCGCCGCTGCTGCTGCTGGTGGGGCCGGGGCTTGGGGATCACTTGTGGCTGCTTTTAGCCAATGCATATGTTTGTATGTGTGAATGTGAGTGTGTCTGTGTCTGTATATACGTGTGGGTGTGCTTGTGTGTATATGTATGCATGTTTGTGTGCATGAGCAGACGTGCCAGCTTGCAAGTGCACTTTCTCTGGGTCATTAGCACTTTTACGTCAGCTCATTGCAAGAACAAATGAAGACAAGCAGCACTGCCAATCCTAAATTGGCACTTACCAGTACCACGGACCCACAGGAGCTTGGCGCCGCTAATGCAACAAGCCCTCAGTGCTTAATACCAAGGTGTATGTAGCATGGAAAGGCATGTGCAAAAGGGGCCTAGGATCATAGTAAGTGCCAACAATCTGCACAGATACACAGGCATATATACACACACACCGGTGCCTTGTAAAAGAGAGGGCCACTCCTCCTGTCGTTGTCGGTGCTGTGAGGCTATAATGCGAGCAACGTGGCCCATGGTGTTATCTTCTTGCAGTCTGACCAGCACTCCTTGCGGCTGAAACATGTCGTCCACCATGACCTCATCCACTACACCCTGCACATGTCGGGACCGTGTGATACGTGTGCTCAAATCGAGGGAAGCTTGTTGGATCCTTCTGCTGTACTGCAAAGGAGGAGGACCACGTGACTGTTGAGCATGCAGATACAACCTGGGCGTCAGACACCAAGTATCAAGGGAGTGAGAGAGCAAATCAGGAGAGGAGAGCAAATATGTTTAGCCCCACGTGAAAGGCGAGAGATCAATGTCTCACCAGGAAAGGCAGCTCCTGCAACTTGTGTCATTGATATTGTCCATTTGAATCCATTTGTAACCCGTATATTTGAATTTTCCCCTATCGTAGGCTCTGGCTAACCTTTCACATGACTGACCAGTTAAACCTGTACGATACACATAAGCTGCACCCGCACCTGCACCCGCTCCTCCACTACTTCTTCCACCTCTTCGCCCTTGCCTGTCTCCAACCTGGTTGAGCCAGGCTGATTCAAAGAAGGCGCACCCGCACACAGAGGCACAACCTCTACCATATCACCTGCGTAATGGGTAAAGGGTGGTGTGAGCAGAGCTTGGGGAATTAATGCAGTTGCTCCTGCAATATAAAGATGTATAGAAAGCAAAGACTTAAGCCTTGCGTGTCCTGGTGTAGGACGTTGATGCAGCACACAGATTGTTTTCGGTTTGGGCAAGTGTTACCTAATTGACCAGCAACATTCCTGTGCAAAATGGCAGAACATTCCTGTGCAAAATGGCAGTTTATGCTACACCACCTTCTGTTCAGTAGTCCAGGAAACATCATCTAGACTCCTAAGTTTCACCCCACCTGACCCCAAAAACACTGATTTTCTCAGTCTGGGGAACACAGCAAATTAGCGATCATGAACATATACATCACGAGATTTTGGCAGAATGGCATGATCTCTCGCACGTGAATTTGCACGTGTGTGCATTGCCGATTTAGATTAGGAGAGTTTGCTTAGCAGCCCAAAACATGTAATCCTGAACTGTTGGGGTTGGACAGCTGGACTGTCAGGGTAAGGGTTGGACAACTGGACTGTTTAACCCCGGTTCTTGCGCCCTCCAGCTGTGCAGGGTGTGAGCATTCCTTGTGTCAAGGCGGAGTATGTATTGTACGGCCTCATGTCAACATTACCTGTGTGCACGTCATCCAGCCATGGGACGCGTTCATTGGCCACAGGGGGTGCAAGCGCCCCCTCTGCTTGCTGCAATGACAGGCCTGCTGAGACTGCCGAGAGGTCACTAGAGGAGGCTGTTAGTGAAGGAGGCTTGGCAGGTATGTGGGCGCCAGGGGACGCGCGTTCATCCTGTGTGGTTCAGTGCACATTGCACATGTAAGGGAACGGTGTGTCTATATGTGGGCGCCAGGGGAGGCACGTTCATCCTGTGTAACTCAGTGCACATGTAAGGGAACGGCGTGTTTGGTGTTAATGTGTGATGTGTGTGTGTGTGTGATGTGTGTGTGTGTGTGTTTGTGTGTTTGTGTGTGTGTGTGTGTGTGTGTGTGTGTGTGTGTGTGTGTGTGTGTGTGTGTGTGTGTGTGTGTGTGGCAT
>Ga0307947_1000726_pt1:10000-24248 | contig 24248 bp, 23 predicted proteins | sample OrgLakmetagen232_FD_201840 | JGI IMG/M metagenome (GOLD analysis project Ga0307947, IMG submission 201840) | Saline water microbial communities from Organic Lake, Antarctica - #232 | ecosystem: Environmental > Aquatic > Non-marine Saline and Alkaline > Saline | place: Antarctica...
AGCACCCTAAAAAACAAGTTCATAGCGACAAGAAGCACCCAATTTGTCCAAAATGTAATAAAATGAACTTTTGCCCTGCTTTGGTATCGGAAGTACAAGGCTTTTGACGCACATAAGGTGATGAGCCCAAGAAATTGCCGCTTGATTGATCCATCAAGGGATGCTTAAATTGTACTCGTCATGGATTCAGATGCTTGTCTGTGTTGTACCCTTGAAGATTCTTGCATGCCAGGGTTGCTCAGCTTGATTTTTTGGGAGCAAGGGTTCGATAAAGTTTGTGGAAAGTTTTAGATAAAACCCTTGAACTGTTTGAGCAGTTCGATGTGCAATTTCGGAAATGGAAGGGTTTTGCTGGTTTCTGTGGTCATACTTGTCCAAAACATGCTTGAGTTGTCTTGAATGTGCAATATATCATACTTAATGAGTGCACACAAAATCAGAACGTTTGACGGCCATCTAAGGCTCTCTCCTGCATTTTGGGCTGCAGTTTTGGACTTAAAATTCGGAAAATAGGCATAATTTGACAAACTTTTAATTGCTAGCGAGCGACATTTTTAGGGTTCGTTAAAGTGCGTGAAAGTCCGCGACCTGAACTTTTGACCGAACTCCGAACTAACAACCCTGATGCAAGCGTTTTCTGGAAGTGTGCTTTCTGACGAAGGCGCAATTACACTTTACCGTGCCGATCCTTATGTTTTGCAATGCCTTGATACATATTGTAAGGAGCCAAATCAACTAGCTATATAAGAGTATATAGCTTTTGTGGGGCCCCAAAAGTAAGTAAATTGCAAACTTTGCTCGCGTTGGGTGGTTAACTGTGTTCCCTCGCCCCTGCATCATCATTCCTCCTGGACTGCTGCTCCTGCTGCTGCTGCTGCTGCTGCTGCTGCTGGATTTAGGATGGCTGCCTGCTGGTCGCCCCCGTGAAAAACCCACCCTAGCAGTCTCATTTAGTTCTTTACTCAATTCAGAGCCCCCGTGCTAAATGCTTGATGTTATTTCTGAACCATTGACATTTGCTGGAGACTTGGCATTCTGGGGGGTTCTGTAGGGCCCGATGTGTATTTTGCACCCACTTCGGCAGAGAAAAGGTGCATTTCTGAGGTTGCCCCGATCGACCTCTGCTTCAGGATACAAGCATCATAAATGTTACATGACAATGCCGCAATGTCGAATTTGGGGCAGAGGTAATGGGAATGCCGGCTAGTGGAAGGCTCTCACACAAGGGACACAGGGGGAAAGACAAAAATCTGTCGCTCCATACCTGCTTCGAGTTTAATCCCGGTTTCTCCTCACATCGTTGCCGGAAATTAATACGCGTCAGATTAGATTTTAATGGCCTGTATAAAAAGCGGTGTGATATTTCCTGAGTGTCTCAGCGTGTAACTTTCTGTGTTGCACCCGCGAACCACAGCTGCTCCCGTCCCCAAACTCACACCGAATACGCTGGTAAGTGTGCTTGATTTTTGGGACTGACAGGTCGTGGATTGGCTCACAGGTTGTGAAACGGGAGTCAATCTTCCAGGTGCCTTTGTTTTCGCGCCCAAATATCTCCCCAGCCTCTGCCACCCTCCCAAATCTTCTAGCATCTGCTGAAAGAAAATAAAATCAGCTATCTAATGCATGTCTCAGGTCACGGAATGGTGGAGTGGGTGCAGAGATATGCTTGCGCAAAGTTAAGTGAGACTGTTTGGCTGGCAGGGGGGTGAGTTGTTCACGGGGCGACCTGTTTTGGGGGATGATCTTTTACGAAAATGAGCTGACACACGCATCCCTACTTGTTATCTTCAAGCTCAAATACTTAGGAAATCTATATTCAGTACTAGGCATAAGGAGCGTCTAAAAAGCATTACCATTTTGGGCCCTAACCTGTGACTTAGCACCCAATCAAGCTTCAAGCCTTCCTACATTCAAGAGCTATATAAGCTCAGCTCTCTGTGCTTATAGGTTACTAAACTGACCCTCACGTAATCCCTGCAAAATAATAGTCTTGCACCTTAATTCTGACGCAAAAAGTTGCTTTCTCCCAGGTGCTTACTAGATGCGTGAGCAGTTGCATTAGACGATGGCCTGACAGTCATACAAGCCCCCCCGATTGTGGCGTGCTGGCTGTTCGAGTGACAAAAGAGAGAGAAAAGGAGGTGAGGTAAACTACGCGATAGATTGTTGCAATTCACCTAGATTAGGAAGAAACCTTTGGCACAGACCTTGTCAGGGCAGGGAGAGAGACAGAGCAGTCGCACGCTGCAGTGAAAAGGTTTTTTCTTTGTGGCTTTGCTCCACCACTTGCACCATCAGGCAGATCCTCTGACTTTATACACAACACAAACTTAGAGGAGGCCTGAGAAAGGTGCCAACTTTTCTGAACAGACGATGTGCAGCTCTGACTTCTTGCTTAACCTCCATGCGTACGCCTCTACATCTTATCTAGAACGCCACCTTTATTGAACTTGATTGTTGTGTTTTTTTTCCAACTAAACGCTGTGCTCTTGTCTTTAAATCCATAAAAACAGAGGCAAAGAAATGTTGACAAGCTGGACACGGATTCGGTTGTTTAACGGACCTAGAAAGTTTTGGTCAATCGGGGCAGCCGCTCTGAGATAGAGCGAAATGTGTCAGTTGTTGCTCGTTGTACTTTGACCTAACCTACTTGAAGCTAGCTCAATTCAATTAGCTCATATGTGAAGCCCCAAATTTGCAACTGTAAGCGCCCTTGCTTCATACTCAGGGAGCCGCCTTGCAGCGCTACACGGCAGAGGTGTGTGTTGTGCACAGTAGCCCCTCCATGGGCATTGGTCTCGGTAGCCGAGGACTGAACCAAGCCGACAGCAGCAAGGATAAGGTCAAACATGTTGCAGCAAAGATTCTACGAAAAGTGAGCGGCGGTCAGAAAGATGTGTCCTCTTTAGGAGTATGGGGAACAGCAGTTTCTTGGAGAAATGATTAGTTTTTTTATCAAGCTTACATTATTTGGCTTGTTAATGTTGCCATTGCGAAGGCTCTTTTTAAAAAGAGGGCCAAGGATGTTTTTCGTACATGCTCCCCACATATTGGTTCCCGAACTTGCAAGCTTTAATTATTCATAGTAGAGAGCCTTGCCTGATGAGTCACTGCGTAAATCTGACTTTTTGCTGCCGTTTCTTCGTTGGAATTTAGGGCTAAGTCAATTCCAAATAGCTCAGAGACTTTTTGATCATTTGGGGGGCCTTCGGACCAAGGACGGCCTCCAAGTTGGAAAAGCCATCCAGCAGAGGAGTGAGTTATTTGCATCGCAATGGTCCCTAATGCTTCTACCAGTTCTGTACATCCACGCCTGTACGCTCTCTGCTCATTCTCGTGTGTCTATATGCTAGTGCTACTACTCATCTTTGGTTGGCTGCCACACCACTACTACTGTCCCTTCCCGGAGCTGGGACCGGTAATATGACTACGCGAACATTCTCGGTCTCATCGTGTTACGATTTAATATGACTACGCGAACATAGTATCAGAGACCTTACACAACACAGGGTCTCTTAAGGATCCCCTCTGAGGTACCTCTTAGAATGCTCACATGTTGTCAACCGATTAGAAAAACTATCAAATCCAGAAGATAAAGGTTATCAATAAGACTGGCACATCTAGCTTATTGTACAAGACGTGCAGAAACTCTCAACAGTTAACCATCTAACTGCTCTGTCACTGTCACACGTTTCGTCACTGCCACTGATTGGGCGTGACATTCTGCACACCAAATTCGATCGCAAGTAATTACAAAAAATGGATATTAATGCAAATAAAAAATCAGTGGTTAATGAGATAACCAGCTCGAGGGGCGCCAGATAAAAAGGGTAAAAACCTGACCTCTGCATCTGGTTTTCGACGGTCGTTATTGACATAACATAAACCGTGGTGGCGTTTAGGAGTCAAAAAGAGCTCGTGGCGTGGTTAGGTCAAAATTGTGTCAATAGTATGGCAACTCATTCTTACATGACTTGAATTTTTACAAAACAGGGATGTTACAAAACATCTGCGCCGGCATATTGGCTTATTTGCTTGTCTACAATATATATATTAATAAGCGCAAAGATTTATTAAAGGCATGGCTGCAGACATAGCTGCATCCACAGCCAAGCTGCACAAGATCCTTTTGTCCTGGGATTACTGGGAGCTAGTGCGGAGGACAGAGGAGGGTGAAGGCCCATCAGATGAGACATTGCGGCCTGTACAGGACACGTTTAAGGACATCAAGGCACGCACTAGACGAAAACATACAGACACACGCGCGCACAGACACACGCACACACTTACATGACGCATACACACACACACACACACACACACACACACACAGGCACACCTACACACACACATACACACACATACACACACGTACACACACACACACACACACGCACACACATACACACATACACACACATACACACACATGCGTACATGCATACACGCAGACACACTTATGTGTGCCCACACGCACATGCGCATACGCACAGGTTTGCACACTCATGCCAATACAAGCTTGCGGATGCTTGACTGGTTGAACTCAGGTGTATGCCAGTGACTTCAATGATTCGTGTGTTAATTTTGGACGACGTGCTCGTGCGCGCAGGAGTACAAGGCTGTATTTGAGCCACTTTTGCTAGAAGAATGCTGCGCCCAGATCCTGCGTGGCGTAGAGGAGGGGGAGGTGCTCACGCCGCACCCATGTGCTGTGGCTGCTTCAGACAAAGTAAGCTCGTGGCTTTGCCAAGCTGTATGCCTCCGGTATCCGCTTTACTGGTCGTTAAAAGTAGCAGCTCTTCTGTTGGATGATGCATGCTGCTTCATGCAATGTAGTGCGCTTGCATGTCAGGAGCCTCAATGCAATAACTTCAGGTGCCTTAGCCTCTTCCCTAATCTCTACAACATATTACTAGAGGTGGCCAGAACCGTATTTGGACCGTAGTGACCGTATATTTGGGTAGTCCTCGGCTGAAAGCACTGTGTTCACGCTATGAGTGTCTGGTTCTGGCCAACCTACGCATTGCAATTGCCGTACATGCGCACACATACAAACACAGAAGGGAGACTTCAGCTATGCGCGCCTGGTGCTACAGCCTGGGGAGAATGAACACTACAGTGACAACGACTTAGTGCTGCTCTGCAAAGAAAACCCAATGGTTAGTGTCAACGGCCCTTAACCTTGTTGGCAGTGCACGCACGCCTAATCACCGTGCTGATTGTCACGTACTTGATGATTGCTGCTCTTATGGTCTAACTCTGTTTCTGATTTGTGATGTTTTATTTCCAATGTATGATGCGCTGTACACATTTTCATCCTAAGGCGCTTCTCCTCCTCCTCGTCGTGAGCCCACCCGTTGCAGCAATGCTGTGTGCAACTCAAAGAGATGAGCTTGCCGTGTGACTGCTGCCGCCAAAAATTTTAATAATAAAAGCTGGGGATATACATGCACACATGTAGTCATGCACGTACGTGTCCGTCCCTATGTGCATACGTGCTCCTATGTATGCACATGAGTGTACCTATCTAAACGTGCTCCTGTATTTCCTAAATGTGTATAACTTTCTCGCCCAGGATGACGATGAGGAGGGAGGTCCCTCCAGCAGCGGCCGCCAGATCTCTGCCTTGGGCTTCTGTGAGGGCCGTGAGGGAGAGCAGTCTGTGCGCATCAAGTTCTTGCTCACGGATGAGTCTCAACTGAGCAGTCCCAGCAGCCTCAACCGGTGAGAGGAGGCGTTAAGGTACCCCAAACTAACTTGCATGCTCTCATATGACTTTACAATGGATATTTTCTGCAAACACACGTATAGCTAATCATTCCAAACGCCAGCCTTTTTCATCTTTCCTAATCAATTGCACAGCATGAAGCTTGGTCACAAAGGATTCGTCGCCGTGAAAGTCAAACACTATCTTCCCTCTTCCCTATTTCATAACTGCTCTCCCAGGGTGCGTGCCGTGCGCCACGGCTTGAACAGCTCCAACAGCTGCTGGTGGCTCCTGAAGCTCTCCAACATGAGCACCATCACGCGCGAGTGGACGGCCATGCAGAATGCAGAGTGCAGCCCGTTTGTAGATATCCTGCTCACAGGAAAGCCCAGGTCAGGGGTTGTGAGAGGCAGTCAGGGGGGCTAGGACCTGCATATGGTGGCATGCGTGTATTGCGGCAGGGGCAACGCTCCATTAGGGTGCTAAGCAACAAGCTGGACGTGCGAAAGAGTGCTGGTTTCACACAGATTGTCTCAGTTGCAGGGGTGAACATATTGCTGCTGCTTTGAGCACCTGAGCGGAAGGTAAACTGATGAATGGAGCTATCCTATTGGCTTCAGCCCATTCGTTCACACCAACAGGTCTGCCCCCTCGTCGAAGCACATGGATATCCCTCCTGGCATGAACAGCACCATGGAGGCACAATGTAACCCCTCACAGGTTTGCCATGTTGTATAAGTGATTGCTACCACCCTTGTCTTCTCTGTCCGGCCCCTTGCAAGTGCAGCATTGGGTACAAAGCCCTAGCATTAGACAGCTTAGTGTAACAACATGGTCTTTTGTAGACACCTGAGCTTGTCCGTAGCCATAGTGAGCATCTTCACTGAACGTTATATTCAGCTCAAGTGTAGCACGTCACACCATCTTATCATCTAGGTTTCATATTCACAACTACAGTGATGTCGCCAGCCGTGTAATATTGCGTCGCTTGTCACCTGCTTTTCCAGCACGCAGAGTCCATTGCAGGTCACTAAATTCTACATGTGCTTGCTTGCGTGTGTGTACGTATTATGTATATTTACAGATGGAGGCCTTGCGAGCTGGGCTGGATGGTACTCCTGTGGTTCTTATTCAGGGACCTCCAGGTACTGGCAAGACACGCACCATCCTCAACCTGCTGTCTGTGGTCATGCACAGTGCACAAAAGGGCTCTTTGGAACTAATGCGGGTGGGTGCGTGTCTTTCTGTGCTCTGCGCGTCAAATGATTGCGGTTGTGCTTGCATGTCTCGTCCATACAGCATTCATGCATACATACTATAATTTGGTGCAGTTGCCCCAAAAGGCGATGCTGCTATAGATTAATGCTTGTATGTAAGTTGCGCTTTGATCTCCCTGCATGTTGCCTTGGGCAAATCACTTTGAGGAATGTTTGCATGCAGAATGACCCGGGGTGGGCACTAATGTCAGCTCTTCACACTGTTACCCAACACATACATAGGCTGGGCCAAACGGGGAGGAAGAAGAGGCTCGGCAGCAGCGCTATGCGGCCCAAGCCATGACCCTAGAAGAACGGCAGCAGTTGTGGTTTGCACAGGCCCCCTGGGCTGCTGGCCTGCCAAATCCAAGGCGCGCACTGAACCTGATCATTTGTACAAATGTTTCCGCGCGTGACTGTAGCCGTTTGTGTGTACAGAAGCTTTTTTTACGTGTCAGACAGAGGTAGCTTGCTAGTTCGTTTTCCTGCATGCAACAAGCCAAAAGCTCGACCTTGTAGCGCAAAGAAATGCTCGGCCTCCATCGCAAGAAGAGCCCTGTGCCTCATCAGGCAATCAATGCTGAGTGGATGCCAGCTCTGCTGCATCGTGGCTCTGTGTGCAGGGCAATCACAAAGTGCATAATGCTGCACAGCATGTGCACAATTTGCCAGAGGTGGTCAACTGGGGAAATGTCCAAATATGTGCCCTATTTGCACTCGGAAGCCAGCCATCCACTGTCCCTTTATCCAATTGGTACCGTTTTTGCTTTAAATTGGAGCTGGCATTATGAGTTACATGAGCATGTGCTTGGATTCATGTGGGTCGCTCCGTGTGCAAATTGGCAGGGCTGAAAGCCCACAGTGATCACCAAAACCCTAAGAAGGTGGCTTTGCATGGGAAAACAGCATATGTTGGCCTACATCCCAAACTAGTTGACTGTTCCACTCCATTTCTTTTGCAATGATGTTTGTTTATTATAAGGACTCTAAAGCACCAAGATCATGTGATTTGGTAACGTGGGCTAGATTTTGTGATGAAAAATAGGGTTCACGCCACGGGCAATTAGACATTTTTGCCAATACCGGCAAAATTCAAGCTCAGGTGCTATAAGCAGCTACCTCTGGGAACTGAGCTTGATTGTTGCCAGTCTTGGCAACCATACTCAATTCACATTTCAGGAACACCCCATTTAGGGCCTCAGATGACCACCTCTGACAATTTGCACAATGATTTACTACACTGACCTTGTTGAATGGCCACAGGGACTTGATCACCCCCCACCACGAGGGGCCCCTAGCTTCTAGTATGGCAGGCAACCACTGCTGGGGCTTGCTACAGCCACAGCGCATCGCTCGAGTGGGCCGTGACTCGGCAGCCAAGGCTCACCTGCTCGTGTGTGCTCCCTCCAACAGCGCATTGGATGAGATTGTGCTGCGCATCCTCAAAACAGGCCTCATGGACAAAGATGGGAACATGTGGGTGGTAATGCTTGACAAGTGGGACTATCAGAGGATTGTTATGGTTTTCTGCTGCAAACACGTCCTATGATATCATGTAATTGATTATCATGCACGTATGAATGCTTGCTTGCATAATCAAGACGGACAATCTTGTGCTTCTTACTGACACCAAACAGCTGAAATTTCAACAGGGATACTACTCAACTCGATGACCGCGTGAATGCTAACATGTTGACCGCTACAGCGTGCTGACTTTTCTCACCCCCCTGGAACTTCCAGGCCCCTCTGCCCACACGTCTCTGTTTCCCATGGCTCGAGTCGCAGGTTTGCACCCAGCCTAGTTCGAGTAGGAGTCAACGTGCACCACAGCATCCGGGGTGTGTCTCTGGACGCTATTGTTAATGCTCGCTTGGGAGGTGATGCTTTGGTGAGACTGACAGGGGAATTTGGGGGGTCTAGATTTACTGCAACAGCTGCAAGCATGAGTACATTGAAATGGGTTAGCCTATCTGTTGATTTAGGGGTTTGTATTGCAAAGGAGCACAGGATATGCACAGGACGGCTCATTCCTCTCAACAAACACACATATGTACAGGCCTGATTATCTATCTGCAAATACATGTTGTATGCATTTATAGTACCAACTGCTTTCACGCACAATAATATATGCACTTATTTATACACTCTTACACACACACACACACACACACACACACACACGCACACACACGCACACGCACCTCTTTCTGTTGCAGGATGGCAAGAACCCCTCAGGCCGAACTACAGGGGGGGGCCTCAGTCGCATGGAACGTGATCGCATGCGCATGGTCATCCTGGACGAGGCTAACATCGTGTGCTCAACGCTTTCTTTTACGGGGTCTGCCGCTTTTTCACGCTTGTCACGCAAGTGGGTAGTGCCGAGCTTGTGAAGTACAGGCGTTAGAGGCTGAGTTTGTTGGCTCCTAGCTGCTGCTGTAGGAGAATAGCAGCACCAATAGGTTGGATGTGCCAGTTGGTAGCGTGCCTTCACTTAAAATATGGGGGGCTCAAATAAAGCAAGAGTCTTGCGGATGGTCGCCCCATGCCAAAGCCTCCCCAAACAGTGCCAATAGGGATTCTGTCCTACTTGAAGCCCCATCTACCTCTTCTGAATGCAGCGGACTCGGTTCTATGTCTAAACCATTGAGCGCTGCTGATACTATAGCATTATGGGGAGCTGTGTGAGGCGCGGTGCCAAGTTTAGCACCCCCCTTGGCAACTTTCATTTTTGAGTAAATATCTGCTTCGAAAACAATTATTTTGTTAATTAGGCTGCTTGTCAAATTTGGGTTTGCCTGCAAGTGGGAGGCACTCGCACAAGGGACCAGGGGGAAAAGACAGGTACTTCTTTTGCTCCGCTCATGCTGTGAGTTTCAGCTCGTTTTCTGTGCCCAGGGTTGCGATTTTAAGGAATTCTTGATTTAACTTCAATGGCGCCAATTGGTGGCCTGGTTAGTATTAAAGCATTACATGTTAGATTTGCATCTCTTTACCCATTGGACACACTTTCCATGCCAAACCCACGTCAGAGTTGCGGTAAAAATTACCAGGGTTTGTAAATTTTAGAGGGCGTGGATTGGTGGAGTGGGTGTGATAATGTTGTTCTTGACCTTTACCGTCCAAATATTTGCAGATTGCGAGCCACCCACTGACTTTCTCTTCCCACTTTTATTGCAAGCATCTGAAAGGAATCTCAAGCTGTATAACACACACTTCAAGTTTAAAACTGTGGTTGGAAGAATATGACTAGGTCATGGGGGTTGTCACTGTTTGACTGGGAAAGGAGAAAGGAAGAAGGGGGAGGGGTCTATATAGGGACAATTATATACCCACATTCACACACCTGCACACATTTCTGCTAAAACTCAATACACGCCGCAGATTCGATGTGGTGATCATTGATGAGGCTGCACAGGCTGTGGAGCCGGCCACGCTGGTTCCCATCATCAATGGATGCAAGCAGGTGCTGATACAGGCGTGTGGTGGATAGAAGAAGACACGTGTTCTCATGCTGTGACAGCCTACATCCATTAAGGGCCCCATACATGGTTGTGTCAAGATTTAAAGAGAAAACTAGCTGCTCTTTATCTTTCCTTCACGCTTGCATATACGGTCACACACATGCACACATACAAACACACACACAATGACTTGTATACTGCCCGTAGCTGTTTTTAGTGGGGGACCCTGTACAGCTGCCAGCTACTGTCATCTCCACGCGGGCCCAGGAGCAGCTGTATGACCAGAGCCTCTTCAAGCGCTTGCAGGCAGGGTGAATCGTGCATGGTGCTTGAGCATTAGCGCACATTGCATGAAAGAAAAGGTCGTGGGCGGCGACACAGCCACTGATTGTCAAAGCCGGCTTTGTTTCGCTTGACTTTGCACTAAGCTTGCATTGATGTGGTCTGCTTTGTCAACAAAAGACTACAACCTTGGAGCCATAAAGTACCTCTTTGTTTAAGTGCTGTGCAGCAGCATTAGCAAGAGGACATACAAAGTATCCCCCCTCGATGCCGGGTCAGAGTGGAAGATCAGAGTGTAGAATGCACTCTGCCCATTTGTTGCTGACCCTGGACCTCCTTTCTCCTCACAGAACGGCGGCTACCCAGTGAAGATGCTCAATACGCAGTACAGGATGCACCCCTCCATTTCGACCTTCCCCTCCAGTCAGTTTTACGGCGGTGGGCTCCTGGATGGACAGGTAGATATGAGGGCCTGTGCAACACACACGCCTCAGGCTGGGCACTCCATACATTTAAGATCCTGCATACGATACTTAGGGAAGCAGACGGCATTGAGTTTTTCTTTTTTGTCAGCAGGAGCCCATACCAGTACAAATCACGGATTTAAAACCAAAAGCTGTTGGTCGGATGCAATATGTAAACAAGTCAATTTAGGGGGGAGGAATCCAGGGGGGTGGGGACAGAGATTTCAAGGGGCCCTTCAAGAAAGTTTGGGCCATTATAACAGGATTGTATGTTTTAGGAGTCTTGGCTCGGCCAAGTTGATGGGCACCCTCGTTGGGGGAATCGATAATAGAGGAGTCTGGTGTAAGGTCACGAATATACATGAAACGCACCCAAGTGAGCCTTTGTACAGGTGTGTTCAGGCAAACTGCCAGCAAATGACTCCAATAATGGAACTCGTGCATTGCGATTGGAACAAATATGCCAACAAAAATTGCAATGCGTTAGGTAAGGTGTAAGGTGTTAGAGCCTGGGAATTTTTTATGTATGGAATTAGCGATCAGTGCAAGACTGTGCGTTTTTTTGGCCCTACAACTACTGGAATTAGTTTTTTCGTCATGAAAAACAGAATGAATGTCCACTTACAGCATGAGCAGAATGGCACCCTTTTTACCTGTGTGCGGGGGCAGGAAGAGGGAGGGTTGGAAGGTGGGGTACCTATGGTCTGGATGCCCAGAATTTGCATGTATCAGTCTTGAGGGGTTAAGGTATAACGGTACGATTTACAAACCCAATTATAATTAATCTAGTTATGTTTTAACATTCAAGTGTTGTCAGTGGGGGGGGCTGTCTGTGCCAGGCTGCCTCGGCAATAGCATTTTGCCGATTCTATCAGTTAACCATCATTCTCTTTTCATTACGACTGTGGTGAGCGCACTTATCTTGCAAAATACCGTGTTGTGCTTGTTATGAGCGTCAGCAATGCAGTTGAACGCTCTCTACTGTAAGTGGATTGCCAGCTTGTTTAAAGCACCGTGCTCACGTAATCTGGGAGACCCGCTACAGTCACCAAACACATGACTAACATAGCTTATCTGGAAGAGCCGCTACAGTTACCCAAGACACATAACTAACATACCTGCCCTCCTCAACCTTGAATTGCAGGGAGTAACTGAACACACCCAGCAGCCTTGGCACTCACAACCCTGCTTCGGGCCCTTAGCCTTTTATGACGTGGCTGGCAAGGTGTGCTGCCTGCTCAGTCAGAGAGCCTAATTAAGTATTCAGTACTCTACATCCTGAAGGTGGTCCCTGTCTCCCCCAGCATTGGCTAGCATTGCTTAGCAAATTTTTTCAAGTTGTATTATTCCAAGGCCGCATGGTAAAAGGGTGAAAAGCAAAGCCTCTTGGGCAGCTTGATTGTGAACCCATTCAAAGTCACTGTGTCATTGCAGGAGTCAATACCCCTTAATGGAGCCTCCATACAGAATAAAGCAGAGGCCAATATGGTCCTGTGCGTCTACCGGGAAATGGTGCACAGGTGCGTGCGGCCTCTCTCGTTCCACGCTGTTACACAAAAGTCCAGATTTTTGAGCGGCATGAGAAAATTGGACCGGTTTTTCTCCTCTACAATGGGATGAAAGTCCGTTGTCTTTGCACGAATGCACTTCAGGAACCCAGACCTGCGCAAGAATGCATCTGTGGCCGTCATCTCTCCCTACAAGGCGCAGGTAAAGTCTTATAACAGATAAGCTCCTGGCACACACAGTAGCCAAAATCATATATCAGCCAATATGTCCGTATATGTTTGTAGATACCAGATATGGCGTACATTTGTATTCTCTTTGGCAAAAATATGCCGTACGTTTGCTATGTATACCTAGTAATAGCTGATTATAGTTATTAATATGTAGTAGGTATGTAGAATGGGTAGTACTGGCCTGGAAAAAGCATAACTGTGCCTCCAAAAGACATGCCAGTTGCCCAGTTTTCTGAGTTTCGCGTCCCCAGCACACATGCATGCAGGCATCCACTTGGACACTTGGCACCGCAATATCAGCTTCAGTGCTCCAGCTGCCATTTTAATTCTGCATCAAAACGCTCGATACGTTTGTAGGTTAAGTTGCTGCGAGAGGCGTTCAAGGCGGCCCTGGGCGAGGAGGCTGCAAAGCTCGTGGACGTGAACACCATTGACGGATTCCAGGGCAGAGAAAAGGATGTGTGTTTTTTTTCATGTGTGAGGTAGGTGCCCCATATTTTCCCCAACACTATCGTTCATGAAGCTTAGAGCCCTTTTAGTGACTCCTCTTAGCTCTTACAGGATGTAGCAGCATGCATGCCTGTTTTGCGTTCCACTGGCCTACTCCCAAAACTCGGCAGTGGCGCAATGATCCCCCATGTAATGCATATTTCACATGCTACCACAGCTCACGCAAGGAAAACACGCTCACCTCTCAGGGCACTGCGCAAGGGAAAGAAGGGGGGTGGTATTGGATTTGTGGCTGATGAGCGTCGTATTAACGTGGGCCTGACTCGAGCACGTTGCTCCCTCGTCGTCATTGGTAATGCACGGGCTCTCCAGTACAACCAGCACTGGGCTTCACTGATCCATCACACAATGACACACAAGTGAGTGCCTGATTGATTAATCAGAAGGAAGGAAGGCCTTTCCTTTGTTCTCTTTCACAAACGCACAAGAACACACATGTATATATGCGCAACCATGCAAGCATACACACACGCATACACATACATGCAGGGATGGGTCATACGGACTTCTGAGACGTCCCATACGGTATAATACGCTATAAATACGCAATACGCGTATAATACGTAAACGTATCTACGCTATTTTGGGGGGTACCCTGGGCTTGCACCAGCCACCCTCCAACCACCACGAATTGTCCCCCCAGCCTCCAGAACATTATAATGCCTCCTGGTAAAGACCCTGAGTGGCATCTTGTTGTTGTTATGGGACAGAAGGGGCAGATTTACGAGATGCCAGATGCCAGAATTCCGAGATTTCAGCAGCGGTGCCCCCCGCATCCGCGAGCACTTCATGAGGCAGAATCCCAGCGTAGGTGTAGCAGCATGCAAAG
>Ga0307947_1000727_pt1 | contig 24239 bp, 17 predicted proteins | sample OrgLakmetagen232_FD_201840 | JGI IMG/M metagenome (GOLD analysis project Ga0307947, IMG submission 201840) | Saline water microbial communities from Organic Lake, Antarctica - #232 | ecosystem: Environmental > Aquatic > Non-marine Saline and Alkaline > Saline | place: Antarctica: Organic Lake...
ACCACTGGGGTGGTCCTTTTGGCCCCAAACATCATGAACCATCTAGTTATATCATCCAAACATGATTTGAATCAAAAAAGTCACATTTCAGGACATTTGCTCCGTTGACCCCCTCTGGAACTTTCCAAAACGTATTTGAATATGGAAAGCTCCCCACACACTGCACCGTTCCGCAGCTGAGGGCATCGCTGAAAAGCTAGAAACTTCAGCTTTCTAAATCTGTGCTCAAATTTTGAAATTTCAAGAATTGAACTTTGTTCAAGAACCGGGGCTGCTGGGTTCCCGGGGCCAAACAGAGCTAGCGTGGGACAGAAGATGGCGAGGCCCTCCCACGCCTGCTGCCGCACGTCCAAAGTAACAGAAGTAATGTATATGATTAGAAAAGCTTATTCTCCGGAAGTGGGACGCCCAAGGTCTCTGATGAGTGCTGGCTTTCTGCAGAAACTGCCTCCTCGAGGTGAAATCTGAGCTCAGATTTCACCTCAAAGCAATGCTCAGATTCCAGGAAAAAGCACATGCCTGGGCTCCTGAAGTCATAAACTTTGTATCCACTTTCTAGCTGGTTGGAGTAACAGTCCATTGAAAAAAAATGAGGGCGCTGATTTATAGCTTACACTCTCAGCTTTCCAACGCACTAATTTTTATTTCAAACGGAGAAAATATTCCCAAGGGTTCCCGAGTCCAATTTTGGCTGGGAGGTCGTTTGGGGACTGCGACTTTTCCCTCATAAGAATTTCTGAACCCGCAATCCAAAGTACGCACGAGTAGTCGAATTATAAAATCCAGTATTGAAATACAAATTATCAAAACCATAGACCAAAACTATGAAACCCGCGACTGTTTGCTGAGAGTGCGGTTGCTTTGAGCATTTGAACCACATAGCAACAGCTTCTGGCTCTGGCTGGACTTGTGAAGTCTCCAGGGGTCAAGAAATTCAACGCTGCGACAGCTGGCAAATTTAACCTCAAACTACTTCCTGGTTGGGACACCATGTTACTTCAATTTACTTTTAGCCGCCCGAGCATCATATAGCCGCCCGAGCTTACTTTAGCCGCCCGAGCTGCCTCTGCAGGTGGGGATGATAGTGAGCGAGCTGTGTTCGGTTTGTTTCAGTCACAGTTCTTGAAAATAGGAATGAGCTAATTCATTTAGCAGGAGAGGATTGGCCATAAATAGAAGCACCTTCACTCAAGTCTTCAGTCCAGTTTGCAAGAATTTCAGTGATGTGCCACTACGGTGTACGGTACGGTGTACGGTTATACGGTACGTTACGGAAATACGGCGTACAGCCGTATTTAAACAGTTTTAGACCGTATATACGGTAAAATACGGTACGGCGTACGGTACGGTCCAAACTTTGAAAGCCAGAGTCAATATATAAAATTGAGCTTTGTTTCAGCTCTGCAAATGGCTAAGCGCCTTCAAATCTGCCCTGATGTTGGGTGGTGCTGCTGCTGCTCTGCCTCAGGGACTTGAGTTTGCCCTGCACCTCTTCTGCTGGGCACTCAGCTGCTGCTGTAGAGGATAGGAAACCACACATCTTGATGTTCAGCAGGTGCTCCTTCATGCGGGCCTTGTGCGCTGACCTCACATTGGGGCAGTGCTTGCATGCATACTTAACCTCCACCGCTGCTGCCGCTGTTGTTGCTGCTGCTGCAGGAGCTGGGGCTGCTGCAGCCACTTCTTCCTCTGCCATTTCCTGGTCACCCCCCGCTGCTGCTGCTCCTGCTGCTGGAATTGGACGCTTGTCAAACTGCTCCCACACCCAGGCATTCTTCCTAACGCTTGCCTGCTTCTGAATCTGGCCCATTTGAAGGCCTGCTGAAGGGGGGTATGCAGGGGCCCTCAGCAGGCTTTGGGGGTCAGGCAGGCTGGCCTCCCCCAAAGCCTGCCTCTTTTGTGTTGGGCCTCTATTCATCTTTATTTCATTCCTTAATTATAAGTATGATATAATGATAGTTGTTGGGACGGAAATTTTGAGTGGCGGGCGGGCACGCGCCTCAAAACGGGTGGCCATGCAAGCTTGTACGGTCGACCGGTTTCCCGTACCGTACCGGAACCGTACCGTATTTCCATTTTGACCGTATTATACGGTTTTGGACCGTACCGTACCGTAACCGTACCGTATATACGGTATGAAAATGGAGATATGGCGTATAAGCACATCACTGAAGAAATTAAGCAATGCAATTTGCAAGAACAAGGCCCTCCAAAAGTGTTTTGAGCCTTTTAAAAAAGCCTCCTCGTAAGATACTTGGATCAGGTTATACACTTGTTTGTGCAGTACTCAGACTCCTTCCCTCAGTTAATGTGAGGAGTGTGTGGTATTCATTGCCTGCCCTTTTTTAACATGCATAAGTAAGGTTAAATTTACTTATCGCACATTCTCCAGGTTGACCATTTTGGCCGCAACTTTACACAATTTTAACCCTTATCTTTTCCTCAATGAGCGAGGGATTCATACCAATACAATTACTGCATTAACGAATTTGTCTAACTGCAATCCTTCTAATCTGGTGTTGATGCAGAAGTTAAACCGTATATCCTAGTTCACATTTTTAAGCCTACTCAAAAATCTGAGCTGGGATGCTAAGAGCTTTTAAATAATGAAAAGCGCTACCTGCCGAATAACCGTGGAGGTACAGAGAGAAACATAGCTGCTGGTACCAGGGCTAAGGTGCTTTCAGTATGAAATACAACCTGTGACAGGTTATTTGTTGTTTTATCTATTCAATTAAGGCATGATGTCAAGTTAGCATATGGAGCCTGATGAAGGCCGTCTTCCATCTGACCTGTGGACAGGTTACATAGACTGGACAGAAATCTTCTCATGGAAATATTCTACGTTACTCTGTTTTCTCTAAAAGTTATACAGATTGGTGCTCGAAATTGCCAAATTTATTGATTATGTCTGTGAGAAAGGAAGCATCATATGTAAATTTTTTGTTAGTTGCAAGCAATACCGTCCTACTCTTTCAATATAGCAAGCCCAACTATTGCAAAGTGTGCTTAGCATAATTTGTTTGCAATAATTTGGGCACTGTGAGGCCTATCAAGATAATACATTACTTGGGAATTTTAATCTTAGATGCGCTATGCTCTGTGTTCAGTGCGCACATCCATCAGGGGGTTTGATTCCTTTTATATCCCGGCTTTTAAAGCAGCAAGTTTAGGGTGAATAGCAAAAAGTGCGTTGTGGGATTTGAATTCAAAACCAGCAGGCGCCACTAGTGATCGGCTGTTCAAAAATTAAGTTCGGCAAGGTCCAGATTATCTTATTTAATTTTGTAATTTACGTTGTACGGTAGGGTGAGGTTCACCCTACCGACAAACCTAACGATTGCTTATCTAGTCGCAATATGATTAGGAGCATTAGTGATATGCAACATGTCAAATCAAATGTTTTTAAAAGACCATAAGCCGGCCTCGGCTGGATTGCCAGCTGTACTAGCGTGACAGTATGTACGAGCACATCACTTTATTTCACGCCTGCACATTACGACATGCATATTTTCTCCGCATCAAAATTGTGTTTCCCATGATCTGCTTGTGAACGGCTTGGGTAAGCGATTATATCTTGTGCTGCTTACCTTGAGATGATGGATTTCTAGGTTTGCTCTCCTCTTTGATTCTAGCTGGTGCTTCCTGCTCAAATGCATGCAAGGTGTTGAAGCTGAGCTGATAATTCAGCTGAAAGGCAAGCGCAAACAACCTGCTTCCTGCTCAAATGCATGCAAGGCAAGGCCAAGGAACCTCCTTGCTCCACCTACTTATTGAGCCCAAGCAAGTCGCGGAAAAAATTCATCTTGTGCAGGACGACATACCACAGGGCCACCCAGCCTGGACAGTTTGTCACGTAAAAAAGAATCTCTTCTGTGTGATGGATGAGTCTGTTACAACCCAGTGATTGAGTCGGACTAGCGTGCTCTTACAGACGGCCTACTGTTCAGAACTGTTTGACACTGCTCCAGAATGCGTCGCAAAGGAGGCGTGCGCGCCCTCTACCTAACAGACACAGTGGTCTGCAAAGAAGCACAGAACAGGACACACACCAGCAGCCACAGAGCCCAAGACTAGAGCTGTGCAGCCCAAGAGCGCTGCCAACGCCTTGAATCCTGGATAAGAAACCGGGCTAGGCTCCGGAGTAATAAGTTGCGCATCTTCCTGAGAGCCCTTCCAGTACAGCCATGCGGCATGGATCAGCTGGCTCACATACTGCTGCATAAAATGAGCAGCAATGCCTATCTTATGGCCATGTTCTATCCAGAAAATATTTTTTACAATTTGATTGTGGTTCTCTTTGTATCGCTTTGATTATTCTATAAACAATTTAATCTCTTAAAATGCCAGCAGGCCAGAACCCCCCAATTCCTGTCTCCCTCCCGCAACGGAGTTTGGTTGTAAGGATGGTGAGTGAGAGGGGTATGCCAGTGAAAGAGAGATACAGAGGGAGGGAAGGAGAAACCCAAGGACTTTGAAGGGGGAAGGGAGAGCACGGCCAAACGTGGCACATGCCTTTCTTCAGTGGTGGCCCAACCTGCTGCATGCCTGCCCGCATGTTTGTCTCTTGTTCACAAAATGAGTACGCACAGCTTGTAGCCACGTTTGCACTTACGCAGTTGAATGAACGGAACGCCCTCCAAAGAAGGGCCCAACTCGCGCTAGCTGCAGACGATGAAGAGTGTCCACTTAATCCCGCCCCTGCTCTATTCCCTTTAGATCTGACAGAGGACAGTGGTGAGTGCAAGGCACTGGTAGCGCGACTTTCGCAAAGAATACACATGCATGAAGGTGTGGATACACAACACACAGACACACACACACACACACACACACAAGCACGCACACACACACACACACACACACACATACGTGCACACACACATGCACGCACATTCATATGACCTTGCACTTGTGCATGCAAGCACAAACACATTCTACTTTTTTCAACATAAAATCAATTGTACTCATATACTCATGCATATGCCTGCGTGAAACATGCAGAGGGCTCTTACAGCGATGACGCTCCACCTCCATTAGCAACCACATCCTTCTCAGCAGCGGGTCCTGATTGTGCTGCTTTGCTGCAAGGGCCACCTCCTTGCAGCTGGTTATCAAGTGGGCAGGTGAACACAGACACACACACATGCACGCACGCGCGTATGCACGCACACCCGCAAACACACGCTTGCACACAGAAACTAATGCCCAGGCACATTTTAGATTGCGCGCGCACTGACATACATGTACAAAAATTACTGAGTATTACACCACACACGCGTGTACACATGTGCACACACATGCATGCATGAGACAGTACAATTACCGTGCACACACATGCATGAGACAGTACAATGTATGAAATATATAATGTAGGTGCATGGGTAACGCAAGTTGCAGGAAGTTGACAGCTTCCCTTCTGTTTATGCCTCACATCTCAGCTGTGCATTGAGCAGCCTATCACGGTTTCTGCGTGCAGGTCTTCCATGGTTACCAGCGGTTTTCTAGCTCCCCATCTCGCGCTGCTGGCGCTGATGACTGGTGCGTCCTCCTGTGACGAGCGAGCCGCACAAGATACATATCCACACCACACGCAACACACATACAAGCACATGCATGTTCTTGCACACATGTATTACACACACGCGCACACAAACATACGCAACTCACGTGCTCACACGCAATATACATACACCACGTACCATGAATTTACTAACACACTGGTGCAATAGTTTACACATGCAAAAGCACGTACCACACGTACACACATGCTCACAGATACACAGAAGAACACAAATTTGTTACTAGTCGTTTATAACCCTTGACAAACATACGCACGACAAAGCAATTTTCCTTTGTGTTTACACGCATGCATACACAGCCTATGCACATCACGTATGAGTCATGCGGTATGACACATGACATGACGTATGAAGGTGTAATAACAGCGCCCATTATTTGTGCACCCTGTCTGCATCTAATTACTGTTTGTTCATCACATCTGCATCCGGCTTCTCCTGTGTCCATGCACACAGGCAAGTCTCTTTACAAATACACGAGTTCAACACGTCTCAGGTGTGTCTGTGTGTTTTCATGAGTGTTTTACTTTTGTAATTGTGTGCGCGTTGTGTGTGTGTGTGTGTGTGTGCGCGCGCGTGCACGGGGGGGAGGGTAGGGGAGGGTGTACGTCTAATCATACGTACATGCATGTCTATATGTTTGTGATTGCATATCAACTATTTTTTGCACTTGCTACTAACAGCTCATTCCCTTATTCCCTTGTGTTCCGCATGTATTAGATTCTGCACAAGATGTGGCTTGTGGGAAGGACCTTAAATGCACAAAATCACGCCCTGATTTGCAGGGCTATGCATGTGGGGTGATGACAGCCCAGAATGTGCCACACAGGCGGGAACCCATTGTGACCTTTTTTGAAGCAGATATTATTGACAACGAGCACCATACCTTTTTTACAGGGGGAAAGTGAGTTAGCTGTGTGTGTGGTGCATGCGGTCATTACTGTGGTGCTTTTTCGTGGGGGGAATTAGCTGTCTGTAATGCATGCCGTCAGTACTGTGGCGCTCCTTTTGCTGGTCAAGGGTTGAGGTTGTCAAAAGGAAGGGCAGGCTAATTCATGAATTGCGTATATCTTGGTCTGAGGCTTTCACATAGGAAGGTGTACAAGGTGAGCCCCTTCCTCTGTGTGATGCAAACCATGAATCCCCTCCCACAGTTATATGTGGATGTGCAAGGTTGTGTGCCCCCTCAGTTAGGGATTGACGCAAAGTAGGGAGTTGGACAATTCAATTAGTACGAATGTATGATGTATAAGGTACAAATTCATGCGTGCACTGGTTTACACATGGAGTTGCACCTCAATGCGTACGTACGACACTGTTATCAGGGGATCTGGGCAATCCTAGAAATGGAATGTCAACGGTACAGCAAAGCTTAAAGGCCATTTCGAGTGCATGTGTTAATACATGAAGCGTTCAGCTTGCGCTTGCATACCTTGGGTGTGTACTATCGTCCCTACTTTTGAGCATACTTGCTTGGGCTCTCTTGTCACCCTAGCTTCTTTTAACCTGCATTCACCCTGCACTGAATTTGTGTTTTGGCGGAACCTACTTGAGTTTGAGCCGGTCAACACTGAAAGAAGCAACAACACAAGTTTCCCTGGGTGGGTTGAGGCCTGGGTTACAATCCTTGAGTTACAATCCCACTCTGCCCCTTCACTTGTGGCCAATAGGACCTCACCCAATTGCTTTTTTCTTGCTTACTTGTTTCTCATCTTGTGACTGATAGACCCCCACGCAATTGCTCATTGCTTGCCTATGTGTTTGTTATCACGCAATTGCTTACTGCTCACCAATGTGTTTGTTAGGTGGGGTGCCAGTAGGGAGATCGATTTATCGCACTGGTCCAAATTTCCTGGATTCCTCCCCACCCTGCGCACGCAAGCAAGCTTAAACAATGGAAAGTGCCCTTCTTTAAGCGGGTCAGGCTCTGTCTTCCTGAGGTTAAAAGAGCAGGTGGGTATCGATTAAAAGAAAGGGTAAGAGACCTTCAAATTTGCACAGGAGAGATGAGGGCTAATGCTTCCTCTCTGCAACTCTGCAATTGGTCATCTAAGTTTGAATTTGTGTTTGATGAATGCAGACAGGGACGCAAAGCACGCCACTAATGGCCTGTGCCTCTCTGCTCTCAATTTTTTGTTCTGCGATGCACACAGGGCTTTCCTTTTCCCTCGTCCCTTTGTTCCGCTAGCGAGTATTGTACACGAGGAGCAACAATTTTAGGATGAAGAAAATACAAGTCAGGAGAGGGTGACATTGAAAACCACTGCTCACATTATTTTTGCTGTTTGTGACATGCTCCTGCAGTTTTTTGTAAACGCACGGGCTGACTGCGGACTTACAATTGCTGGCTTCTATTACGTGTCTGTTTGCCGCCAGACAGGGTGCATCACAGGGTAAGTCTGGCCTTGCTTTTGTCTGGTACCTTCCCTTTGTGACAAACAAATCAGATGCCAGGCATAAAATATGTGTGTGCACATGAGCCAAATTGTGGGCTTGTCTCCGTCTTTGTGGGCCCTGAACCCCACTGCTCATAATCTGTAACATCAAATCTGAAGGCATGTTAAAATAAGCGATCGTCCGTCCGCTTATGATTTTTGATATCACTGAATGCCCAGCGTCTTGGGCACCATCACAGCTGGAAATATCGTTGCAGCATCCATCCCAAGCACAAGTGTGTGTGTGTATGTGTGTGTGTGCGCCTTGCAGATACTACTGGGACCCAAGCTCAACTCCCTTCCAGCTTCTGCACTTGACCCCAGCTGCAGAGAAGAAGCGAGGGGCCTCCTTTGGTTCGTATGAGTTCCATTAATTTGCGCAATGCCTTAATGTTTTCCTTGGTACCGTGTCAAGCTAGTTTTTCAGCAATATTTGTGCGGAGAGGCATTTCCCTCCTCCTGTGTTTGGTGGTTAGGCAGTCGCATTTCATTGTACAGCCAAAGCAACAGCAGGATATAAACATATGTTCCATACAGTTTTGGTAGCTCTCCTTTCTCCTTTGTGTAAATCTCTCGAAAAAGAAAGAAAAAAAAGAAAAAAACGCAGGCAGTGAAAACCACTCCCCACATCAATTAAGGAAAAGGAGCTTTGGTACCGAGTACCGTAAAGCTCGAGACTTACCAATTTCGATTTATTTTCAATTTTACTGGCTGTGGAAGCTGCTCAATCTTTTGTTGACTGAGGGTCGCTTTCCATAGTGTTTTATTTTTTGGTAAGGCTCAGGTGTCGACTCCAAATGGTGAGATGACAAGGACAGCAATAATCCAGGTGTACACTGTCCTCCAACACAATAGCTGAAAGCTACTAGTATCAAGACGTACAGCAGTACCAAACTAGGTCTGCCAATGACGAATGCAGAGATAACTGTCTATAAACTTACAAGGTTGTGTAAGCGGTATACAAGGTTTGCAAGAAAAGGCCATCAGTCAAGAAGTGCGACTGCTAGTTTAGTTTAATTTGGATTACAAAGGCCTCCAGCCTGGCATGGCTGCTCAGATTACAGCCAAAAAATCAATCGAGTTTTGATCGAGATCAACAGCTGCACTCAGATATATCAAATAAATGGTTGAACTGGCGCCGTAAATGTCCGTTGCCCATACGTGAAAAAAATAACGTGTTTCTCATCATGATCTTGGATGTCCCCGTTTTCACACAAGTTGCAAACACGTGCACTCCGGGCACAGACGGTCCGGACTACTGTCGTTAAAACCACACTTCAACCGCCCCATGTCCTCGCATCCTGAATTGAGCTACGTTCCTCGTGACATCTATGCACAAAACTATCTTCAAATACTCCGGCAAGGCAAATACTCCGGCAAGACAAAGAAGTTTGTTTGCGGAAAAACGAAGCTTGTTGTTGTTCTGGCTTAAAAAGTAGAAACGTTATGGGCTCCTATTTATTTGGGGGGGAAACAAACATGCATCTTTTCTGGGAGAGAAACCACGTGGGGATTGGCGCAGTGGAAAAGGACATGATGATATCACACAGGTCACAGGTGGGAGGTACTTTGATTCCATATGTACAGAGATTGCTTGGGTTACACTATATGTGCAGAGGTTACAGATTCACCATAGGTCAAAAAGTGTGATTGCTGGGCTGCGTAAGTAATCACTGCTGAGAAGTGAGGAGTGGTTGTTGTAGCACCATAGACTTGAGCACCTACAAAAAAATCTTTAATTAGGGGAAAAGGCACAACATTGCAAACGCAATATACACCTGATCGAAATAAGTATTCCTGTCACAGGCCCTGTAGAAACGGTTTAGACACTTCCCCTACATAACAAGCGGAAAAGGCACGAGAGCAACATGAGCTGTGAATGCCTCGCTTACTGGGACACCACAACTTGCAACATTAAATGGTTACAATGGTGACAATGCGGGGTGACCTTCAGCCAGGTTGATGGCCGATCGGCTGCTGACTGGTCTCGGCCAGCCACAAATAATTCCACTTGCGGCATGTAATGCCCTCCTCACCATCCTACAAGAAGCGACAGGCACCATTTATTGGAGCCGTATGCCGTATAACTAACCCACTGCACAGCCTTGGAGTAAAAGGTATGCATGCCACAACACCACCGAATCCGCATCATAAATCATACAGACGGCTAACACAACCCCAAACATTGCATTGTTTGTGGTGGTTTGCAGGCCCTTGCCTCCCACCATTCAATCCCCATTGAAAGCCCTTCCTCTTTCTGGGATGTTGTGTGACTCTGTATCCAGTGCCAGTGTTTGAAACCGTTGGATGCAACTTTGTCGTTCTTCTGCCAGATAGGCCGATACTTAATTTGGGCTGGATGTATATGCAAATAGGACTTGAATCATTTAAATTGTGCATGAAGACAGATAGAGCAAAAATAATGCCAAGAAGACATCTGTACATCTGTTGTGTGCAGCAAATGGTTTAAGCACAAATATAAGATAAGATCAAGCCTAAACTGATCCCAAGGATAAGATGCAAGCAAGCCTTCTTGTCTTAAAGTCAGTTATGCAAAGCGGTAGCTTCCCTAGTTTTTATGTTCTGTGCCTCACGGTGTTGTAGCTAGATCGGCCCGTTGCCTTTGTACTCTTTACTAGCCCTGTCCTCCTAAAACTTGTTCTTTTTACGTGGGCACCAAAGTACGCAGGCTTTCCTTCCTTCTTTCTTTCCCATGCTTGGCCTTCTCGTACACGTTTTGCCCTTCTTCTCATCACCTTGGTTGTCCCCCCTATTTTATGTTATCGCTTCCAGCCTGCCTCTCTTGCTTCCCTTTTATTTATCAACTTTCAGTTTCGTTTCAACCTCGTAGTAAGGAGTTTGCTACCTCCCTGGACCTATGTAATACGCCATCATCATCAAGCGGTTGGTTGTGTGTCAGTCAAATGGCCAGAGCATGCAGCTGCAAGGACTCTCTTTACCTTCTATTGGTGCAAATTTCACTGTTGAGACAAATACATAGCTTTTAATATAAGCACATGTTCAATATAAGCACACATACGAATGCACGGACACATACACGTGCACACCACGTACACACACAACACACATATTGCACACACGCAAACGCAGATTCGAACAGAAAAGACCTATCCAGGTAAATAGAATTCCAGTTTGTACTGCTGCCTTCAGTGTTCAGCTAAAATGCAAGGCAAAACTTTAGCTGAACCCAATCTGAGCGGCCCTGCCTTTTCCTCCTTATTGGAGATATATGCCACCTACCATACAAACGACGACAGGAGTTGTTGAAAATAGTGCACAAAGCAGATAAAGGTCTTTTTTGGCAGGTTAGTCCCTTGCACCCCAATTACTTGGTTCAGACAGTGATTTGATCTAACTAACCATCATTTTGCATTTTGCACTGTTTGACAGCCGAGCCAACATGCTGTCCGCCTCCCTTGGGCAGGGATCTTCAGCCAGGTGACCTCCAAGCCATCATTGGTAAGCTTTTGGAAAGCATTGACCGTTTATGTCCACCATTCATTAACTAAAGCGTTTTGCTGTGGTCTGCGCTTGAAGTGGTGTTTCAATCGACTGCAACTACTTTCTTGTATCTGCTGGCCTTTAAAGGAGAGCTGTTCTATATATCTGCAGGCCTCTCAGTTTTAAGCAGTTCAACTTTCTCTTGAAGCCACCAAATTGTAAATCAATGACTCGTGCCTTTATTCCCTGGTGATGTAACAGAGCACAAGTTTGAGCCTAAGAACCCATATGAGAGCCCACCTCCCAAATTACGTGGATTCCCTGTGGTGAACTACTGTAAGTTTTGTTTTGTTTGCGTTGTGAAATGCCTTAGACGGGGAAGTTTTACCAGGGAAGCTTGCAGCTGCTCAAAGGTCCTCACTCTTTGCTCTCAGGCATCAACGGGGGAAGAAAAGGAAAAGTTTAAGCAAAAGCAAGATGTGCGGACTAAGATCACAGATGGAGTCTTATATTCTTATATGATCTGTTTTTATCTATTTTTTTCTCATCCATCTAGCAATTGTGTTGTACTGCAAGAACTAGAGCTCATGCGTGACACTGAACTCAGCAGTTTGCAAATCACGTTATCTGGCAAACATTTGTTTTAGTAATTAGCTGATAATTTCCTCCAGCAATTATTTTTGTTCTCGCCTTGCCAGAAGAAATAAGCAAATAGCAACTTGTATTTATAAGATGTGGAAGAGTAAGGAAGCAGATATATTCAAGCATAGCAGGTGCTCGAATTGCCTTCTTTCTTCAGCACTGTCTAGCAGGCCTATAAACAACTCAACTTGCAAGCATAGAGGGGGGAATGAGTTACAAATCAGGGGGGGATATTTCTGTAGTTGCTGCAGATTGTAAAGACAAAGAGAAATGCCACAGTAAGCGCCACCAGTATGGATTGGAGCGCAAATTTTAGGGCGCATGTTTTCAAGCCGTTAATGGGTAGGAGAGCGGGTTCAAATAGTTTGCTTCAAGGCATTCCACGTGCCGTAAACTTTTCAAAACATCCTGTACTATCTTGGCCACCCTGACTGTAACAACGAATCCCTGCAGGGACTGCTGACGTAGATCGTGCAGATAATTTGGACTTGGTCCGAGACAATCCAAACATGGAGCCTGCAACAGGTAAATAACATGCATTGGGTACATCATACAACAGTGGCAACAGTGATGCGTAATGATGCCTGAGAATGTGCTTTTTAGCAAGACATGCGTGTTTATTTTAATTCTGCTGCTGCAGGAGAAGTTCGAGCAAAGTGGATGGAAAGTGCAAAACAATCTGCCGAGCACAGCCTGACAAAGGATGGTGAATGCTACAACAGCCTCAGTGCTTTACCTGATGACCACACCTAGGTAAGCCATGTTTTATTTTGCATGCAGCTGGCCAGAACCACACTACATCTATCATAGCATGTATTTACGATGTCTACACACTGAAGTTTTTGCCAAAAAAATTGCCATACCCTAAAATTTGCGTACACAGCACTATAAGTTCACACCAATATCCGATCAAACCATATGCGACATTAAACTGGTGTGCAGGCCTCTGCCTCCCAACCATCTGATCCCCATAAAGAGGCCTTTCCGCTTTTCCCGGGATGCTTGCAACTTTTTGCGTGGTGAGGACATAAAATAACGTCATTTCCAATTTTATATTGTTGGTGTTTTCTTGTTCTGCTTTCTTATTAACCCCAGCCCCTTAGCAGGGGACTAGTTGCTTATGTTCTTACGTTTTATGCTCTTATGGAGAGGGGAGCAACAAGCACAACACCTGGGCGGCTGGAGGTGGATACATTTTCATGCAAGGAGCAAAGTGAAAAGCTGTTTGATGTCCCTGTCTCAAATTTTTTTGCCTTACAATCAGTCGCTATTGCTGCCTATATCACAAATACAAAGCACAACTTAGCTTGAAATGCGCTTTTGGTGAAGTTTATGGAATTGAAATATCAAAAAACAAATCTGACATAATTTTAGAAGATATCAACAACAAAAAACAACAGAGTGCCTTTGTTGACTGTCAACTACACAACTTAAGTTTCGAGCACTAGCAAATCTGTCAATCAGATGATTAATCTGGGCAAGGGAGACCTGTGCTGTATGCACTCGCCCACTAATTCCGCTTCTAGTCCCTGATCACTGCACTCGCAACCAGATCACACAGCTGCTGCACGCACGCAATAATTCAGAAACCATTGAATTAGGTATCAGAACTCCCTGTATTTTTCCCACCTCTGAGCATTTCTCTTGCTGCTGCAGCCTGCATAGAAGCATTACCCATGCTTTTTATTATGTCACGTTGTGCAGGTGCTACAAAGCAGCAGTCCAAAACAACAATATTGCGGTACAAAGGGTAAGATAACAAGAGTGCATTTCAGGCAGTGATATTGCTTTCCACGCAATCTCTAACCTTACAATTAACCAGAAGTGTATACAAGCCATGTTCGTTTTTTAGGGTATGACAAAGTTTGTGGCAAAAACTTCAGTGTGTAAACATCGTAACTACATACTATGATAGACGTAGTATCGTTCTGGCCAGTTGCATGCAAAATAAATCATGGCTTACTTAGGTGTGGTCATCTGGTGAAGCACTGAGGCTGTTGTAGCATTCACCATCCTTTGTCAGGCTGTGCTCGGCAGATCGTTTTGCACTTTCCATCCACTTTGCTCGGACTTCTCCTGCAGCAGCAGAAAAATAAAGTCTTGCTGAAAAGCACATTCTCAGGCATCATCACGCATCACTGTTGCCATTGTTGTATGATGTACCCAATGAATGTTATTTACCTGTTGCAGGCTCCACGTTTGGATTGTCTCGGACCAAGTCCAAATTGTCTGCGCGATCTACGTCAGCAGTCCCTGCAGGGATACGTTGTTACAGGCAGGGTGGCCGAGATAGTTCTGAAAAGTTTACGGCACGTGGAATGACTTGAAGCAGACGATTGAAACCCGCTTTCCTACCCATTAACGGCTTGAAAACATGCGCCCTAAAATTTGCGCTCCAATCCATACTGGTTACTGTGGCATTTCTCTTTGTCTTTACAATCTGCAGCAATTATAAAAATACCCCCCCCTGATTTGTAACTCATTCCCCCCTCTATGCTTGCAAGTTAAGTTGTTTATAGGCCTGCCAGACAGTGCTGAAGAAAGAAGGCAATTCGAGCACCTGCTATGCTTGAATATATCTGCCCCCTTACTTTTCCACATCCTATAAATACAAGTTGCCATTTGCTTATTTCTTCTGGCAAGGCGAGAACAAAAATAATTGCTGGAGGAAATTATCAGCAAATTACTAAAACAAATGTTTGCCAGATAACGTGATTTGCAAACTGCTGAGTTCAGTGTCACGCATGAGCTCTAGTTCTTGCAGTGCAACACAACTGCTAGATGGATGAGATAAATAATAGATAAAACAGATCATATGAGAATATAAAAATATGACTCCATCTGTGATCTTAGTTCGCACATCTTGCTTTTGCTTAAGCTTTTCCTTTTCTTTCCTCGTTGATGCCTGAGAGCAAAGAGTGAGGACCTTTGAGCAGCTGCAAGCTTCCCTGGTAAAACTTCCCCGTCTAAGGCATTTCACAACGCAAATAAAACAAAACTTACAGTAATTGACCACAGGGAATCCACGTAATTTGGGAGGTGGGCTCTCATATGGGTTCTCAGGCTCGAACTTGTGCTCTGTTACATCACCAGGGGAAAAAAGGCACGAAATATTGATTTACAATTTGGTGGCTTCAGGAGCAGGTTGTACTGCTTAAAACTGAGAGGCCTGCAAATACAGACAAAAACAGCTTTCTTTTAAAGGCCAGCAGATACAAGAAAGTAATTGCAGTCGATTAAAACACCACTTCAAGCGCAGACCACAGCAAGATGGGCTTACCAATGATGGCTTGGAGGTCATCTTGCTGTAGATCCCTGCCCAAGGGAGGCGGACAGCATGTTGGCTCGGCTGTCAAACAGTGCAAAATGATGGTTTGTCGGATCAAATCACTGTCTGAACCAAGTAATTGAGGCACAAGGGACTAACCTGCCAAAAAAGACCTTTTATCTGCTTTGTGCACATATCTCAACTACTCCTGTCGTTGTTTGTGTGGTAGGTGGCATATATCTCCAATAAGGAGGAGAAGGCAGGGCCGCTCAGATTGAATTCAGCTAAGCCTTGCTAAACACAGAACTACAAACTGGAATTCAATTCACCTGGATAGGTCTTCTCTGTTTGGATCTGCGTTTGCGTGTGTGCAATATATGTGTGTTGTGTGTGTACGTGGTGTGCACGTGTATGTGTCCATGCATTCGTGTGTGTGTGCTTATATTGAACATGTGCCAGACATTATTTATCTGCGTCAACAGTGGAATTTGCACTATAGAAAGTAGAGAGCACAACTTCACCCTCACTTTTGGCACTTTCAGCTCATCTGTTACGCCCTCTCCACGCTTCATCTCCCTGGCCTCTTTTGCGTTAGCAAGCAGATCTGCTTTTGATCATAAAAAGGCAGAAAATTTGTGAAGAGAAAGAGAGACATTATGGCGGCAGGCCCTTCACAAAACACTATAACAAGAGGACAAGGCATCGATATTAAGGGGAATTAGAACGACTGCGTAAAAGTCAGGCTATTTGCAATGCCATTCTCACTCCTGCTATAAAGACTCCAGGGTTAGTAGGCACACCTACCATCATCACTTGGCTTCTCAGTTGCACGACAGAGGACAGAGAGGTGGACGTGGTTGTGACTGATCCTGCTGAAACAAAGAGTGTGTGCGGGCGGCGTTGGGCGTTGAGAGTGCTGCACGTGAGCACATGGGTTAACGCGCCTTGTGCATGCTGCCTACAACGGTACCTGATAGACCCACAAGGAAGACAGCCCTGGCTGCGGGAAGCTAACTTGCTCTGCATCATCACAGATGTCCTTGTCACCTTTGGTGTCTCCAATTTGTTATTTTTCTATTGCAAATTAAAAGACAATTCGAGCTCAAGCCAGCACCTTCCGTTTTGCATGCGATTAAATTTAAAAATGTGTATGAGGAGGATGGAGGCGGAAGAAGCGATCGCTCTGTTCTAGCAGTTTCGGCTGTATGCAGTTCCGTCAATTTTTGTGAGCTTAGCGTTCGCTGTGGTATCTCCTTGATCACACAAATTGGCAAGACACGGAATCAAGCTGGAATACCCCGGCAAGATCAATCATGGAAAAGTAGCAACTATAGTACCGGGACCCGTGAGTCTCCTCCACCAAAAAGGAAATGAGAGGGGTCAATGGGTGTTAGAAAGCTTGCAGGCTTGACCTGGCTCCTGGTGAGAGTTGAAAAGTGTTGGAAAGTGGGTGTCTGATACGGACAAGTAACACCTTCTGTAGTTGCCAGTGCCCTGGTATTTCTTTCTACTCTTTTGGTAGTTCTGGCATCTGCATACCAAGGACGGTGGCACAAACCCAGCCTCTCAACAATCCACTTAAGGAGGAACAACAGAAACCCGTCATTCAATTGTAGTGGCGCACGTTTCTAAGGGTCTGTCCTCACGCCACATTGAATTTTAACTTCTTAAGCATAAGAATAAGGCCTCCTGCCAAATTGCTGCTTTTGTGTGCGCACAAGCCTTCACAGTGCTTCAGTTGTGAATGTATACTGTGGAAAGTAGCGCCAGTGCTCAGGCCTCAGTTTCTTTCAATCTGCCCTGTTCTTCCAATCTGCATTCCCAACGCGCTGTTGATCATAAAATATTTCCCCTTTGCTCACTACGCTTTCTTCAGAAAAAGAACTTGACTTCCAGAGCTTTCTGTCGTCGCTCCCCTTGCTCTCTTTTTTTTGTCCAGCCAGCCCTCTTGCCATCTTTGTCTTCCTGTTGTTGTTAGCCAGTTTATTCCTTCTTCCCCATCTTATCCGTGCAGTAGAGGGTCTGCTGTCTCCCCTTGATCTATGTATCTCCCTCTGCCACTCAGAGTGGCAGAATCAAATTGTTGTACCTTTGTTGCACGACTGCCTACATCTACATGTGCTAGCAGGCAAGCGCCCTGTGCACCTTGTTGGATCGCTTTCATAAGCATTTGTCCAGCAACACTGCTTTTCTTTGTCATTACAATTATAGAGTATATTAACGGCCATGGTTTATATATTTGTTTATAACGAGATGGCTGCAGCCTGACAGCATAGCAAGTATGATTCGATCAAAAAACAAATTTGTGCGACAGAGCATGACACTTTTCCCTTTCTCCAGAGGAATACTTGCACTCGTCCAAGGAATTGCTCATGTGCTTTTTAACAGTGCTGCTTTAACTTAGTGCTTGGATTTTTAAATTTTGTATAGCATTTTGTGGACTGATGGTCTAATTCCTTTTCTTGATTTGCATCTAGCTTGTAGCTGACGTGCATGTTCCGTGTTGAATTGAGAAATGGAAAGGCGTACTGTACAATGTAACAAGTATGTCAGACATTTCTGTGGGCGGCTGCAGTGCGGCTGGTGCGGCTGAAGGCAGCCGCATTCAGAAGCGGCTGAAATGGCGGCTGAAACTTCCTTATGTAGCCGCGGCCAGAAAAAGGCGCGGCTGGAAAAACTTGCGGCTAATAGCAGGTGTTAGGAGTTTTGGGCAAGCAGGGATCTTCCACTTGTGCTGTCCAGAAGATGGACGAGCGAAGATGGGTGTCAGTATTAATGTGTGATATCATGGCCACTTTGATCTTCTGCAGAGCATTTTTCTTTGGCATCATCATGCTCCTTCCCTAGGATGTCAGGATGAGCTTCCTTTAACCTTGTAGGATGTATGGTGTCTCTAGGGTGCTGGATGTGGTGTACACTGGTTTCTAGGAGTTTGGCATGATTGTGCTGGGGGTAGTAGAGGATGCTGTTTCTTATTTGCTTTAGTGCACCAGCACTGTCTGTTGCACGAAAAGAAAGGAATAAAAGAAAAATCTAGGCAGTGAAAACCACTCCCCGCATTGATTAAAGAAGAAGGGCCACTTTAATACCGTAAAACTCCTCCACCAAAGAACAAGAAAAGGATCTACGGGGATAAGAATGGCTGCATGCTTGACCTGAAACCTTCTCCTGATGAGAGTTGATCATATTACTGGAAAGCGCGCGTCTGGTATAGACAAGTTTGGCAGCGTAGTTGACAGAATGTACAAGAAGCTTGGAGGCAAGCTTAAGAGTCGAGACTCAGCTCCAGTACAGCATCCGGACGGCTGATTCTGTTGCGATATGGGTGTGTTCATGTATTAGATTGAGCAACAACAAATCCTGCTAGCTCTGTTTATGGATCTGTTGATGCTATTCAGTAGAATTGTTCCCAAATGGCTCTTCCCACCCCGCTTCTCAGATAAAGACAGATTTACCTCCAGCCGCCCAGATTTTGTGCTGGTTACTCCCATCGCTGCAAAAACACAAAGACAACAAACTAATGTAGGGGGGTGGGTTCTTCGAAGTGGCAGGGGGCAATTGAAAAGGACTGGGAGCACCCCAGCAGCACCGCCAGCCACTAGTAGAGCCACCAACTCCAGACAGTACCGACCCAAAGACCTCAGCATAACTTGGCGTGACATCCACCTCGTCGAGATCAAGTATTGTGAGGAGGACACCAGACCTCAGAACAAGCTGAACGCCGCATAAGAACAGCACAAAGATCTCTGCAACACTCTCCAAGGAGCCTCCGTTAATCTCCACACCATCCTTTTGGGTGTGGGTGGCACCATTTACAACACTCACACTCTGAAGCCTTTCAAGGAACTGAGATTCTCAAAGAGTTAAGAAGCTTGCCTCCAAGCTCCATGTGCACTCTGTGAAGTTTGCTGCTTAACTTGTCCATACCAGACGTGCCCTTTCTGGTACTGTTATCAACTCTCATCAGGAGCCGGTCTCAGGCCAAGCCTGCAACCCTCTTGATCCCCATTGATTTTTCCTTTCCTTTTCGCGGTGGAGGAGCTTTACAGTACTTGGTACCAAAGTGGCTCCTTTTCCTTAATTAATGTGGGGAGTTGTTTTTGGCGAAGCCCCCCTCGTGGGGGCGTGAGCCCCTAGCGTTAGTTGTCTCATTCCCACCCCACTTCACACCGGCCTCCCCAGGCTCACCCAGGCCACCCCACGGGCTGAAACTCGACATAGGCTCCTAACCAAAACCTTCACCGCACCATATGAATTATGTGACCCTGGGGTGCGGTGTGTGAAGCGTTAGAGACAAGTTTTGTTTTGGGGGGGTCCAGCCCTCCTCCCCAGGCCCACCCAGGGCACCTCCCGGGCTGAGAATTGACATAGGCTGCTAACAAAACCTTTACCGGGGCAGATTATTTCTGGGAGCCTGGGGTGCTGTGTGCAAAGTTTTAGAGCAAATTTTTTTGTTTGGAAGCCCCAGGAAGCTGCCCAGGATTCCTCCGCCAGGCCCCCGGACCACTTCTTGATGGTGCAGTATCCATCAGCACAGATTCCTGGCTGCTGATGCTGCGTCAGGAGCCCTCGGTTGTGTTCGGCTGCAAAGTTCACGGTTGACCATGCAAGGAATCACGTAGTACTAATTTCGATGGATTATATATTTTACTTTAGTCAAATGTTGATGACGCGCGGAAGTTTGCTTGACCGGACGGGACTTTGAGGAACGCGTTCCGTGTTGGCTTGGACTGTTCGCGGTGTATGGAGCGCACAGTGCAGGTGCTTGCTGCGCACTGCTGTGTGTTGAAGCCATACTGAATTGCTCGTTCATCCGCAGCTGTTGAGGTAATAAATTGGAGGTCTAACACACCATTGGCAAGCAAACAGCTTCAGATACGGAATGGTATGACAGGGACTGTGCAAACGCAAGAGGGGGGGGTGCAGGGGGGGCGCGGCCCCCCCTGAATTGTCAAACTCATTTGCCGCTCTTCATTGCAAAAACCAGGCTGCCATCTTGTCAGGTTGAACAGGAGCAGTGGGGTGCAGAGGGAGTGCAGCCCCCCCTGAATCACTCTCACTACATTAGGTACAACTTCAATGCAGGTTGCAGCGCAGGCTCCGCCCCATTTTTTGTGATCCGCAGGATCACACCCTACTTGTCTTTTTCTGTTGATGCTAAAGCCTCCAAGATATACTGTGGTAGCTTGTTGGATTGAGGGTGGTAAATTCCAGCCCCAATTTACTGGATTCAGTCTAATGTTTCTTAGCTGTTGCATCAAGAGAGCGAAAATTTTTTCGTTTTGATTTGAATCAAGCCGCCTGCCTGAACAAAAAAACCTGCCTTTTGCACCTGTTCAACTTTGTACTAAAATAAGGTTATGCTAGTACCAAGTGAAATTGCAACCTAAAACGCGTTTACGTTCATCCGCTTGACTTGCAGGCTTGCTGCTTTCTAGGCTTTTGTGTCCCTTTAGTCCCTGAGCCGTTTTTCTGCCACTGAGCATCTTTAATCTTAGCGGCTAGCTAATTGAGCTTTATGAGCAGGCTAGCAGTTGCGCTTCTTGACTGAAGGCCCTTTTTTTGTAAATCTTAGCGGCTAGCTAGCTGCCTACTTGCCAAGTTTTGTTAGATTTTAGTTTGAATTCTTTGAAGAAGACAGCATGTCATTGGAACATTAATCACTGGTGGAACAATATTATAGCTTTGTCTTTGCTGAAACTTGTGTGTTATTGAACTAAATGTGTCGTAGCAAGAATGCCCTGCCTTGCTTGTGGAACTCAACATGGGGATCGTCAGCCTTCCTTTGCCATTTTGATAGAGAATTGTCATGCTAAATCAGTGGCATGGACGAATCGTGTGATTTTCCCTGGATTTATAATGTGAGCAACGGTTTTATGGTTATTTGGTTGTTTGGCCAGTTTAGATGGTCCTCTTGTAACAAACTCGCTCTTTGGTGCGCCATCTCTTCGGTGCATTGCTTGAGCCGTCGCTTCCTTCTCGCGTGGAGAGGGAGGAGACGTTAAACACACCTTTATTATGGGGGGGCTTTTGGCAGGACACGGACGTCCAGCGCGACCTCTTCCACAGGGGGAGCAAACACAGCAGCAGTATGGCTCATACTTGCAATCCATGCTTAAGCTGGTACCATGATTCGTCGTGACAGAATGCGAGTGAAATCACAAATTGTTGGTCCTGGCAGATGCTTGATTGACTTTACTGGTTTTATTAAGTGCTGTAAGAACGTCATAATAAGTGTTGTCCTTTTTTCCCTTTCTAAGGATTTTTTGTAGGTGCTACAAGTCTGTGGTGCTACAACAAACACTTATCAAAAGTTATACAATGTTCTACATAAGCAGCCTAGCAGTTGCACTTTTTGACCGATGGTTTATCTGTTAGAAATCTAGAAAGACCTGTTGTACAAAAACTGTAGCAATGGACACCTCATCTATACGTCTTCTTGCCAGTCTCTTGCCACTGTCTAACATTATGATAAGCGTCGGTGTTTTTCTCCACATCCACTGTCGAATAAAATCCAACCTACGAGGATGCAAACAAAGAAGGTATTAAGTCAGGTGTGCAAGGTAAGTACGTGACAGAACGCTGCAACTCTAAGTAACCGATGCGGGCAACTGTAAAAGAGCTATGAGGGGGGTTCTACGGAGATAGAGCCTTTACCTCTGGGTCTTTTCCTGCATCAGCAATGCCTTTCTCCTTTGCTCTGGCAGCAATGATAGAGGAAAGAGCTTCAGTATCCTTTCCCCTGCGTGTTGCGCATGTGTATGGGCTTACTTTATCACAGGGATGGGTCATACGGATTTCTGAGACGTCTCATACGGTATAATACGCAATACGCGTATAATACGAAAATGTATTTATGCTATTTTGGAAGGTACCCTGGGCTTGCACCGACCACCCTCCAACCGCCACGAATTGTCCCCCCAGCCTCCAGAACATTATAATGCCTCCTGGTAAAGACCCTGAGTGGCATCGTGTTGTTGTCATGGGACAGAAGGGGCAGATACGAGATGCCAGATGCCGGATGCCAGGATTCCGAGATTTCAGCAGCGGTGCCCCCCGCATCCGCGAGCACTTCATGAGGCAGAATCCCAGCCCAGCGTAGGTGTAGCAGCATGCAAAGCTGACCCGGCAGGAATCCTCAGGGCGTAGTCGCAGCGCTCGCTAGCAATGGGAGAAATTGCCGACGCTAGCGCTCAGAGGGAGGAGCATGCAGGAAAAGAGAGGCACCTGCACAGGACTACAGCAAGCACATGAGCAGCAGCATCTACACAGTCATTGGACACCAGCAAGAGGGCAGTGACCAAGGCTTGTGTGGATGCAGCTGTTGCACAATTCATCTACGCTACAGGCACCACCTTCTGGGTTGTGGTAGCAATTGGGTGCAAGCAAGTGATCATGCTACGTTCTGAGGGGCTGGGAGTTTCTCTAGAGGGCTTGGAAGTGCCTCTGGGGGGCTCTAGAGGGCCTGGGAGTGCTTCTGGGGGGCTCTGGGGGGCTTGTAGCTGCAAAATTCTTTAAGTGCCCAAAATCGTATTATACGGAGCAATTTGAAAAATACGGTTAAATAGGTGATAAATACGATACGACGTACAATACGCATACGCCGTATGACCCATCCCTGCTTTATCAGGTGTGTGTGCTTGCAAATGCATGAATGAGTTTATGAGTGTGATCAAAACTTATGACAAGGCAAAGTGTAGTGCTTTTTCTTCTCACCTGCTCCCATTCTACGCAGAGTGTGCCACACAGTATGGAGTAGTGCTCCACACACATTGCAAATAATGTTCGTTTAATCGCCTTGCAAATCATCAAGTAAATGTGCAATTCAAAAGTTGAGCAGCCCTTCATCGACGACGACTGCGACTCCAAACAGGCAATAGCCACACATATTCCCCTGCAAAGGATGTGACTGCAGACAACTACCCCCCCTCCTGAAACAGGCACGGTGCTGTACACAACTACTCCAACTCCACATGGCACGTGACAGTGGAGTACGCGCCTCCCATTCCAGCTGCAAGCACGCCCGTACATTCATTCCACGTACAGCTGCGATCAGACATACCTCTCTGACTCCATGCACGGGAATGGGGCTGTGCACAACGACTCCCACTCCTCACACAGGCAATGTGTGGACACCTACCCTTGGGTTGAGGTGGCCTCTTTCTTTGCTGTCTTCCGCTTGTGATTCTTCTTGGGGTTCCCACTCACTCTGCAATGAATGCATAATACAATAACGCAATTCTAATGCCTTGTTTTATAAGCAGGTTACACTGGCTAGTACTTGGGAGCATACAGCCGAAAGAAGAAAGAACAATGGAATAGTAATGACAACTCCCTCAGCATAGTCTAGAGAAACGCTCTCCAAACTAATGCTTGTAAAAGGTATTAGCATGGCCCTGGTATACCGCCCAAGACCAGCTTAGTGCGTGCGAGGTGTTTATGGTCGTGTTCACTGCAGATTTAATAAGGCCCTGGATCTGTAATCTGTTTGACAACCAGCAAATAGCCATCCTTTTTCCCTTCCGATCTCTCTTTATGCCACAATCAAGTGGGAGTTCAAGTGCTGCTGCAGCCACTGAGCTCTTTGATATTTTCTGCTGGGACCCTCTATGATAAAAGAGCAATGCGCAGGCTTTTTCTGTGTCACTACATCATACAACAGTTGTTTACTTCTTACATGCCGACCACAGTTGAGCACTTCCTCTGGGCGCGTGATACAGCGATACTGTAGCGTAGTGGCCCAAAATGGTTAACCGGATGAATGAGCGATAAGTAAATCGTACTTTACTTATGCATGTTACATTCGCCCCACCCTCAAGTGCTTGCGTCCTCGTAAGCATATCACAACTCCCT